>JACCEB010247440.1_pt1 | contig 10547 bp, 9 predicted proteins | sample 7454761 | NCBI WGS metagenome assembly JACCEB01 (sample SAMN15323454, study PRJNA562643) | freshwater metagenome | isolation source: river surface water | place: USA:Blue River Watershed | collected 2017-08-18 | reverse complement strand
CTCAAGGGTATGGTCAAAGGCAAAGGTAGCGATCAGCAACAGTCTCAACAGGGACAGGATCCTGCACAACAACAGCCAGCGCAAGGAAAAGATCAAAATCCCCAGCCTAAGGGAAGAATAGAACCTAAATTAGAGCCAGAGCAACCGCAACAGGGTGCTACTCCACAAGATGCAGCCGCAGGTCAACAACCGCCTGCTCGCAAACAGGGCGGCGGAAAAGTAGCTGGACAACAAAGTCAAACTCCTGGTGCTGTTGCTAAGAGAGAAAAAAGAGCAGCGTCAGGAAAAGCTAGTAGTACTAGTGGAGCAATTGATCAGTTTGTTAAGACACAAACAGGTCCTAATCCTGTAACAATGAAAGCTGAACCACAACAGAATCCTGTACCGCAAAAACAAAAACAACCTCGTCAAAGAAAGAAGCCAGCTGGAGCAGTTGGCGATAAAAACTGGCAACGACTAGCACAACCTAGCTTTGGAGAATCTATTGAATATGAATACGATCTATTACTTGAAGCACTGAGTAAAGGTCAGTTAGATAAAATTTTTATGGCCGCAGCACAAGATGCAGCTAAAGCAGGTGTTCAAGGTGCAGGAGGAGGACAACAAAGTGGGGCAGGTTCAGCTGCTCAACCTGGTGCAAAACAACAAGGCGGCGGTACTCAAACTGGTGGTGGTGGCGGTGGAGCTCTTGGCGGATTCGCTAGAGGATTAATGGGCCAGGATGATAGCCAGGGCGATGGTAAAGTTACAGGCCAATTAAATGCTAATCAATTAGCCAGTCTACTTCCTGGAGTAGATCCAAAAATTTTAGCACAAGCAGTAGCAGTAGTTAGACAGGGAAAACAACCTAACAGAACTCAAATGACAACATTAGGTAATGCTATGATTGCTATTATCAAAGCAGATCCGCAAACAACTACCAAAGTAATGCAATTACTAAAGCGAGTTAGTGTACAATGAGATTTTACGAGTTTGATCTACCAGTACCCAAACACACCAACGACCTAGTAGATAAGGGCGTGTCGGCTGCAAAATCTGCGGTTAAAAAAACAGTCAGTGGAACTGCAGGTGCATTAGGAATGGCCGGAAAAGGATTGGCTAAAGTAGGCGGAATGGTGTTCAAACATTTTGATCCGGCCATGCAAGATTTATACAAAGACGACGAATCAAATCCGTCTCAAAAACAATCTTCAGATGAAGGCCAACAAAGATTTAAAAACGCATTAGGTAAAGCGATGAATAAAACTTTACTAGGATCAGAAGATGAAAATAATCTTAAAATTGGCCTATCTCAAGCATATTCTGCAGATATGAAGACTGAAGAATTTCGTACTGCATTAGAAAAACTTATAAACAAAGAAGTATTATCTGGAAAAGAAGTTGTACTCTTAAAAAGAGTATATTCTAAACTATCTTAAAAAAACGGTAACCCGGTTTTTTTAGTTGTTTCTAGATTGTCCTTGACAATTTCTCCAATTATTTTACGTTCTTCGTAACTTAGGTGCATTGCTTCGGTGTAAGACATACCGCGCATGTACCAACATAATTTAAGTACATCGCGTTTTATTTCCAGAGCCTGTTTGTCTAATTGATCGACATAAAGTAAGATCTCCGGCTCTGATAGCTCTAAGACCTTACGGCGAAAAAATTTGCTTGATCCATTGTAATAGGAGTACTAAATTCATGTTCACAATGGCTGCATTTAACATCTTGATTTTTTAATTCAATTTGATTTTTAATTTCAGATACATGATCATGTATTTTTTGATAAATGTCTTTTGATGCATTATGAATAAATTCTGAAATAAATTTTTGATCAGTTACAGCACCGTCTGGGGTTTCAATTCTAGTAATACATCCGGCTATTAGATCTACAGTAAGATTAGTTAATTTAATAAAACCAGCTTGAAATCTTTCAATCTTTTCTTCATCACTGATACTTTCATCGGTAGCAATCTGTACTAGTTTTTGTTGTTCAAGTGTTTGTAAACTAACTTTGGTTATTTCCTTATATGAATACGGTCTAATTTTTACAGTTAGAGGATTTATATAGATAGTTTCATCATACTTAAAGTTATCAAATTGATTTAACCACACTCTTAAATTCATTGAATATTCATTTTCTTCTTTACACTTTGGGCAATCAACATTAATTTCCATTTCTTCACCGTATGTTGCTAATCTAATAGCAATTAAACATACGTCCAAATCTAAAGATGGCATTGCCCATGGATCTTTAATTGCAGGAATACAGCTTTTAATTACTTCAACAGTACTTTGACCAGATAAAAGTGCATCTGGAGTTTTAAACAACAGCTCGTCTTTGGCTGTCATAGCATATACGGGATATTCATCGTTAACACTTTTGTCTAGGCTTCCTTCAGGATACCAATGTCCATTTGAAGGTAATTTAATCCATATTTTTGGTTGTCTATAAAATTGTGATAACGGGTTTACATTTGTTGGTTTAGCCTGCATTTCTGCCATTTTTACTCTCCGATAAATACTATAAGCAGAATATTTATCTGCGCACTTTTTGTGGAAAATATATAATGGCAGTAATGGTCGATATTCCCGGTATTGGTAGTGTTGAAGCTAAAAATGCCGCTTCTGAGCAGACTCTTAAAGAATTACTTAAGATAATGAAGAAGTGGGACCGCAAAATGGGTGGCGGTGGTGGTGGAGGAGGTGGCCCAGGATCCGGTGGTGGAGGTGGTGGAGGTAAAGGTCCTTATGACGATAAAGGACCAGTAGGCCGTTCAATGAATCAATTTGGACTAGCTTTAAATAGAGCTGCTAGTTTTACTGTTAAATTTGCTGACGGCATAACTAATTCTCTCAGTGCATTAGCTAATATGGGAGACAGTGTTGAGTCAGCTGCTGCTATATTTTCTAAAATTCCTATTATGGGAACTGTATTTGCTGCTGTAGCAGGTGCAGTTGAAAAAACCACAAAAGCATATCAAACTGCTGCACAAAGCGGTGCAACTTTTGGAGGAAGTGTAGGTCGGTTTGCCGAAGCAGCTAGTTCTGCTGGTATGACAATGTCTCAATTTGGACAATTAATAGCTCAGAATGGAGAAGCATTAAGATTACTTGGCGGCAATACAGAAAGCGGTGGTAAAAGATTTGCTGATATTAGTAAAATATTAAGAACCACCAGTCGTGATCTGTATAATATGGGTTATAGTACAGAAGAAGTTAATCAAGGTTTAGCAAACTATACCAAGCTTACAGTACAAGGCGGTAGAAATACTAACATGACTAACGCACAGTTAGTTGACGGTACTAGAAAATATCTTAAAGAAATGGACCTGTTAGCTAAAGTAACAGGCGAAACTCGTAAACAACAAGAAGAAGCACAGGCAAAATTAGCAGCAGATGCACAATATCAAGCTGCTATGGCTGGTATGAGTAAAGAAGTTGCTGACTCATTTAGAAATACAGTTACAGGTCTTCCCGGACCGTTAAGAGATGTAGCTAAAGATATTATGGCCACTGGCTCTGCCACCACAGAAGAAAGCCAACGGTTTATGTCAATGATGCCACAATCAGCAGCAATGATGGCTGAATTTGCACAAAAAACTCAACGTGGTGAAGAAATTAGTTTAGCAGAACGTAACAAACTTAACGAAATGTTACGAGTTGAAGGTCAGCAGGCAGCATTACAGTACAAAGATATTGGACGATATAGTGCGGACTTTGCCAAACAAACAAATATGTTTAATGCTGCCGCTGGTATTGGAAAAGATGCATTAGTGGATGGGGCAGCAGCACAAGAAGAAGCAGCCAAAACAACAGATGGACAGGCAGCAGCATTGGAAGGTATTAAACAACAGCTAGCAGCTATTAGTAATGAATTTTTAATGATGTTATCCAGTTCCGGTGTTATTGGAACTATGATGAGTATGCTAGGTGCCCTTGTTAATTTTATTAGAGATTTTGTAGTTCCGGCATTTCAAAATTATCTAGTTCCTGCAGTTACATGGATGGCCGAAACAATTATTAACTATGTAATACCAACTATTAGATGGTTAATTGAGGGTTTAATACATTTAGGAAAAGTAGTATATGATTTCTTAGCACCTATATTTTCATGGATGGGCAAAACAATTAAAAGTGTAATTCATGATTATGTTGTGCCCGCTATGTTGACCATAAGAAACATAATTCAAGATTACTGGTTTCCAATTTTGTCAGCTGTTGCTACGTTGATTGCGGTAAAAGTTTATCCGCAATTAGTTGCTATGGCCAAGGCAGCAATGTCTGCTGCGGCAGATTTTATAAAAGCTGCGTTGACCACAGCCAATGCTTGGTTAAGACCAATAGCTATTGCCGGTCTGGTTGGCGCAGCTTTTATAGCAATAAAATTCCTAATGGATAAATTTGGTTTAGATTTAGGTATGATAGGTGACGGTTTCATGTGGCTATTGAGTTACGTTAAAGAATTTGGAAATAATCTAGTACTGATATATTACAAAATAATGGATAAACTCACAGTAGGCGATGAATATAAAGAAAAAATAAAACAAAAAGAAAAAGATATTGCTGAAAATCAACTTGAACGAGAAAAAATAGAACAAGAAATATCTGATAGAAGAAAAAGAAATCTAGCCGAAAGAGAAAAAATTGAAAAAGAAAGAGCAAATGATAGGACAGAGGCTTCTAAAGGAAATTATTTAAAAGCACTTACCGGATTAGAATTGCCTAATTTTAAAGGTCCTCAATTTGGCAATTACCATTTAGGTGGTGGCGGAGGAGGAGGAGGTTTCTTACCTCCTGGTACATCAATGCCGGGCGGTTCAAATACTATTGATAACTACAAGCCAGGAGCCGCCGGTGGTGCAGGCGGTGGTGGAAGTGCAGGTAGTCCGGGAAACATTGATCTTGGTAGTATGACTCCGGAACAATCAGCAAGATATGCTTACAGTCTAATGAACCCATCAGCTGCCGGTGCAGATGCTCAAAGAAAACAGATAGAAGATAAAGCTAAAACTGAAGCAGAAGCCAAAACCAAAGCAGAAGAAGATGCTAGAAAAAAGGTAGAAGGACAACGTACATCGGCAGCACCGCCAGAATCTGCAGAATCGTTGCTTGCTGGCGTAAATAATAAACTTGATCAATTAATTAAAATTAATAAGGTAGTAGCCGGTACTGCTAACAGTCAACTAAGTGTGCAGAGAGGGTTAGGAAATAATGTATTTGCATCACCAACGATGGGATAATTTGGATAAAAAATGAGCTGGAAAAAATATTTTACACCTGTAAAGATTGAAGGCCAAGGAGGTCAATTTAGTCCTCTTGGTAATGGAGGTGGAAAACCAGGTCCAGCTCGCAGTAATTATTCAAACTATCTTCCTGATGTGTATGCAGGTACACCTAATCGTGTTGAACGATATATGCAGTATAATACCATGGATATGGACAGTGAAATTAATGCTGCTCTTGATATCCTTGCAGAATTTTGCACACAAAAAAATAGAGAAAATACCACTGCATTTCAAATTCATTTTAAAGGGCATCCTACTGCAACTGAGGTTAAGTTACTAAAAGATAGCTTACAAAAATGGCATAAGCTTCAGCAATTTGAAAACAGAGTTTTTAAAATTGTAAGAAACACTTTTAAATACGGAGATTGTTTCTTTGTTAGAGATCCAGAAAATTTAAAATGGTATTATGTTGATCCTGCAAAAGTCAGTAAAATTATTGTAAACGAAAGCGAGGGTAAAGAACCTGAGCAGTATGTTATACAAGACTTTAATTTTAATTTCAAAGAGCTAGTTGCCACTACAATTCATCCTAATACGCATACTAGTCCTCAAGGAACTGCTAGTTATGTCAGTGGCGGTGCGTTGGGGCGAGGTATGGTTGGAACCACACCTCAGGCTACAGGAACAAGATTCTCAACACAGGTAAACGAAGTTGCAGTTAATGCAAAAAATGTAATTCACATCAGTTTATCAGAAGGTCTTGATAACAACTATCCATTTGGTAATAGTTTATTAGAAAGTGTTTTTAAAGTTTACAAACAAAAAGAATTGCTGGAAGATGCAATTATTATCTATCGTATACAACGTGCTCCAGAAAGACGTATTTTCTATGTAGACGTAGGTAACATGCCAGCACACATGGCTATGGGTTTTGTTGAGCGTGTAAAAAATGAAATCCATCAACGTCGTATTCCAAGTTCAACAGGGGGTGCCAGTGTTATCGATGCTAGCTACAATCCGTTGTCAATTAACGAAGATTATTTTTTCCCACAGACCGCAGAGGGACGTGGATCCAAAGTCGAAACCCTGCCTGGAGGGACGAATCTTGGTGAAATTGATGATCTAAAATATTTTACCAATAAATTATTCCGTGCATTAAGAATACCTAGTAGTTATTTGCCTACAGGACCGGATGATAGTCAAGCGTCATTTACTGACGGTAAAGTAGGCACAGCATATATTCAAGAATTACGTTTTAATGAATATTGCAAACGTCTACAGAGTTTAATAGTTGAAGAATTTGATCTAGAATTTAAAGTTTGGATTCAAAAGCAGGGTATTAATATTGATAATAGTCTGTTTGAGTTAAAATTTAATGCTCCACAAAACTTTGCAGCCTATCGTCAAAGTGAACTTGATAACGCAAGAATAACCAGCTTTACAGGTTTACAAGAAGTTCCATACATGAGTAAACGATTTGCTCTAAAGAGATTCTTAGGATTAACTGAAGAAGAAATTAGAGAAAACGAAAAACTTTGGAAAGAAGAGAACGGAGAAAAGGTTGCTGCTTCAGCAGATGCAGCCGGAGACATGCGTTCTATGGGAATTACTCCAACAGGTATTCAAACAGATATGGCTGATCAATCTGCAGAAGCTCCTGAAGATATGGCTGCGCAAGCAGCAACGGGTGCTGAAGCAGAAGCAGGTGCTGCACCGGCAGCACCAACTCAGTAATCAAAACAGATAAATACAAGATGAAACTTTTAGAGTTCTTTTATTTTAACGACAAAAATAACAATTACAGTATTGACCGTAGGTACAGTGCTGAAAACGACATATCTGTTTTGGATAAAGAAGATACTAGAAAGGTAAGATTAACTTTTAAACAAATTAATATGTTACGTATGCAAAGTGAAGCACACGAAGCAGAAAAAGAAGCCGAACTAGGATTTGTAAGACAGATGTATGGTCAGCCACCAATCGCAGAACAGCCCCAATAAACCCGCATTTGTATTAGGCAACGGTCGCAGTCGTTTAGCGGTTAATGTAAACGAACTAGCTCCAAATGGTATAGTTTTTGCCTGTAATGCCATATATCGAGAAGCATCTGTTGATCATTTAATTGCAGTTGATGTTAAAATGGTCAATGAAATAGTATCATCTGGTTATAATCAAACCAATACTGTTTGGACAAACCCAAACAAAGGTATTATAAATTCCTCTAATTTAAACTTTTTTGACCCGCATAAAGGCTGGAGTAGTGGCCCTACAGCACTCTGGCTAGCTGCAACTATGGGACATAGAGAAATATATATTTTAGGGTTTGACTTTGAGGGAGTTGAAGGTAAGTTTAATAATGTATATGCAGACACATTTAACTATAAAAAAAGTTGGGAAGTTCCTACATTTTTTGGGAATTGGGTAACACAGACTGAGCGTGTTATTAAGGATTTTCCGTCAACTACTTTTTATAGATTAGTTGGAAATAAAAAATATTTTACACCACCTGCACTATCGGATCAAAGAAATCTAGTTCATATGAACTACGACACTTTGGCTATAAATTTTGGATTAAATCTACAAAAATCCTAAAAATGATCAAAAACAGGTCATTTAAAGCCAATTTATTATAATAGTATTAAATAATTCGACAGCCTAATTACCATTGAGGAGAACACACCATGGCAGATAAAACAACTCTTGAGCAGATGCTCGAGCACCTAGTTAATGGCGAAACAGACAAAGCAGACGAGCTGTTTCACGAATATGTAGTAGCAAAATCACGCGAAATTTATGAAGGTTTAATTGAGTCCGAGATTGAGGACGAGCAAACAGAAGAATCAGCAGAGTCCGATGACGAAGCTGTAGAAGAAGATTTTGAAGATCTAGAAGTTTCCGAAGCTGACAACGAAGAAGGCGACGAAGAAGGCGACGCAACCGGTAGTCTAATGAAGGACCTCGAAGACGAAGGCGAGGATGAGGAAGGCGAAGGCGATATGGACGAGCCTGCTACGAAACAAGATGTAGTTGACGGTTTTGATGAGTTAATGGCTAAGTTTGATCAATTAGCATCAGAAGTTGGCGGTGGCGACGACATGGGCGGTGACGACATGGGCGGCATGCCAGATATGGATATGAAAGATGCATTTGAACCAGAAATGGCAACTGTACGCGAATATGTAGAAAAAGTTCCAGCAGGCCATGGTGCAGAAAAGAAAGGTTCAGCAGAAGCAGCAGGCACAAATACTAAAGTACCTCTAGCAGGTAAGAACGATATGGGCGGTACAACTGCTAATATCGCAAAAGGCGGTGAAGGTTCAGATAAAGGAACAGCCGGCGGCTTAGCAAATAACAAACCACAACAAATGAACACCGGTAATATTAACGTGCCAGGTGGTAAAGCAGGTGGTGCATTTAATAAGAAAGAACCAGGACACGGCGCCGAGAAGAAAGGCGCTGGTGAACAAGGCGGTACAAACGCAGCTAGTTTGTTCCGTAACAAGTAATCGGAGCCTTTGGTGAAAAATTACCTTAGCGAGCATCTGAGTTTTGACCAAGCTGGTCTAGTTCTTGAATCTGTAGAAGAGGGCGGAAACAAATCCTTGCACCTGAATGGTATTTGCATTCAGGGAGATATTCGCAATGCGAATCAAAGGATTTATCCAGTCTCCGAAATAGGTAGGGCTGTCAAAACCATCAATGAGCAGATAGCTGGCGGATATTCAGTGCTAGGGGAAGTTGATCACCCTGCGGACCTACGCATTAATTTGGATCGAGTCAGTCACATGGTAACAAAGATGTGGATGGACGGTCCAAATGGATACGGAAAAATGAAGATTCTACCAACTCCCATGGGACAGTTAATTTCAACCATGTTGCAGAGTGGAGTCAAACTTGGCGTATCAAGCAGAGGTTCCGGTAATGTTGCTGAAGACGGTAGCGGAAAAGTAAGTGATTTTGAAATCATTACAGTTGATATTGTAGCTCAACCATCCGCTCCCGGAGCATATCCGACACCAGTATATGAACACATAATGAATCAAACAGGCGGTTATAAAGCATTTAATATAGCAAGGGAAGTACAAGGCGATCCAAAGGCACAGAAATACATAGCAGAAAGCCTGAAAAAAATTATTTCAGGTCTCAAATAACGTAGGAGAATCACATGCTAGATTTAGTTAAACAACTCTTTGAAAATAATGTGATTTCCGAGGAAATGAAATCGGAGATTGAAACAGCTTGGCAAACAAGAATTCAAGAAAACCGAGATCAAGTTACAGCAGAGCTACGTGAAGAGTTCGCACAAAAATACGAACACGACAAAGCAACAATGGTCGAAGCAGTTGAAAAAATGCTAGAAGATCGTTTGCAAGCAGAACTAGGTGAGTTAGCCGAAGATCGTCAAGGTCTAATTGAAGCCAAAGCCAAGTATGCTAAAAAGATGAAAGATGATGCTAAGAAAATGGAAGAATTTGTTCTACATAAATTAGTATCAGAGCTTTCAGAACTTCACGAAGATCGCAAGAGAGTAGCATCAAATGTTGCCAAATTAGAATCTTTCATTGTGGATAGTCTAGCCAAAGAAATAGCAGAATTCCACATTGACAAAAAAGATCTTGCAGAAACTAAAGTAAAACTAGTTCGCGAAAGCAAAGCTAAGTTTGAAAGTGTTAAGAAAGAATTCCTATCACGTTCTGCAGTTCTAGTTAAAGAAGCAGTAGAAAAAACTCTACGTTCTGAAATTGGCCAACTAAAAGAAGACATCGAAGCTGCTCGCAAAAATGACTTTGGTCGCAGAATTTTTGAAAGCTTTGCCAGCGAGTATGCTGCATCTCATTTAAATGAGAAATCTGAAACAGCTAAACTTCTACAGGTTGTTAAAACCAAAGAAGCTGAGCTAGAAGAAGCAGCAAAAATTGTAGCAGAACATCAAAGAATCGTTGAAAGCAAAGATAGAGAAATCCGCATTGCGAGAGATCTTGCAGTCCGTAAAGACATTATGAGTGAACTTTTAGGACCACTTGCTGGAGACAAGAAAACAGTAATGAATGAGTTGCTAGAAAGCGTAGCAACCGACAAACTCCGCGGAGCATACGACAAGTATCTACCAGCTGTAATGGCCGGCGAAGCTCCTAAGAAGAAGGCATTGACAGAAGGCAAAGAAATTACAGGCGATAAAGAGGCACATACACCAAGCAGCGAAGGGAAAGCTGCTGAAATTTTCACAATCCGCAAGCTTGCGGGACTTAAAGTTTAAGGAGAACTAATATGTCAGAACTACTCGAGTCACGCTGGCAGGAAACCAAAGAGGCACTATTAGAAGGCCTACAAGGAACT
>JACCEB010056219.1_pt1 | contig 10551 bp, 10 predicted proteins | sample 7454761 | NCBI WGS metagenome assembly JACCEB01 (sample SAMN15323454, study PRJNA562643) | freshwater metagenome | isolation source: river surface water | place: USA:Blue River Watershed | collected 2017-08-18 | reverse complement strand
TGCTGGTTGAGCAGCAGGTAATGGCATTGGTTGTGGATTAGATGTAATAATATAATTAGGTTCTGGCTCCATCAATTTGTCTGGTAAAATTCTTTCAGTAGAGGAAATTCTTACTATTTTAAAATTATTTTTCTTGGATGAATATTGAATATAAAATAATTCAGTTTTAAGTTGATCCGTTATTTCAATATAATCTACATTTCTAATATTCTCTTCATGTTTTTTTATATATTGTTTAATACCTTCTTTAAATGTATTAGCAACAATATAATCTTTAATTGGCTTTAAAATCTCAAATAACATTTATATTATTATACAATATTATATAAAATAATAATAAATATATATATTAACCACAGTAAAAAATGGGTATTAAAAATATGCTTAAATTTTTAAACAAAAATTTTCCTAATTCAATTAGGAAAATAGACACTAATGATTTTAATAAAAAATATATTGCAATTGACATTAGTATTTTACTATATCAAGTAATTATTGCAATTAGAAATTCTGGGGCTGATATGATAAATAATCAAGGAGAAATTTCTTCTCATATTTTAGGTCTATTTAACAAAACTATTAATTTATTAAAAATGAATATTATTCCAATTTATGTATTTGATGGCAAACCACCTGAATTTAAAACAAAAACAATTAATAATAGAAAAGAATTCAAACAAAAAGCTTCTGATAAATTAAATGAAGAACTAACTGAAGATGAAAAAATTAAATATTTTAAAAGAACAGTTTATATTTCTAAAAAACAAATTGATGAATGTATGGAATTATTAGATTTAATGGGTATTCCTTATATTGTAGCACCAGAAGAAGCTGATTCTCAATGCGCTGAATTAGTTAAATCAGGTGTTGCTGATGGTGTTTTAACAGAAGATATGGATATTATGACATTTGGTGCAACTAAAATATATCGTAATTTAACATCTTATAATAAAGATAAATATATGATTCTCATGGAGGATGTTTTAAATGAATTAAAACTAAATTACGACCAGTTTGTTGATTTATGTTTATTATTTGGTTGCGATTATTGTGATTTAGTATCAAGTCAATTAAAAGTAGAAGACCGTTCTAAAACAATTTATGATTATTATATTAAATGTAAAAATATTCCAGATACATTAAACAATATGAAAAAAGATGGTCTATACGTATTTAATACAGATTATAGTGTTTATAAAAATTATTTTTTAAATCCTCCAGTAACAAAAATTAGTAATTCAGGTATTAAGATTAATTTATGTTCTAGAGAAAAATTAGAAAAATTATTAGTATCTAAATATGGTTTAGTAAAAATGAAAATTCAAAATAAAATGAATTTTTTAGAAAATTATATTATTGATTTATAATTATCTTATTTGATAACCTTCGGTTGGCACGTTACCCATATGAATCTACCAAATTAATGTCTAATATCTTGTAAAAATTTAATCATATTAACATAATCCTCTAAGAATAATAAATGACATTTTGAAATAAAAATTGATACAGAGCAATCAATTATATGTTTGTTAGATAAATTATTATATATTTTATTTAAATCGTAATAATATTTTTTATTATTTAATAAGAAATTCACTAATTGTTCTATTTTTATTTTTGATAGATGACCTATCATTTTATTCAAATCTTTTATAAGTTCATCTTTTGATTTACTTATATCAAATGGAGACACAAATATATAATGTTCTAATGGTGTCATGTATTTTATTTTCATAGAAGATTGTTTTTGGTTAATAATATTAATATTATTAGTAATTATATCTCTTAATAATGGAGACCGTCCGTATAAATAATACCATGTTAAATCAATATTACTATAATCAGGTTTGCATTTGTAATAATAATTAAATACCCAATTTAATCCAGATAAATAATCTTTTACTATTTCATTACGTGATATATTATTAAAGTGCATTGAATAATATTTATTATAATTAATTTCGCTTGAAGAGCCTGTAAAATATATATCATAATAAAATTTATCTTGAGGATTTAGTATTTTAAAATATTTATCTAATTTATGCTCTATTTTATATAATTCTCTCTCATGAACTGGGATTTTATCTAATCTGTTTGCATGAGGCATTGAAGTTGAATAAAACTTATTTATTAATATTTTTGGTTCCTCTGTCTTTAATCCTATAGTTATTGGCATTTCATATGTTTTGTAAAAATATAATATTATATCTTTTAATAATTGATTTGGTAATGATAATACATAAAAAACTTCATTTGAATATATTTTTTCGTCTTTCATTTTTTTACTATTTATAATTTGTAATATTTCAATATAATATTCTTCTATTATTTTAATCATATTATTCCATAAATTACCTTTGGTGTCTATATCTTTCATATTTAATTTTGAAAATTGTTCTAGTTTTTCTTTATTTACTTCTGGTTCTTTATTATTCATAAATTCTATTAATATTGATTCATCTATTTGATTACATGCATTCACTGGTGATATTTTTATAAATGCAGGTTTATTTAAATAACAAAACTTCCACAAATAATTAACAATATATTCTCTTAATATATTCATTTTATGTCCAATTATATCACTTATTATTCTATTAATATTAGATATAACATGATAACGCGCATTTCTTCTTAAAAAATATTCTTCTTTTTTTTCTAACATAGTTAAAAATTGTAAGAAATTTTCAGTATTAATATTATTACTATTAATATTACTATTAATAATATATCCATATTTAATTAAATTAACGGTATAATGTTCTAATATTAACTTTATATCTGTATTAACTCTTAAGGTTTCTAATTTTGGCAAAAAATCATCACCAAATACTGTTAGTATATATACTAAATCTCTTATTACATTTTTAATATCTAATTTCTTTTCTACTTTGCTTTGTATTAATTCAAATAAAATATTTTTGAAATGATTTATATCTATTAATGAATATATTGGTTGTTCGTCTGTTGATAATTGTTGGTCATATCTTAACATAAAGATATCCAAGTCCTCTATGGATTTTAATAGTAATAAAATAATAACATCAGAATCTGGAGAATAAACTACTATTTTATCTCTTCTATAATCTGGTTTTTTTATTAATACATCAATATAATGCATTATTTTAATTTCACCTTCACCCATTTGATTTATATCAGATACATTCAAATGTTTTAAATTTACACATAGTTTTTTTATTTTTTCTTCAAATATACTGCTATTTAAATATTCCATTAAATTATTCATAAAGTCTGTTCCAGGACTTATGTTGTTTCTAGACCAAGAAAATGTACTTGGCATACTATTCATTTTTGATAATATTTCACCCATATAACGTCTCTTTTTTTGTTCATATATTTTTGACATAGTAGGAACTCCATCCACGCAAATAGTTATAGTTAATAATTTATTTTTATCCAAATTATTATCAATTAAATCTTCAATATATTTTCCAACATTTTCTATTAATTTTGTTTCAAATTCTTCTTTGGTAATCTTTGGATTTTTCTTTTCTCTTTCTAATAAAAATTGTGATGTAACATGAACTATACTATTAAAATCTATAAAAAAATGTTCGCATTCTACTCTTTTAATATTATGAATGAAATTATAATCTCTTTTCAAACTTGAAAAGAATCTTTCTACACCCATTATGTATATAAAGAAAAAAATTTAATTATTAATTAATATGGATGCAGATATTAAAAATTATTTAATGCACATGAATTCTACACGAAAAAGAAAGCAAGATAATGATGATTATCTTGATATTAAGAAAGAACTATATTATTATTGTGCTGAAAGTTTAATGGTTGAATTAAAACAAAATAAAACTAATAATATATCAACATATTTAAATAAAATTGTTGATAATTATAACAATATTAAAAAACAATTTGAAAATAAAACTAGTGATATTGAAGTGTTTTTAAATGCGTATATTTTAGCATTATTGGATATTATTAATACTATTAATATTGAATTAAAATCTAATAAAAAATTAGATGTTATTAAATTTTTAGAAGAATATAAGAAACCATTTTATATTCCTATCAAAAAAAGAAAATTAGATAAGATTGATATTGAAATGGATTTAATTGATAATGATGATTCAGATGATGATTATGATAGTTCTTATGATGATTATGATTTTAAAGACAAGAATTTGACTGAATTTATTAAAGAAATTAAAAAAATTTCAGATGATAATGATTCATCAAAAGAAGAAACATTAAAATATTTTGTTGATATGAATAGTAATGATAAAAAAAATATGTTGAAAATTTTATCATCATTATCATCTAATAATAAAATGCCAGCTTTATTTAGAGTATTAAATTTTGATATTGATAATGATACTAAAAAAAATATTATTTCAAAATTAATGACATCAAGTTATGATAGTGGTAAAATTAAAAAATTAGCTGATGATATTATGAAATTACCTTTTGGTGAATATAAAGGTCTTAATATTATAGATTTAAAAGATAAACCAAAAGAAATTCATAAATTTTTAGAAAAATTAAATAATAATATGAATGATTCTGTTTATGGTCATGATGAAGCAAAAAAACAAATTATTAATATTATGGCGCAAATGATTAGAAATCCTGTTTGTAATGGTAATGTTATTGGTTTATGGGGGCCACCCGGTTCTGGCAAAACTTCACTTATAAAAGAAGGGATTGCTAAATCTATGGAAAGACCTTTTGTTTTTATTTCTTTAGGTGGTTGTCAAGATGGTTCATTTTTAGAAGGTCATTCTTTTACTTATGAAGGGTCTATTTATGGTCGTATTGCGCAAGCATTGATTGAATCTAAATGTATGAATCCTATTATTTATTTTGATGAATTAGACAAAGTTAGTAATACAGATAGAGGTCAAGAAATTATTAATTTATTGATTCATTTAATTGACCCATCACAGAATAATTTATTTCGTGATAAATATTTTTACGATATTAATTTAGATTTATCAAAAGTCACTTTTATATTTTCATTTAATGAACCACATAATATTAATTATATTCTTAGAGACAGAATAACAATGATTGAAACAAAATTTTTAAACAATGATATGAAACTACATATTGCTAGTAATTATTTATTAAAAGAAATATGTGAAGATATGGGTGTAAATAGAAAAGATATTGTTATTAGTAATGATATTATTTTAGATATAATTAATAACTATACACACGAGGGAGGAGTTAGAAAATTAAAGAAACATTTATATAAAATTATGCGTGAGGTTAATTATGCCAATTTAACTAAAAGTAAAATATTAGATAAATCTGTTAAATTACCTTATACTGTTAGTTGGGATGTTTATAAAGAACTATTTAAATCAATCCCTAAAATTATTCACCTTAATGTGCATAATAAGGATAATGTTGGGATGGTTAATGGATTATGGGCAAATAGTTTAGGCCAAGGTGGTGTTTTACCAATTGAATCTGTTCTAATTCCATCGAAAGAATTAATGGTGGTTAAAGCAACTGGTTCTCTTGGTGAAGTTATTAAAGAAAGTATTGAAGTTGCTTTATCTGTTGCCTGGAATAAGTTAGATAGTAAATTAAAATTAGAATGGATGAATAAATGGAAGAAAACTCCTGAATGTTTTCATATTCATTGCCCTGATGGTTCTACTGGGAAAGAAGGTCCATCTGCAGGTGCAGCAATGACATTAACTTTCTATTCTATTTTAACTAATAAAAAAGTAAAACATAATGTTGCGATGACTGGAGAAATTAATTTACGAGGTGAAGTAACAGAAATAGGTGGATTAGATGAAAAATTAAATGCAGCCAAAAGAGCAGGTGCTGTATTAGCATTAGTTCCATTAAATAATAAAATTGATTTAGAAAATGTTATTAAAAATAATCCAGCTTTAATTGATAATAATTTTAAAGTAAATATGGTTAGTAATATTGATGAAGTTATTAAACTATGTTTATAATAACCTTTGGTTTGTTTATAAATGTGTATAAATACACTAAGTATTCTTTGCAATATTTAATGCATCCTCAAATTTCATATCTTTTTCTAAATACTCAATAAAATTTTTAATTTGGCCTTTCTTTTTATCACCAGATAATTCTGTTACTACTGTAAATGCTTTCTCATAGTAAGAGGCATTATATTCAGTTTTCAAAAAATCTACTAAATCAAGAAAGATTTTATATTTTCCTCCTTTCAAAGATGGTAACATATTATATAAAATTTTATGATTACTATCATCTACTGCCAAATTTGTATGATTAATAAGATAATCATTCATATTTTTAATAACTTCGTCATCACCAATATTTTTTGCACACCAAAATGGGAAGTTTCTATAACCTGATATCCAATTCTGTGCTACAGTTTTTAATAACATTTTATAAGTTTTCATTTGTGCTTCATTTAATTCATGTAAAGCATCTGCTACTAAATACGAGTTTTCACCACAAGGTAATGCGCATTCGTTATTCTTATTACAATGCTCTAATATAATTTTACTTATTTCTAAGGCATCTTTAATTTTTCCCTCATTAATATTACCACTTAACAGCCTTACATATGTAATTTCACAAGAACTTTTATCATTTTTAAATACACCTGTTTTTAATAAATCGAAAAGATTTTTCATTTTTTGGTCATTATCTATATTATTTTGAACACATTTTATTAAATATTTAAATTCTAACTCAAATTGTTCAAATTTATATATAGGTTGTCCGTACGGATCCAACTTATTAAATCTATTATCTAACATAACTTTATCAATCTTATTAACTATTTCCTCAAATAGTTTAAATATAAAATAATAATCTAAACTTGGGTTAAATTGATAATCATCATTAAAATTAGATACAAAATAAAAAACCATATTAAAAGATTTTCCGTTTTTAATTAAATCAAGTAATATTTTTATCATATTAGGAACAATCTCATTTTTATTACGAATACCACGAATTTTTTCTCTTTTACTATCGGCATGACGTTCTTGTTGGTTCATTGCAACATAGTATGCTTGTGAACTAGTTAGGATTTTATCTTTCATTAAATCTATAAAAAACTTCATATGACCATCATTTATACTTCCTTTTAAAGTTTTAGATGCTTCATATGCTATACTAGGTTCTATACCTGCTTTAATATATTCAAGATAATTATTCGCTTGTGACTCATTTAAATAACCAATATCCGATTTATTTATTTTCAAGTAGGTTTTTAATTGTTCTGGAGATAACAATGTATCAATTCTAAGTATTTCATCTTTTAGTTTTTTAATGTCTGCTTTAATTTGGTCTATATTTATATCTTTAGTCTTAAGAATATATTTAAAATCACTAGGAACAGTATAACCTTTTTTAATTAAGTCAACTATATCTGGTAATATTTTTAGTGGATTATAAATATTAAAAATATCTTCATAATAGCTAAAACCTAGTTTTTTAAGATCTGAGCTACTTAAACCAGAACCATTTTGTTTATTTATTTGTTTAAGTTCTAAATATTTTATTTTATATTTAGAATATTTATATTTATATTCATCTTCATTATTCATATATAATAATCAAGAAAATTTTTTATACTAATTTCTAAAATAATTTTTTTACAGCTTTATAAAGCTGGTTTCCTAAAATTTGTTATGTGTGTTATGCGCAATTATTAATCATATATTTCATCATCTTCAATAGTAATAATATCATTATAATAATCATATTGTTTCAATAATATTAATTTATAAATTCTATGTTCTTTCAGGTCTTTTTTAATATTAGATTGATCATATAGTAAATTATTAAATTTATTATTCAATGTTGTAATCTTTAATTTTTTGTTTTTATAATCTCCATATTTATCTAAAATATTATCAAGCCTTTCAATTTCCATATTAATAATTTTAAGTCTTTCTTCTAAAATATGAATGAACACTTCTGCTGATTTAATATTTTTAATAACTAGTTCCATAGTTATTGATATAATATTTAGTTTATTATATAAAAATTTCAAATTTTATATAATAATGAATAAATATGAAATGATTCAACAGGCATATAGGTGGAGAGAAACCAAAAGAAAAGAATCTAATGAAGAATTAATTAAACAATTGTATTATGTGTTCTTTTTTATATTAGCTATTAATCATTTTAATTATATGTATAAAAATTATATCAATACCACTTATAATATTATTGATGATTTGGATTAGAAAAAAATTGATTGAAAGAAAGTAAATAACCTTCGGTTTATTAATATCATAGATTTTTCGTTTCTCAACCAAAGGTTATCAATCGTGTTATAACCTTCGGTTGGGAAATTTATGAAATTTCTTAAAGAAATTTCATAAAGCCATAAAAATTGATAGGGAGGTAGATAAAACTATCTTTGATAGTTTTTCTATCTACCCCTATTAACTTTCTAATAAATAACTTTCTTAGAAAGTTATTTATTAGAAAAATTGATATTTAATTTATTTAACTAATAGAAACTAAATTGAAAGCATTATGACAACAATGTCAAATGAATCTATAATAAAAGAAATCAGTAATCAGGTTGAATTTGATAATTATGATGAAAATAATAATAATATTTTGCAATTAGATGTATCTGATGAAAATAAAGAAATGTATTATAAATTAAATATTATAATTGCATTAGTTGAAGATCATTATTTGAGTAAAAAAAAAAATATTTCATGGGTAATGAATTCAAAACTATCATTTGATGTATATACAAATAAAATCTTAGTAATTTCATATAAACCAGATGTTGATAAGAATTTATTACATTTACATTCATTATATTTTAATCTTTTGTCTATAAAGAAAAAATTTGATATTATGGAAAAAGCATTAGATTATATTTTCTCACCAAAATGTAAAAATACTAAACTTTTAAATCATCCAAATTATAAAAAAGGTCGTGGATATTGTTTTGCAGCAATGACTATTTCACAACATATGATTTCGCAATTAATTGAACAAATTATAGAAACAAAATTGATTAAAGAAAAAGCTATCAAAGCATTTGAAGATTTAAAAGACGTTTATACAATGGAATTAGTTCAATCTGCATTTCCTGATTTTGTTCAGATGTCATTGAAGAAAAAACAAGAAAAGCAAAAAAGTTTGAATAAAGATATATATTGTATTATATTAAATATATTAACTCCATGCAATTTCTTTCATCTGTATGTTAATTTTTACCATTATCATCATATGTATAATATTTGGTTATATATATATAATAATCTTAAACATCCTAACTTGGATTAATTTTTATGGGGATAAACACGATTGCGTAAGTTATAAAAATCTTTGATTTTTATAACTCACAATTAAATTTTATTGATTTTTTATTCTGGATATTTTAATTTTATTTTCCATACTTTCTATTATTTTATTAATATTTTCATCATTTTTATAATCATTCAAATATTTAATTTCTTTTATCCCACTTGCTATTAAAATTTTAAAACAATTAATACAAGGGTAATGTGTTATATAAGCAACTGCATCTTTGGTTGTTACACCTCTATTTGCACAATCTGCTATTGCATTTTGTTCCGCATGAACTGTCGCTTGTTCATGGTTTTCTTTAATAATACTAATATGAGATGCACCTGGAAGAAATCCATTATATCCAGCACTAATAATACGATTATTTTTAACTAATACACATCCAACATGTAATCTTTCGCATGGAGAACGACGAGAAATAAGACATGCTGTTTCCATAAAATATTCATCCCAATTCAGTCTGTTCATAAATAATATTAATTATTATTAAAATCTTATTTTAAATGGGTATATAACCCAAAACTGTTAGCGAATATTCAAATTTGCATACTGCAAATTTGAATAGCACATAACATAAATTAAAATAAATTTTTTAAATAATTATATTGTGCTAAAACAAATGCAATTATAAATGATAATATACCAATAGTTAAATGGATATTATGAGATGGACAAGTATCCATGATAGTATGTGCTAATTTACAATGAATTTCATGAGGGAATAAACTCCAGAATAAAGCATTTACAGCAAAAAAAATAACTAAAATATTTTTCCACATATATTATAATGGATATAAAAAAAATAATATTATCTATAGTTATTTTTATTGGTTTAGATTCAATTTATCTTAAATTATTATCATCACACTTTAATCAACAAATAGTAGATGTTCAAGGTTCTCCAATAGAATTTAGATTAATTCCTGCTATTGTTTGTTATATTGCATTAGTTTTTGGATTAAATTATTTTATTTTACAAAGAAACGGAAGTGTTTTAGATGCTGCATTATTAGGTTTAGTTATATATACTGTTTATGAAACAACAAATATGGCAATTATTAAAAACTGGAATATAAAGTCAGTTTTAATTGATTCTATTTGGGGAGGTATATTATTTGGTTTAACAACATTTATTATCAATACCATTAATATATAAATATGTTTGTATTAAATTTATTACCAATTGTTTTATTTAATAAGTATAAATATTTACTTAAAACCATAGGTTAAAACCATAGGTTAAAACCATAGGTTAAAACC
>JACCEB010038443.1_pt1 | contig 10553 bp, 9 predicted proteins | sample 7454761 | NCBI WGS metagenome assembly JACCEB01 (sample SAMN15323454, study PRJNA562643) | freshwater metagenome | isolation source: river surface water | place: USA:Blue River Watershed | collected 2017-08-18 | reverse complement strand
TATTATTATTTACGTTATCATTATTCTTTGGAAAATAATAATTCATATATAATGATGAAAGTTTAATTTCATCAGGAATAGGTTTAAATTCATTAGTAATTGTAAGCATTTTAATCGTATTAAATAAAATATGTTATATATTTAATTAAAATAATATATTATTTTAATAAAAAAATGTTGTAAATTTTTTAATAAAATTGTTTACGATAAATGTTAATTGTTAATTGTCAAATGTTATATATTTTTGAATATCATTTATATGTAAATTTTCTCCAATAACACAATCTTTTATCATAGTACACCCACCACTATGTATATGTGAAACATCAAACATATTTATATTATAACGTAAAGCAATTTGAATAATTTCTTCATAATAATTATTTTTATGAATATGTAATGAAAAACGTGAAAAATCATTATTATTATATATAGATGCTAAATCAATACATATATTTTCAAATAATAATGGAGTTAATAATGAATATGTATCAGAAAGTGTAATATATTTTACATTTAAAACGTATAAAGTATGTATAATATTTAATAATGCATCTTTATTATAAAATGTATGTGGAGATCCGCAAAAGGTTGATACATATACTTTTGAAATAATATGATGATTATTTTTTAATGAATTTTCAATAAAATCCAAACTTTCACGGATTGTTTTATTAATATTTTTTTTAATAAATGTTTCACAATATGATGTAATGAAAGAAATATGATTTATTTGATGAGTTATACATTGATTTAAACCATAATTATTAAAAATAAGCATATAAAAGTTTTTTTGATTTTCATTTCCATATTTTTGTAAAGCATATTGATACAATTCAATACTATTACACATTTGAGGAACAAATTTTAAATTAGGAAAACTTCCAATTTCATAATCATTAATATTTTGTTTTATAATAGAATCTAATAAAGCTATTTTTTCATTTAATGTATATATTTTTTCTAAATCTTGTAATCCATCACGTAATGTAACATCATATAATTTTATTTCTTTTTTAATTAATTCCATTTTTATTATATTATATATAAATATTTAATATTTTATTTTTTATATTATACTTCAATATTTTTAACAAAATAAGGTTTATATTTTTTTTCTAAATCCATATCATTACCATTTTTTGGTTTAATAATATTATCTAAATCTTTAGCATTTTTTTTATATGCTATATCTGGATTTAGTATATTTCCAGTGGAACCATAAACATCAAAATTTTGAGAAAATTCACTATATTGATTATAATTAGAAGGCATAAGTGAGCCAGTAGTAGAATTTAATTTTGGTGCAATTGCAATTTCATGATTTTTTGCATTATACATATTTTGAAAATATTTTTCACTATCAATTGGTGGGAAATATTGTGCGGGAGGAGGACAAACACCATCTTCTTTAATTAATGGTATATTACGCTTTAATTTTTCTAAATTTTTTAGATGATTATAAGGTAATTGGTCTTCTTTTCCAATAAAACAATATAACCAATTAACATAATCTTGCATAGTCATATTTTGTGGATAATTTAAGGTAAAAGTGCGTTTTTCAATAGTGTTCATAGTACGAGGATCAGCATAATTAGTATTTCCGTAAGTGCAATCTTTAGTATGATTATGATTTATAAAACAAATATTTTTAATTGCATCATGTTTTTCGTAATCAAAATTCCAAACGGAAGAGTTATTATCATTATTTAATTCAATTTGAGAAAATCCGTTTACTTTAGTATCAATACTTCCACTTTTAGGACCAAAAGATTTTGAAAATTCATTATCAATTTGAATTTGATTTTTTTTATTTTCATTATTATATTTTTCAACTAAATATTTTTTTTTTACAATAACATATTCATCATCATTTTCTTCAGAAGTTAAATTACTAGTATCATTTTTATTATTAATATTAGTATTATATATAGCTTCTTCTTCACTATTTTGATTTAAATTAATATTTTGAGGAACAATTGTTCTTTTACTAATATAATTTTTATTTTCTTCTTCTTGAAATATTTTACTTAATTCTGAATTAGAACTATTATTTTCTTCTTTAACTTTATTTTCTTCTTCTTCTGTATTTATATCATCTTTTTTACTTTGAAAATCTTCTTTAACATTATTAAATAAATCATCTAATTTTGATTTAAAAACAGATACCATAACAGTACCAAATATATAAGCACATATAATAACAATAGACAATATTAAAGCAATATTTTTAAAGTTAATTGTCATTCTTGGTTCCCAAATATTTAAAATATAGAATTACTATTTTATAAAAAGAATTAAATTTAATAAGGTATACTTAATAATAATAAATTCGCAAAAATGTTTAAAATAAATTATTATTTTATTATAGATAATAAAAGTTTATTTTATCATACTTTGTTATGGAATTAAATAATAGCATATTAGGAATAAATACTCAAGACTCTATAATTAATGATATTTTTAAAAATAATGTTCAATATACACATATAACAGGGTCAGTAAATTTATGTGTAAATAGATGTGGTCAAGAAATAGATAGTTGTAATGAAATTCATTTAATGAATATGGTAAATAATGGTAAAATATTAATATTAAATCAAAATCCTGAAAAAAGTAGTAATAATAAATGTAATTTAAAAAAAGCATATGATGATGATGTTGTAGGTGAAGAGTTTAGTAGTTATAAATTTGAAAAAATGTTTGTAATAACACCATCTTTTAATAAAATAGATGGAATATTATATGATTGTGAGTTGGGTTTTATATTTTCAAAAATTGACAAAATAACTTCTAAGAAAAAATATATAGTATTATGTGTATTAGCAAATAGTGCTTTAGATAGTAGACCAGAAACATTATCAAAATCAGGTGATTTATTATTTTATAAATTAACAGCTGAATTATTTAAAGAAGTTCCAAACTTTTCAACTAAAAAAGAAATAGCATATCCACCAAATCCAATTGATTTATCAAACTTTTTCCCACCATATGGTGAGCGTTCATTTTATGAATATACTTATAAAAGTATGCCACAATTAACATATCGTATTTTTCAACGTCCAATGGTTATATCAAATAGTGCATTAAATAATTTACGAGAAAAGTTAGTACCAAATAAATTATATAATCAATATAAAGAAGCACTTCAATCATATGAAAATCCAAAACGTGATTTATTAATTTTCTTTAAAGAAGATACTGATAAACCAATAATTGAATCATTAGAAAATCAAGAAGTAAGTCAAATAAGTGATTTGCAAAAAGCAATAGAAGATAATGAAAATAAAGAAGATAAAGAAGATAAAGAAGATAAAGAAGATAAAGAAGATAAAGAAAATAATATAGAAAATTATGAAACGGATTTTGATAATAATGACCAATTAGATAATTCTAATTCTGATTCTTCTAATATTGATTCTGATTCTTCTAATTCTAATATTGATTCTGATTCTTCTAATTCCAATAATGAATCTGATAATGATTCAAATAAATTAACAAATAATGATTCATCTAAAGTTATTGAAACAGCTACATTTGATATAAAAATAGATGAAGTGGAATTAGTTAAAAGTGGTTTAAGTAGAGCAGAATATATTAAAAAAAAAGAAGCTGAATTAGCTAAAAAAATTGGTTTACCTAAAATAAATAATTCAATGAAAATGTATATAGTTTCAATATTAGTTATTATTTTTCAATTATCAAATCAACTTTTTTTAAATCATATTGTTAATAAACAAATTGCAGGTTATAAACCAGATGCTGAATTAATGGGATATATATATTCAAAAACTCCATTAGCTTCAACAATATATTTTGGAAATAAATTATTAAATATAATATCATTATTTGTATTATGTATATTATATGTTGCATTAGTTGTAAAAGGTACATTTTATGATTTTAAAGATAAATTAATTGATACTCAAAAAAGCTTTAAAAATATATTAATAGCAATTATAATATTTTTGTTTATTGCAATTTTTTCAAGTATAGGTGGTACATTATCACGTTTATTTTTACCATCTGAAAAATATGGTGAAATATCAGTAGTTGATACAGTATTAAACATTGATTCTATTTTATTATATTTTTCTTCAAGTAAAAGTACAGATGCAAATTGTCTTAAAAATGAAGATTATATATTGAGTGATATTTTAAAAAATGAAAAAGATGAGCGTATAAAAGAATTTTCGCAATATGGTGGTGGTGATGACCCTACTATTTTAAATAAAGCAAAATCATCATTTACAAAACATATTGCAAATCCATATTTAAATTTACTTGGAAATATTAAAGAAATTTTTGGTATTGGATTACACAAAAATTTATCAATTATTGTTTCATTTATACTTTATTTTGCATATATTTTTGTAGTATTTGTATTATTATTTAATCAATTTGATTCTTCTTATGCAATTAATCCTAAAAATATAAATATTTATGGTAAATTATATAAAGCATTTATTGGGTCATATTCAATATTATTTGCAATTTTTGGATTAGTATTTGCATTAAGTATAATTTATTCAATATACAAAATGATGAATGATATATTTAAATCAATATTTGGTTCAATGTCACCAATTGAAGCAAATGCAATTGTCAATGGTATTTCAAATATATCAGTAAATAAAAAATTAGAAAGTTTATTTAGAAATCCATTATTTATTGCAATCTTTATATTTTGGCTTGTTTTATTAATTTTAGTTATTGTATTTGGAACAGTTCCTAAATTAAAAGTATTAAAAGGAAGTAAAATATTTATGTATGTTGGTATTGGTATAGTTTGTTTAATCTTCTTAAGTGTAATATTCTTCTTATTTGAACCATTAAATAAAGTTGTTGAAAGTATTAGTGGTAAGAAGCTATTTGTATCACCACAAGAAGTATTTGCTAATACATCGTCTATAAAAGAAGAAAATATATTTAGTAAAGCTGCAGCAAATAATATTAATAAAAGTATAGATATAAATCAAGTAACAAATTTACTTGACCAAAATATGAGCAAATTATCATCTAATGCTAATAAATCAAGTTATGTTGAACAAGTCAAGGCTTTATTAGAAAATCCAAATATAGATGAAAGTGTTAAATTACAATTAAAAACTAAATTAAGTGCAATTAATAAACCGGACCTTACAAAAGATATACAAAATATTCCATCTAAAATGTCATTAGCAAATAGAGGTGCAGATTATGAAATGTTACGCGGTTTATTAGGGTCTATTGGTTTAGATAATGATTTATTAAAATTATTAGAAAATACACCATATAGTGATGAAGAAATTGGTAAATTAACTGAAATTATACAATCTGGTTTTACAAAAGCTAAACGAGAAGATGTTATTAAAGCATTAAAAGCACAATTTGACAAAAATCATCCACAACAACCTTAATTATAAAAAAATAGTATCGTAAACAATTATAAAAATTGATTTATTTTATATAAAATATTTATTACATTTAAATTTAAATATAACAAATTAAATTATTATTTAAAAATGAACTCTTACGAAACTCTTACTAGCAAACAACGTAAAGAAGTAAAAGAAAATTTACTTAAACAAATTAAAGTTATTGAAAAGTTAGAAGCTGAAGAAAATTCTGAAAAAAAGTCTTCATCTTCAATCTTTAAAATTTCATTATTTTCAAATAAAGAAGATAAAGAAAAGGTTAAAGCTGAAAAAGAGAAAGAAAAAGAAAAGGCTAAAGCTGAAAAAGAGAAAGAAAAAGAAAAGGCTAAAGCTGAAAAAGAAAAAGAAAAAGAAAAGGTTAAAGCTGAAAAAGAAAAAGCTAAAGCTGAAAAAGAAAAAGTTAAAGCTAAAAAAGAGGAAAATGATGATGATGATAAGAAACCACGTGCTATTAAAGCAACAATTACTTCAATGAAAGAAGTGCTTGATTATCATCACGTTGATTATCCATCAAATGCTAAAAAAGATGATTTAGCGAAACTATTACGAGAAAATAACCTTGTACGTGAAGCTGAAAAGAAAGAAGCAAATAAAAAAGCTGATAAGTAATCTTAATCTTTTTATTTTTTTTAAAAAATAAATAATATATTATAAATAATAGAGAAAATGGAAAAAAAAATAAAAAAAGTTAAAAATAAAAAAAGTAATTATGAATTATGTAAATCAAAAAGTATTGATAAAATAATGAAATTATATGAAAAAGGTAATTTAATAATTCGCGGTAAAAAAGTAACAAATCAAAAACAAGCAATTGCAATTGGTTTACAACAAGCCGAAAGTAATTGCAAATCTAAAATGAATAGTTCTGATATAAAAAATATTGTACAAAAAGTTGAGCATATTAATAAAGATAAGCCTTATACGTATAGTGATTTAAAACGTATTTTATTTTTAATAAATTATTATAAAAAGAAAAAGTTAAACATAAAAGTAAATGATTTATATAAAAAAATTATAAATTATTTGTTAATAAATAATGATATAAAAAAGAGTTATCGTAAACTACTTTTAAATGCATTTAAAAGTAAAAATTGATTTTTTTATAAAAATATACTTTAATTTATATAATTTAAATAATAATTAAAACTAATATTATTTAAAAATGAGCGAATTAAACAATGTTGTTGAAAAAGTAGAAAGTGTTACATTTCAATGTAATATTTGTTGTGAAGATTTTGATGAATCTAAAAAATGTATATTAGATTGTAATGATTCACATTATTTTTGTGTAGATTGTATAACAGATTGGTATAAACAAACAAGTATCAAAGGTTTTACAAATGAATTATATTCGTGTCCAATTTGTAAAAAATATGGCGGATATAAAGTATTACAAAAACAAGATGCATCTAAATACAATAAATTTATCCAATTATTGAATGAACGATGTACAACACATTGTTTATGTCGAACTGATAATATGGATTTGCCATATACTGAAGCAAAGTTTTGTAGAATTAATTTAATTTTAAATAATAAACAATATTATGGAGGAACTGTTACTTTTTCAGATGCTACAAAAATTGGAATGTGTAAAACACATTATCAAGAATTTGATAATAATAAACAATTATATCATTTTTTTCATGGTCTTATTTTTAAAGAAGAAGATGCAAGCAAAGCAGGAGAAGATGAAAATAATAAATCATTTAATTGGATACGAAAAGAAATTATGAGTGCACATTGTACTATAAAATGTGATGCTAAAACAAAATTAGGATATCGTTGTACTCGAAGACGTATTTGTTATTACAAAAATAAAAATAATAATGAAACAATATTTGTATGTTCAATACACGAAAAAAAATTATTAAATAATAATGAAATCGAAAAATATAATGATTATTATTAAATAATTATTATATAAAAAATAAAATATTATAAAAAAAACAGAACTTTTATTTATGAAACATTTGGATTAATATTAGCTCCATACCTTCCACCTTGAGGACGGTCCAATCTATTTGGCATCATATTAGTAAATGAACCATACATATCACTTGTATCTTCAAAAAACATAAATTGTTCTTTCATAAATTCATGTAATTTTCTGGCAAAATTTTTGTCTAATTTATAAACGCGATATATCAAATATGAATATGCTGTTTGAACATTTGATAAACAATATAATAGTAATCCCCAATAAATCATTTGAGATACTAATTCTTCACTTTGTGATTTAAATAAATATAATACTAATTTATAGGCTATTTGCATATTTCGTTGCATTAATTCATATGCATAATATATTACAATTCGGTCCCAATCATCTAATCCATTAAATAATTGACGCAATTCAGTCATAATATTCATTGTTTTTAATAAATCCATTGTACTATACATCATATACTCAGATGATGATTGATTCATAAATTGATTATAATCAAAATCACCAAACATATTGTTTGTAAAATTTTGATTATTATTTTCTCCTTCTTCAAGATTATTATCTTCTTCTACATCAATATTTTCTTCTTTTATATGCTTTGCATTTTTGAAAAAATCATTTTCATCACTCATTTTTATTTATTATTTAATTTATTATTTAATAGTATTTATTCTTTATATCAAAATATTTATAAATTTTATAAAAAAAATATTTTTAAACAATTTTTTAAATTATGTAAATTAACTTAAAGGATTTTATATAATAAAATAAAGAATAAATAAAAATGAATATAAATTATATGTTAATTGACAAACTTATTTATAAAAATGATATTTTTAAAAAAAGTTTAATTTCAGGTGCAATTGTTGCAACATCATATTATACATATAATTTTGCAAATGATGAAAATAATTATAATGATTTCAATGATTTAAGAGTTAAAAAAAGTCGGTGTGATAAAGAATTAACTGAATTTGGACAATGTTTAGAAAAAAATAATGATAATTTTGAAAAATGTGCAGATTTATTAATGGCTTATAAACGTTGTTTACAAAAAAAGTAAAAGAAATGATTTTATTTATAATATTTTTTTGCATTTTTTAATAACTATTATTTATTAATAACAAAAGTAAGGTCATAATATGGTTTTCCATATTTATATTTGCTTTTAATACAATATAATTCTTTGCTTAATGTAATTCGATGTGTATTTACATCATTTTGTAAAGTATTTACTAAATGAACAATTGCTTTATTTTTAATAGGTTTAATAGTATAATGATTACAAATATTTTGAAGAATTTTTTTGTAATAATCTTCAAAATATATTTCTTTATCTTCAATTATCACATTATTATCATTAAATACCATTTTCGGTAATGAATTTTCATAAACTTTATAGATTTCTTTAAAATTAGTACTTAAAGAAAAGAGTCCATCAAGAATTCGTGGATCAAATTGGTTTAAAAAAGGAAATAATATGTCGCGCATTTTTCCACGTTCACTCCAAGCTGGAGTTGAATCATACACAAATGGTACTTTATATTTCTGAGCAAATGTTACAATATCACGTTTCCATACACTAAGTAATGGTCTAAATAATGTTACATTTTTTTCATTTCCAACTAAATTCATACCAAAAAGATTTTGATATGAACGTGTTTTTTTAATATTACTAATTACATTTTCTAGTGAATCATCACGATTATGTCCTAAAATAAATGGTAAATCATTACTATTTTTAGTAGTAGCGACACTTACATTTTTATATGAATCAAAACGTATATTTCGCGTAAAATCTTCATATAAATCACGGTCACAATCTTGTGTTCGTTTTATTTCAGAAATAAGTCGTACATAATGATTTTGATTATTTGTAAAACCAAAAATATTATTTAAAAAATTAATATATTTATTTACCATATAAATTTCAATATTTTGTGTAACCCGATTTCCATAATTTACTGAAAATATAATTGGTACAAAATTATGTTTATATGCAAAAGCATATGTTAATAATGTACAAACCATTGAATCAACACCTCCAGAAACGGATATACCAATATAATTATGGTTGATTTTAAATATATTCATTGCTTGATAAAGCGAAGTTTCAAATATTTTGTAAATCGTTTCATCATAAATAGGTTTAAATAATTCAATATCATTAAATGATAATGTTTCTTCAATTTTTGGTGATAAATTTTCATCTAATATTGAATTAATTGTTGGATTCAGATAACCATTATTATTAATATACAACAGATTTTCTTTATTATTGATTTTAGCCAATGAATTAAGAGAAGCTTGATAAAAACGTCTATAAATTGGTAAATTATTATTATATCTCCATTTTTGGACAATATTAATAACCTCTTCAATATGAACTTTATCAAATGTATGTCTATATACTAATAGTATAAAAATACGTTGCTCAGGAGCATAGCTTTCTAAAATAACAGTATTTGAAATAATTGATTTAGCAATAACGTAAGCACGATTAAAATAAGGTGTATGATCTAAATGATGTACTCTACAAATATGACGACCAATTTGGTCATATAATAAAATAAGTCCTAATGAATTATTTTTATACTCTTTTGTTAAAAAGTAATCATCATTTTCGTAAGTAAAAATAGAATCACATAATGGTTTATATGTTTCTGTTATTTTAATATCATCTTCAGGTGAAGCATCAAACCAAAATTGCGGATTAGAAAACCAAAAGTTAATAAGTTCAATTGAATTAAATTCCATTTTATTTACGTTATATTATATTTTTTATAATAGTTTTTAAAAAATATATATTTTAAATATTAATAAAATCAATTTTTAAATATAATAGCTTTATTAAAAAATTATTAATATAACGTAAACTAAAATAAATAATAAAAAAAATTGACACTACATATCTTTTAATTTTTATTTTCTTAAAGTATATATTAGCAAGTATTAGTGAAAGGCGTCAAAAACCAATTACTAATATGCTCAAGCAAGATAAATGACTTCAAAAATCATTTATTGAGTGGAAAGTGGCTACCTCATAAAATAATAAAAATTATAATTAAAATTAAAATGCAATGTGTTCCGAACTTTTCTTTTTGAACATATATATAAATAAATTAGATTTATACATAAAAAGATTATTTTTTATAATAAAGCACAAATAACAATGCACGGAACACAAT
>JACCEB011888231.1_pt1 | contig 10555 bp, 5 predicted proteins | sample 7454761 | NCBI WGS metagenome assembly JACCEB01 (sample SAMN15323454, study PRJNA562643) | freshwater metagenome | isolation source: river surface water | place: USA:Blue River Watershed | collected 2017-08-18 | reverse complement strand
TGAGAGTTGCCTTGGCTTGCAAAAATCATCAGTGCATTGTTGCCTGCATGATTTGAAAAGGTGATGTCTGCGTGTTGTTCATCGATCAGATAGCGAAGGATTTTGTGGTCGGTATTGTAAAGTAAAGTGAGCATTAAAGCTGTATAACCAGCCTTGTTTTGATGATTGAGATTGGGTGTATTTGAGTGAGGAAGCTCTGTGAACAGAGCTTGTACTGTTTCTAAGGAGCCCGCTTGGATCGCTAAAAACAGAGCTGTATTTCCGTTATGATTAAAAGTATTGATGTCAAAGAGGCGCAATTTTATAAGAAAGTTTACAGAGCGATAAGCGCATTGACTAGCGTAGATCATCAGAGGATTATTTCCTTGGGAATCTGGATCTGTGATACCATCTTCTCGGTACGCAAGATATTTCATGTCAGCCAAGTGCTCAGTATTCTGTGGTATATATTTTAAAAGGACCTGGACTGTTTTTTGGCATGCTGCTTTGATAGACAAGGTGAGAGCAGTATCTCCGTCTTTGTTTTGTGTCGTGATATCTGCGTTCTTGTGTTTGAGCAGATATGAAACTGCATGATAATAGCCCTTACTTGCAAAAATCATTAATGCATTATTATCTGCATTGTTTTTGATATTAATGTCTGCGTTGTTGTTGATGAGAGTTGTGATTGTATCCAAATCAGAAGCTAGGGTTAATGCGGTATTCCCATCTTCATTTTGCATGTTGATGATCGCGCAGATCGAAGAAGTGTTTTCATCACTATCAGGTGACGGCTTGGCATCTTGGCAGCGACATCTGATATGGTGCTTTAGTAATAAAATAAGAATTTCGTTTTGTTGTAATTGAGCCGCTAGCATGAGCGGTGTGTTTTTATTGAGATCGACTGCCTCAATGTGTGCGCCCATCTCCAAAACTCTTTGAACAATCTCGTGATTTTCAGTTCGCACAGCTTCAATAAGAGGACAGAGATGCTCCTTTTCATAAGCAGTGATAGTTCTAGCGCCTATTCCTTGAATCGTGCGGAGCACGAGCAGATTTTTTTCGCGTATCGCTTTGAAAAAATTTGTTTGTATTGTTTTGGCAGCTTGCTTTTTTTTCAAGACCATCTCAAGACCTTGGCGCTTTATTAAAAAGATTGTTTCTGAAAAAGTTTATACCAAAATTTTTTATAAAAAGCGATTATGTCATGATGTTGTGGACCTTTAAATAGGCACTACGCTTATGAGATGAGTGCATAGCGTTCGTGGGGATTTTTCTCTATAGCTTAAATGATTGTTAGACTAAAAGAATGAATTTTTATATGAGATTTATTGCGTCTATGACTGCTTTTTTTAGAATCTCTTTTCAGTGAACCTATAGATTGGTTTGTGATGTATGCCGATATCATATTGATATGAAAAATGCTATATTTATGAATGATTCAGAAAAGGTATGGTTTTTATGGATACACGGCAAGATAATGACAAATTTGAATTTGCTTGCGCACTTCGTAATGGAAACACTCGCCTAGTGAAAGAAAAGATAAAAAATTTATTGATCCACAATCGCTCAGAAGCAAGCATTCTCATTCAGGCGACTTTTCGAATTGCTGCTATTCGAGGTTATCTAGAACTCCTTGAGTATTGCCTGTCTAAAGGGGCGGATATTAATGCATTAGACTCGGAACACATGAGCGCACTGATGCATGCCGTCATTGGCGGTCATCAAAGCGCGGTTGAATTTCTTTTAAAGAGATCTGCCAAAATTCATGAGCATGTGGTCAATGGGTACAGCATTCTAAGCTGGGCAGAGTTCGGCGATCCCAAAATCGCACAGCTTCTTTTGAATCACGGTGCTTCTCATTCCAGTGATAGCAAGAACAATTCTGTAAAGATATCGGCTAAGAGGTAGTAAAAACATGCAGGGTAAAAATTTTGCGCGAATCAGAGAGTAATCGCAATTGCCAGATAATCCCCCTCCAAGCACCATAAGTATCTAGAACAAGTGCAAGATACCGATCATGAAAATTATTAAAAAATTGATTATTTGCTTATCACAGCGACCTTTTTGTATGACTTTGGATGCGAAGAGCACAACGCAGGGAAAAAAACCGAGTTTCAGAAAAGTTGTATCATTCGTCGAACGCCTAGCTAGACAAGAGAACGATTGAGCATTGAGATTGAAGTTTTTTGCATTGAGATCAGGAGAAAAAGAAGATTTTTTTGCGTATCTTAAGTGAAACGGACCTCTTTTGTCTAAAAATCATCCTGTCATCTCAGACTTGAGTATCTATGGATGCGGATCAGTCTGTGTTTACGCGTTCGCATTTTTTATTGAAGATTGGATTTTTCACAAATGAGCAGTCATTTGGTTTGTGAGTTTTTTGTGAATTATTATAATATCGATTTTACAGAGCGACTTTCGTTCTTTAAAATCGAGTCTGAAAAAATAAAATTCATTTTAAAAAACTTTGCTTGCTAACATAGAATCATCTGAACATAAAGGAAAAAACCATGCATATTACGATTGACTCTCATGAGTCGGAAGAATCAAACCAAAACCATCTCTCTTGCGAAGCGATATTGGATGAAGACAGAGCAAATGCCGAGGTATTCGATTTGATGTTATTAGAAGTACAAGATCTCATGAGGCGCGGAAATGGTACGGCGATCAAAAATATGAATTTATCAAAAAATCTTATGGATCATATTTCATCTATTTATGAACCTGCCACTGTATTTCTCAGTGCGATCGTATTTGCTGACATGGAGATTATTAGGTATTTTCTCAACGAAAAAAATGCAAACATCAATCAGGTTGACAGGCATGGTCGCACCGCCCTCATGCTAGCCGCTTACGGAAATGTAAAGGCTCATCAGAGTTCCCTCTTGAATTTTCTGTTGCAGCACAAAGATATTGATATTAATCTTGTAGATCACGAGGGATCTTCTGCTTTAATGTATTTTTGCAGGACCGGAAATGTTGATGCAGTCAAACAATTGCTGAAACAGAACGATATAGACAAAAATTATATCGATCCAAACAGCCAGACTGCTTTATCGATCGCTGTGAATCAGGGTTACGTAGATATCGTGAAAATTCTCTTAGAAGATCAGCAGATTTTGAAGGCAAGCCGTACTTATAAAAACCAAGACGGAGCAACGTTAGCGATGCAGGCTGCGCTATTTGCGCATACCAATGTGCTAGAACTTCTTATCGCACACAGTACTCATGAGGATTTGATCCAGTTAAAAGCAATGGCTGCACAAAATTGTTATCAGCCACATATCGCCAGGATGATCAATTCTCACGTTGAACCCGATATACTCAGTAGTTTTGTCACTTCATTGACCAATTATTTTTTCGCGACCACTGCGTCTTGTTTCAGTGCCTATCGATCTCCTGAACAGGTTGATTGTTACAAGCATTATACGGAAGAAGCCAGTCCAATGCTTCTATCGTTTAGCCAAAATACTCCGAGAAGTGACTCTTCGTCACCTATCGATCATCCAAATTTTGAAAAAGATCGCCTCAATCGGTTTGTATAAGTCATCTGTTGCATGATCCCCAAGATTTTCTAGTGCTCAAAGAGGCCTCAGCTTTTGGATTTTTTCTGATACTGAGGCGCATGCTTGGAGGTCTCTGATCTCAAAATAATAAACTTATAAATTTTCGAAGACTTTGATGTTTTTTGTAGATGCACATATGCAAAACCGATCCAAAATGATGCGATGACTCAATCAGGCTCAGGCCTGTTCAATATGATTTCAAGTTGCATTGCAATGAAAAAATCGATTATTATTTGGGAATAGAATATTGTTTTCAATAGGAAAATTCAGAAAATGCTAGGCTTTGACGAAAATGACAATGCGCTTTTGATCGCTTGCGAGGAAGGAGACGCAGATCTGGCTCTTTTCCTATTGTGCAGAGATATTCAGACTCTCAAGCCGATGCTGGATGCTGTGAATTCACAAGGTCAAGGACCATTAATCTTAGCAACTCGTCGGGGCCTGTTAGGGGTCGTATCGGATATTTTAAGACTAGCTCCTGAGCTAGTCTATCAGAAAGACAGTGATGGTAAGAGTGCCGCAAGCTATGCGATTGAGAATAAAGCAGATGCTCAAAGCCAGACAGAAAAAGCAACTGAGGCGCTGCGTGGTGCAAATAGCTTGATGTGTCGAGACAAGTCTACGGAAAAATGTGTAGAATGGTATAGATGGTCTCATTCTACAGAACAACCTGCTAGTACTAGAATGGAGAGACAGACCGAGATTTTTGCGGCGATGTCTGCCGAGATGTCTGACAACATGTCTACCGCGGTGTCGCTGATGAAAAACTATAGCGACATGTTCCAGCAATACATCAAGAAAGTAGAAGCCTGTGATTCTGCTCTAAAGCAAACTATGCCAATAATGTCCACTTTATCTCAGAAAATGAAATATATTGATTCTAAATTCCGTGTTGTGGATCTGTCACTCTCTGCGCTCACTCAGGCATGGCTTATCATTAGCATATGGGTGAATAAATTAAAGTCTGATCGCGCCAAGAACAATTTGGAATCCGAGGAGATGGGGATTGCCATGTTGAGGGTGATAGACCTGGCGCAGAAGCACTACGAAGCGGCCGGGCACCACGCAGAGTGTTTGAAAAAATATATGGTTTTTTCAAAAATCGAGATGGCTTTGCAAGATAGACAGGTGCTCTTATTAGGTTTTTGGCAAAAAATCCGACTTTTCTTGAAAAAAGCTCAGGAGAGTATTGTGTCTTTTTGTACAAGTGCTTATGAAACAATCTCTTCCTGGTTCGATGTGCACAGTGAGCCACGAAATGAAGATCTTTTGAATTCTGAAAGAGCTAATACGAATCCAGAGAATCAAGATGGATCTGCGCTTAATGGGTTGTCAGCGTTCATGGCCTTTTGGCCTATTGGCCAAAGAATTTCTCGGGAAACTGAAAATGACGAGCAGGCAGATCCGATCATGAGCGCACTTCGATTTTAAAGTAGAGTATATTTTCATTCTTTTGAAAATAGAGCTCTTTCATCAATTTTTCAATATGAAACAGTTCATGAGAATAACGATAAAGGACATGTCAAAATTGAGCAAAAATAGCAGCTCTCATGCATCATATGGATTGAATTCAAGAGAATTTGATTCATTCGCTGTATGGAATCAAGGTTTTTTAAGAAGAAAAATATATTATCGAGAAGCGCTATTATAGCTCTTCCATGCTATTTGATGCGTAAGAATGCAATAATATTGCTCATAGTGATTGGTGGATTGCACGCTCATTGTATTGGAGATGAGACTTGGTGTTTAATGCAGATAAATTTTGGATGATAGATGCAAAAGCTGCAGAACATTTAGGCTCCTCATGCAACGTTTCTGCTCAGCTGAATACAAAGGAGTATGAGAAGGAAATTCCATGTCTTTCAATGATCTCACTTGTTCAGTCAAGAAAATTTTTTAGGCCTAGGCGCTCTCTATGCCCTTCCATTCCGTATCGAATTTATGTATATTAATCATATAGTTGCACGAAAGTTGGCAGCAACCCTCTTTGTTGGCTCTGACACAAGACATCAGAGCTAAGATTTGTTTTTTTAGCATAGCCTATCGGCTCTAAGGATTTAAAATGGACAACTCTAAACAGCCGCAGCAACAATTGCAAGACGCTGAGTCTATGTTTGTTGTCTTAGAATCCGATTTCAAAAACGTCAATCCAGAAGACATTTTAGATTCTCTCAAGAACAATTCGCTCACACAGCAAGATTTTGCTGATCGAAGATTCTTTACTTATCTTGGGCCTGCGAAAAAAAAGATAGAAGTCACTTTTTTCCAGAAAGCTTTGCTGCAATTGCGACGCAGTATGCTGAAAAACAGTAAGTGGTTAACATGGTTAGAAATTGCAAAAGTTATTTTAGAGCACGATTGCCCTAGAGATAATCCTAATCTAGCCAAGAAGGACGCACTCCTTATTGTGCTACATATCATGCAAGAGCAGATGGGTGAGATGATACATTGGAGGCAGCAGAAGCAAAATTTTGATGATGCACAAAAAAAATATGATTCCCTGAAAGACATTTTACAACTGATTTTAAAAAAGCAGATATGCCGAGTGACGAATAAGCATATTGAATCTTCTTTGTATTTGAATGAGTTTGCAATTGTAAATGAGCTTGTAGCAGCTGAGTGCAGACAAAGGAATTCAGAGATTCACGGACCAGACTCGCAAACGTCCTTTATTACGATTTTCAATCGAGACACAGATCTGCCTCTTTTGCATACAGTTCTGGATCGTATGAGCGCAGATCACGATTCTATATTCGGAGATAGCTCCCTTGAGATCGAGAGTGAATTGTTCCAAATTTTCAAAACACTTGTGCAAACATATCCAAAATTGGCTTCATCTTCATATAGATATCACAATGTCCCGAATGGATCTCACTCAACGACTCCTTTAGACTATGTTTTAAATAAACTGCTGATATCTCAAGAGGCAGATTCTAATTCCCATCGAAGTAAAAAAGCCCGTGAGCTGCTAAAAAGTATTCAGTGCTTGAAGCTTCAAGGCGTCGATATCTCACAAGTACCCTCTATGTTAACAGAATCACAATATCCAATATGGCATCCATTTCAGGTTTTTATAGAATCCTTGATAGCGTGCAAAAATAATAATGAAGAGGCCGCTGCAGTGGTCTATACAGGTGAAACCACCCTTCATATTGCAGCGAAAAACGGCAGCATGCAGGATTTGCAAGATCTCATCAACAGCCTAAACAGCTCTGATCAGCAAGATGTGTTTTCGTATAAGGATAATAAAAATTGGACTGCCTTACATGTGGCAGCTAATAGGGGGCATGTAGAGGTTGTCCGAGCACTGCTTGGCGCTAATGCCGCTAGCGATGCGTGGGATAGTAAAGGCCGTACTGCCTTACATTTGGCAGCTAATCAGGGGCATGTAGAGGTTGTCCGAGAACTGCTGAGCTTGAATAATCAGACGTTGCTTCTTATGGCAGATGATTATTACACACATTCTGCCTTGCATTTGGCAGCTTTGAAAGGGCATTTAGAGTGCGTGCAAGCACTGCTGGAGGTGAAAAATCCGTATTTGCTTTGCTTGCAGGATAAAGATGGCCATACTGCCTTACATGTGGCAGCTTGGGGGGGGCATGTAAAGGTCATCCAAGAACTGCTTCGGGAGGAGGATGCGTCCTTGCTTACGCAGCGGGATCAGAAAGGCCATACCGCCTTACATGTGGCAGCTTTGAAAGGGAATTTAGAGTGCGTGAAAGCACTGCTGGGGGTGCGGAATATATATTTGCTTCTCAATCAAGATAATAGCGGACATACCGCCTTGCATTTGGCAGCTTGGCAGGGGCATGACAAGGTTGTGCAAGAACTGCTGGGGGTGAATAATCCATATTTGCCTCGATCGCAGGATAAAGATGGTCGTACTGCCTTACATGTGGCAGCTTGGCAGGGGCATGACAAGGTTGTGCAAGCACTGCTTAGTGTGAAGAAGCAGGATTTACTTCCACTGCAGGATCGAGATGGTCGTACTGCCTTACATGTGGCATCTTTGAAAGGGAATTTAGAGTGCGTGAAAGCACTGCTGGGGGTGGACAATCAAGATTTGCTTCTCATGAAAGATAATAGCGGACATACAGCCTTGCATTTGGCAGCTCTGAAAGGGAATTTAGAGTGCGTGCAAGCGCTGCTGGGGGTGGATAATCAAGATTTGCTTCTCATAAAGAATAAAGATGACCGTACTGCCTTGCATTTTGCAGCTAATCAGGGGCATGTAGAAGTTGTCCGAGTACTGCTTCATAAGTCTGAGTGGCTGCGTATGCAGTTAGATCATAAAGGTCATACTGCTTTATATTATGCACAGAAGGGCAAGTATAGCGATGTTGTGCAAGTACTGAATTTGCACCGAACGAGTGATAATAACGAACATACTGCTTTAGATTTGGGAGGTCAGAAAGGTGCTCCGCATGAGCCGGATTTGAGCAATTTGATAGATAATCTCGAATGCAGCGTTATGGATTCAGCTTTATCGTCCACAAATAAGAATGCAGTAGAGCAATCTTTGGAACAAAGTGCGCAGCAGCTTCCAGAGCCAGATTCTCAAGAGCAAGATATTGTTCAGACCCCAGTGGGCTTGAATCGTGATGGCCTCAACAATGTGAATGTAGAGCAATCTTTGGAACAAAGTGCGCAGCAGCTTCCAGAGCTAGATTCTCAAGAGCAAGATATTGTTCAGACCCCAGTGGGCTTGCATCGTGATGGCCTCAACAATGTGAATGTAGAGCAATCTTTGGAACAAAGTGCGCAGCAGCTTCCAGAGCTAGATTCTCAAGAGCAAGATATTGTTCAGACCCCAGTGGGCTTGAATCGTGATGGCCCCAACAATGTGAATGTAGAGCAATCTTTGGAACAAAGTGCGCAGCAGCTTCAAGAGCAAGATTCTCAAGAGGAAGATATTGTTCCGACCCCAGTGGTCTTGCATCGTGATAGCCTCAACAATGTGAATGTAGGGCAATCTTTGGAACAAAGTGCACAGCAGCTTCAAGAGCAAGATTCTCAAGAGAAAGATATTGTTCAGACCCCAGTGGGCTTGCATCGTGATGGCCCCAACAATGTGAATGTAGGGCAATCTTTGGAACAAAGTGCGCAGCAGCTTCCAGAGCCAGATTCTCAAGAGAAAGATATTGTTCAGACCCCAGTGGGCTTGCATCGTGATGGCCTCAACAATGTGAATGATGATATATTGAATTTGAGACTGACGACTTCTTCGAATTCTCAAAATGCTTTTTCGCATAATTCAGGTGCGGGTATGGCAAGTGCATCAACGTCTTCAGAACAGTTGAGTTGGTGGCAAGAAATTTGGATTTTTTTGAGCGCAACTGTGGATAGTCTGTGGTCTTTTTGTGCGAGTGTTTCTGAAACAATTTGCTCATGGCTCGAATCGAGTAGGGAAGCAAGGACGATGCATTCTCCTTCCAGTGTTCCGGCTACTACGTCAGCGGCATCTCAGTCACTGAATGATTCTAGTGCTCCACTAAGACGTGAGGAATCAGGAATCGATCGCAGGAAGCGCAAGAATTCGTGATCACTCACATACTTTGTGTCTGTGAAGGTTGCGCTTTACTGGACTGTGCAAGAGGATTATGCTGAAGCCAATGTGGATCTGTATGTGCAGATCAATTTGAGGCCTGCTCGGGGATGGTTGTATGCTCAAAGTTCATAAGTTGTGCAATGCCCCCATTGTCCTTCAAGTATTAAGACTGTGATCTGCTTTTGAATAGCATTTTTAAGCACATTTCGGTTTTGTTAATAAAGAATAATTTTATGTGTTTGGTCTTATCATCTGCCATACAAAAAAACCAGCTATCGCTAGGTTAATGAACCGACAGTTCTTGTTATCAAATCTCGCATCTGTCTGATTGAATATTGCGATTTTTTTTAAGGTTGTGACCCAAATACACCGAATGACCTTCAGATGATCTCAGCAGATTGGATACCGCGCATCCATACTCACTGCTGATGGATTCACGTCTTGAGATTGCACAAGTTTGAGAATATCGCAAAAGTGTGTGTTTTTGTTTTTAGATCGGTATCTGTCTCACAGAATATGCGATAATCAATGAGAATCGATTCTTCTCTATTCAAAGCATTTCAAAGCAGGGTGATAAGGACAATTCCTGTCAGAACAGCTTATTGACTACGCATCTGAGATAGAACAGTGTCATCTGCGATTCATAAAAACGGTTCTGATAGATGCAGACATGTCCCTGCTATTGATCAAGGCGCTCTTGTGATAGCGCTCAATCTGAATCAGGCATGCTGCTTGTTTGTGAAAATGCCTTATACAATTCCTTGGTACAACGATAGTGCGATATTTTTGACCATTGAGAGTGCTGTTTATTATGCCCAGCATTTGAATGTATTTTCAGAAAAGTGCGATACTCGTGCATTTGATGCAATGAACTGCTATCTGAGAGCCACTCTTTTATCATCTTCCATTTTGCATCAGATTTATGTATATTTTTCGTGCAGTAAATGAAAATCTGATCGCGAAAAATTTTAAAAGATCACCATTGAACAAAGAAAAAAAGTCTTTTTATAAAATAACCCCGAAACTCTCACTAGCTTTTATAAGCAATGCTAGAGGGAATGATGAGCATCTTTCTTTAAGGCGGCTCAGAATTCTTTTTTCAGCTATAAGGAATGGCAATGGACAACCATAAACAGCTTCAGCAAGAAATTGAAGACTTTGCATCTATGTTTGCTGATTTACAATCTGATTCCAAGAAAGTCCAGCCTCAAGCTCTTTTAAATTATCTCAAGAACAATAAGCTCACTCAGCTGGATATTGCTCGGATAAAACCGAAGTATAGCTATTCGCATGCTTATCGGGATTTTCAGAAGAATATGATGTGCCGAATCAGTATCGAAGTCACGTTTCTCCAGAAAGCTTTGCTTCAATACAGTGAATCGAGTGATGCAACATGGCTAGAGATCGCAAAAGTCATTTTAGAGCACGATTGCCCTAGAGAAACTGTCAATCAAAATGG
>JACCEB011763608.1_pt1 | contig 10557 bp, 11 predicted proteins | sample 7454761 | NCBI WGS metagenome assembly JACCEB01 (sample SAMN15323454, study PRJNA562643) | freshwater metagenome | isolation source: river surface water | place: USA:Blue River Watershed | collected 2017-08-18 | reverse complement strand
TGTCCAGAGTCTGAATATGATTCTCTTATTTGTGTTGTTATATTCACAAATCCCATTTCGGTTAAATCTTTAATAACATCTTCTTCATTTTGTATTCTTACATCACATACAGAATTTGTTCCTGTTGCATCATAATGATTTTCGAAATAAGAAACTCTACGGCCTAATTCAGATTCTAAATTATCACCATATCCCATTTGGAATGAAAAAATACCACCAGATTTTAATGTTCTGAATAAATCGGTTATTAATGATTTTCTAATATCGTAAACAGGAATGTGTTGTAATGCAATTGTAGACATTATGAAATCATATTCGTTATCTTTTAATTCAGATACATCTGTTCCATTATTACAATACCAATTACTATTTTGTGAAGAATATTCATTTTTATTATATAATATATTTCCTTCAGATATATCAACCCCATCAACTCTAGCCCAATCACATAAATTAAACATATTAGTTACATTTCTGCCTTTACCACATGCAAAATCTAAAGCAACTCTACCATCCCATTTTTCTTTGGTTTGTAAATCGCCCAATAATATGTTCCAATAATCGGGATTCGTATTATGTTCTTCGTGATTAGAAGTACCACCAGCATATGCACTTTTTTGCATATTGGTATATTTGTTATTGTTATTTACCATAGTTTTCCAAATAATATTTTAAATCTTCAGGAGTTCCCAATCCCCACATTTTATCAATGTTGAATGTTTTATATTTTTTACCATCAGCAATACCTTCATTGTAAACAGGACATACATAAAATTCATTATTAACTCTAATATTCTTACTAATCATTTGTTCTGCATACTTTACATAATCCGAACCCTTTGCCCAATAGTAAACACCAACAGTTGCAATGTCCGAAATTGGATTTTTCTCTGCTACTTCGGTCACATATCCATACTCATCCACTTTAGCGAATGACCATTTTGGATGTGTTGATGTAAATGAAAGAATACCACCATCTACTTTTTGTTCAATCATCTTATACATAAACTCATTACTATCCCACTCTAAGAATTGGTCAGAGTTTGCCATCAATAATGGTGCATCCGAATCAATGTATTCTTTTGCTAATAGAGTTGTACAAGCTGCTCCTTCTGTTAAACCATCAACTTCCACAATCTTACAATTAGGAGTAATTAGGTTTAATAAAGTATCTAAGTTATACTGCTCTCTATGTGATTTTTGAACTACATAAATAAATGTAGCATCTATGTTTAGGTTATCCACTACAACCTGAATCATTGGTTTGCCTTCCACATCAATTAGTGGTTTTGGAAATGTATATCCAGCTTGTGCAAATCTACTTCCAGCTCCGGCCATTGGAATAAGAACATTCATCTTACCACCTTGCCATTTTGGTTTACTCATAACTTTCTTTTCGTTTAATTTATTTGTTATTTTTTCTATTGTTAAATCATGTGGATTATCGACTCTCAATACATTTGCTCTACTTCTACTTGCTGCCAATAAACCATGTGGAGAATCCTCTACAATAAGAGTTTCTTCAGGCAAACATCCCATCATACTCATAGCCTTCCAATACATTTCAGGATGCGGTTTAGAGTTCTTTACATCCTCATTAGAGATGATTAAATCCATATACTCAATAAGACCTATCTTTGATAACATAACCAACACAGACCTTCTAATTGAATTTGATGCACATGCTAATTGATAACCCCTATCTCTCAGTTCTTTGAATACTGAAACCAATACATGATTAGTTTGCAATTGAGATATTGCTTCAATTGTTAAGTGTTGTTTTCTATTCCAAACTTGCTCATGTACATCTTTTGGTAATCCTTTTGCTTTAGTTAGCATATCCAACTTTTGATTTGTTTTTAATCCATCATAAGTTGAAAGATGTTCTGCTTCCGTAATAACATATTCGTTACCAACTTCTTTTAGAGCTTGATTTAGAGTATTGTAGTGTATTTCTTTTGCTTCAACTAGTACACCATCTAAGTCAAAGATAATTAATTTTGTCATGATATTCCTCTTTCAAATGGGTTTATTTCGTATTCAGTAAATAACTCATCTAATTCTTTTTGATATTCATTGTAATTCCATTTACCTTTATTAATTGCTGTTGCGATATACGGAAACACTAAACTATCATAATGATACAATCCCCTTTTCTTTTCACCACCAATTGCTACCATATAATCTCTACCAGTACCAACAATCGCTTGTTCAAAATTCCAAATATTAAGTGGACCTGTTGATTCAATTGTTGATAAGAATACTTCTTTCCTAACTATTGTTGGTTGAATTGAAAATTTAGAATACTCATTATATAACAAACTTTTATCAAAATCACTTTCTGAAAATTGTTCCCCTGCTAATATAAGTTTTATACTATTAGATTGGTTATTTAAAATATAATTGTAATATTTTTCAATAATATTAAATTTAGGTTTATCAAATAAAATCATATCTTCGTGTAAAAATAGAATAATTTCTTCTTCTATTTTAGGAAGTATTTCTTTCCATCTATCTGTATAAACTTTTGTATCATCATATACTAATTGTATATAATCAGATGGTATAGTTTCATCATTTTTGTTTACAGCAACATAAACTTTAATACCATCTATATATTTTTTAAATTGCCCAAAAAACATTGGCCAAATATCTTTCATATCCGTATGTGTATAAACTACTATTGGTAAATTTACTCCCATGTTGTATCTAAATTTATTCTATTATCCCAAAGTTCATTTCTAATCATCCACCATTTATAAAATGCAATAGCATTTGAAAGGTCACCTTCATTACTTTCTATCTCCTTTGCGAATTTATGAAATTCAGAATCTATATACATTTGATTTTCCAAATCATTATATAAAGTATTGAACTCAACCATTACAGAAGGAGAACCATAAAACCACATATCAGCAGGTCCCATATGAAAATGATTCCAATTAGCCATATAGATTTTATCTCTCTCAATATCAGTTTGAAAATTAATACATTGAACTGGATATGGATTACCTAATCCCGGACCAGATGTATTGCGATTTATTCTACCCAAATCAAATCTAGCCTTAACGATTATATCATACTTAATACCAGTTTGTTGATGTGGCATTTTCATAACTTCATTAACACTATATAGATGTGAAAGAACCGATTGTGGTGGTCTTGGACAACCTTGTAATTTATCCAATCCTCTTTCTTTTATTAATTCACTAAAATCTTTTTGCGGTTCAAATACGGCTTTCTTTGGTTGATATATTGCTTCTATTAAGCCTTGCTTTTCCAAATCCCAACTATGAATAAAAACATCAACATCACCTTTATCCATAATATGCTTTTGGATATATTCTCTACCATCCAATCCTTTTGATGTATTATCCATTGGAGAATCAAACATCCCATGTAAACATAAAGCTATCTTCATTATTCTATAACTTTATTATTTTTAAACACAGTAAATTCTGTCAAATCTCTATATCCATTTAATTCACCTTGGTCTGAATTATGTAAAGGTAAATTTTGCATCATTGCCAATCCGTGTGCCGCTTGTTGTGGAGTCATATACATATTCCATCCTAAGAACTCAATATCATCATCTTTATAGTACTTCTCACTTCTACCTTCATAACGAGCTCTCTTAAACCACTCAGCTGCTTTAGGGTCATCAGTAAGAATCATACCACCTTTCCAAATTGGAAGTAACTTTTTAATATGGAATGATAATCCCATATAAGTTCCAGGCATATACATATTTTGCGTAAACCTTTTAGCCGCATCCCATATTGGATATGGTTTCAATTGATATGCACCTACCCAATGATTTGTTTCAGGTCTTTTATCAAAGATAACTTCACCACCGGCGTGTATAATTGATTGTGGTACTGAAAGATAAGTTTTAGATGGAATGGTTACCTCTTTAACTTCTAAGTACTTACAAATAAGGAATAGTGCATTAGTACAACTATCAATTGAAATAGCATAAGGAGCACCAGTATACTCAGCTACTTCTTCTTCAAACATCTTTACGATTTTGTATGGGTTGTGTAATTTTATCATAACGTTTAATTTTGTTCTTTTATAATTTCAATACATAGGATATTCTTATCATTTACCATAACAAGTCTACCATCTTTTGTTTCAAACTTTGTAAACTGACCTTGCTTTATTGAATCAGTATCTACTCCGTTAAATGTTCTTTTTTCTCCACCAACAAAGTGTAGGATTTTAGAAACATATTTTCCTTTTGCGGTTATTGAACTTTTTAAGCTAACCATTTTGTTTTTTAATTTATAATATGTAAAGTTATCATCTCTACCACTAACTTCGAATCCACAACTAAGGAATAACTTATCACTAGCAATATTACCATGCTTTACTTTAGCATATGCAGTTGGCCATATAGCCATAGCTGATTTTATCATAAACTTACCAACTCCCATTCCAAAAAAATCAGGGTGTGTACATACTCTAATATCATCTTCAATCACACCCACATATCCTGCAGGCTTACCATCTAATAAAGCAATACGATAATGTTGTGAATTATCTGTCATATACTTTATCTGCTGTTCTTCGGTAATTGGTTGTGTTTGTAAAAATCCATCAATTACTCTACTATCCATTCGAAGTTTTCTAACAAACTCCCAATACTCTTTTGTACATTCTACTATTACCATACACATATTTTTTGAATATCCGGTCCACCTCTATAACCCCAAAATGCCTCTAAGTAACCTCTATGTGTTGGCATGTTCATCATCGGAGTAAGGCACGTTCCAATATCAATATAGGAATTATCGGGAAAATCTCTGAATAACTCATATACTGCCAAATTGGTGAATGTAGAAGCTGAGAATAAGAACACGTGATTTTTAATGTTATTCTCTTTAATCCATTGTCTAATAATTTCAATTTTATCATAATCATTTACAAATGCGTTATAACCCACTCTAAAGTCTTTTACGATGAATGGGAGTTTAGATGTATCTGCACTCTCATGTCCAACAAATACACAATCTTTACTATAAAGAATTGGAAGTGTATGTGTTATGAATAGTGGATAGTTACCATTAACCCAAAGATTAGCCCAAGTCAAACTCTCATCATCCCCACCATGCAAATCCAATTGCCATTGGAAATCTTTTTCACCAACACAACACTTACAACTAATACCTTTGTAATAATTTGGTTGACGGTGTTTGTATGCTTCAATCAATCTATTGTATGACTCGCTATGTTGTTTTGGGTCAAAATGTTTAAAATCAGCTGGTTGGTATATACCACTTTGCTTTTGCTCACCAATTTGAATTAATCCCTTATCTAAAACCAATTCTTTGTTTTGAAGTATATAAAGTTCACCATCAGAATAACGAGCAAATCCAAAGTGCTCATTATTTCTAATCATTTCAGTAAACTTAATAAAATGTTCTCTAAATTTCTTCATCTAATATCTTTTTAATCTTTTCAGCTGCTCTACCATCACCATAAGGACAAGGTTTACAAATATACGAATCTTTTTCCAACTCACCAAATAATTCTTTAAGTTTATTCGGTTCTTCACACATATAAAGGTGTCCAGTTTTTATACCTTCTGGTCTTTCGGTTGTTTTTCTACATACAATAACTTTCTTATTAAAGAACGAACCTTCTTCCTGCAATCCACCACTATCAGTAATCACCAACTTACAATCTTTAAGAATATTAATTGTTTCATCATGTGTTAAAGGGTCTACAACATTAATGTTTGTTAGTAATCCTTTATGTTTTTGAACGTTTGGATTTGGATGAATGGGTAATACGAATTTGTATTGTGGGTAATCAATTGCTAACTGATTAATTATTTTAAACCATTCATCTAACCAATGATGATTTTCTCTACGATGCATGGTAACTAAAACAGTATCACCATAACTACCTTTATCATACTTCATAAGATTATCCAATACAGTATTTCCAACTATGTGAATATCTCCTTTTACTCTTTCCGCATCTAAGTTCTCAGCGGAAAGCTGTGTTGGTGCAAAGTTAATGTCTGCCAAGCGAGCTATCATTTGTCTGTAACCTTCCTCTGGATAAGGATTTTCTAAATCGTAACTACGGAGTCCCGCTTCTAAATAGTAAACCTTTATTCCTCTATGAAACGCTGCTAGCGCACAAGCAAACGCAGAAGCCGTATCACCCTGCACCAACACACCGCTAAAGTTGTAGTTTGGAAAATATTCCATACAACTTATCATAATAGAATCTAATCTAGTATGACGAAAGCTTTCTTCTATATTAACTCTAAAATCAACTCTTATATCCGAAAGTAAATCCTCATGTTGACCTGTGAATAAAAGTTTATATTCTTTTTTATTCATAATATCAATCAATGGTTTTACTTTTAACCATTCTGGCCTAGTACCAAAACATATTAATATTGGGTCTTTCTTATTCATTTACTAATTTCCAACCTTTTAATCTTTGTTCTCTAAAATACTGATTCATTAATTCTTTGAAAGGTACTCCTTCTACACTTCTTTGATTTGATTCCCAAAGTGAGTTAGCATCACCACCATAAGTTCCACCTTTTAAACTTCCCCACATTTCCATATCGGAACGAGGATGTGGTGGTACATATGTTTTAATACCAGCATACTTTTGTAACATATATGAGAAATGCATATCCTCACCACATGTATTGTATTTAGGGTCTGGTAATTCTCTAACCATAATAGGTAACCATTCCTTTTTAAAGAACCAACTATGTCCTACCAAATCAACTTCAACAGTCCTATCATTATTACCAGATTCAGGCCATCCAAATCTTAAGTAGTGTTCGTAGTATGATGAATGTTGTGGTGGTAATGGATTCAAATAAAGCAATCCAACAGTTCCCAATAAACCTTCTTTTTCATTCATTGTATTCATACAATTTTCTAACCATTTTTTACCAGGAATTGTATCATCATCAAATATACAAACATACGGATTCTTAGCGTTCATAGCAAAGTAAAATCTTGCCCACACTCCAAAGTTGTAATTACAATAGGCAACAGGAACTTCCGTACCAATATCGTAATTAATCAAATCATTATCGCCGGGGTTATTGTACCACACTAATATCTCATCAGGTGGTAATGTTTGATTTCTTAGAGCCTCTAATTGTTCGTTTAGATGGTCTCCTCTTTTGTAACCATTTAATATAACTGTTATCATAATTCGTTTTTTATTCTTTCTAACCAAACTTCTTTTGAAAAACAAGCTTCATAATTAGCTTTAGCCATTTCTGAACACTCATTGTAAAATTCAGTATCTTCCTTTAATTGTATTGCCAATTCTCTTGCTGTTTCCAAATCCGAAACATCTACTGATAATGATGGATGACAAAGTAATTGTGTATCTACATCAGCGTTACCAATACAAGGAATACCAAAGTATGCACAATTCAAAGCAAATGTACCAGCTGCTACCGTTGGCATCATATGAACTCCGTATTTAAATGTTGATAATACAACCATCCACTCATTCCACATCATTCTTGGTAAATGAGTTAAGTTATCAACCATTCCTTCTTGATTACGCATTGCATGTGATGTCTGAGCCCAAATAGGAACTTCAAAGTTATTAGCTATCATATAACTTTCAAATCCACCATACCATCTTGCGAAGTTACCACCTATAATTACTTTATCTTCTTTTGTAGGTACTATATCTTTGATTAAAGTATCAATCATTAATGTACCAATAGGTCTTACAGGTTTGTTTGGAAACAATCCTTTGTAATAATATACATCAGAATCGTTATGTGTAAAAATTGAATCACAAGATTGTAAAAAGTTAAAGAAGTAAATTTGGTCTGCTATCTCATAATCATTATACCACCAATGAGGTCCTTCTTGTACATAATGAACCGAACCATTACCCTTTTCTTTGATTCTTTTAACTATATCTTGCCTCAATAATTCAGAAACTGGATTGATACCCTCTACTAATTTACTTCCTTCGGAACTTAAAAATGTTTTACCCTTTGGAAATATAATGAAGACATGGTCATATCCTGTCAAATTTTTATCAGAACCAAATAGATGAAGATTATAATGGTCAGCATCTAAAGCGTACATCCAAGCAAACTCCGTTCTCATATTTGGATGGGTAGCTGGAATCTTACCAACAAATCCCATTTCGGTTAAGAAAGCTATCTTAGATTGTATCATAATAAGCGTTTTGTTTTTCTTGTCTTGCTATTTGTTTATGATGATACAAACAATATTCTTCATCCATCGGTAGAACAGACAAAGTGTTATAACCAGCTATTCTTTCGTGTACTTTACCTTGCCATTCTATTTCAGATGTTCTTCTATAAAGACGTGTTTGGTAATCTGGGAAGTTTATCCAACCTTTCTCATTAACTTTCCATCCCCATTTTTTTATATGTTCATCGGTTAATCCATTTACAGTATTGATTCTAGGAACAAAGAAAAGGTCTACCTCTTTATTATATTCCAAAAATTGATGGATGTTTTCAACAATATATTCGGATGGCATTTCATCGGCATCTATTTGAAAAATAAAAATACCGTTTGAATGATTTTTTAAATTGTTTTTAAAAGATGCAAAATCTTTATTTAAAGGAAATTCAATTACTCTAATTTGATTAGGTTGTAATTGTGCCATTATGTTCAAATAATCTTTTACTTCTCTAGTAACAGATTCAGAATCATATTGGATTAATATTTCATCATCCTTTTTTATTCTAGGATGTAAGAAATTTATAAGATTTGTAATTTCAACTAATTCATTACAAACTGTGATTGCATAAGTAACATTTATCATAGATACAAATATAACATTTTTTTTCTAAATTACCAAATCTATTTTGATAATATATTTGTATATATAAATATAAAGTAAAAGAGGAAAACGATAAAAAAATTATGCTAATTTAAATCTAATTCCACCTCTTAATTCAATTTCACCACTTATTTTTGATGTTTGAGATTTTGCAAATCTATTATAAAGCATTCTAGTTGTACCACCCCAAATACTTCTTCTATTAGACCAGTCATTATTATTTAATGTTGCATATAAATCACCATTTGAAGTATTTTGCAAATAATTTTTTAAATCCGCTGGTTTTAGTTTTGGATTCATTTCTAATATAAGTGCGGATACACCTACTACTTGTGGAGATGCCATAGATGTACCACTAATGTTCATTTGTCTATATGAACTATTATATGAATAAGCTTCATCCGTAAACTCATTTGTAGTTGAACACGCTCCCATAATATTTGTGCCAGGTGCATATATATCAACACCAGGACCTGTTTCAGATGATGTTGCTTTTTGGTCTGTATTTACATCATATACTGTACTATCAACATTTCCCACTTTTATTGCATTTGTTGAGAATGGAGATGACCCTCTATGATAATAAAAAGTTCCACCATTTCCACCAGAAGTTGTAACAGAATTATCATAATCTACTCCAGTTGGTGTATCTATTTTAAATCCGTAGTTTCCAGCTGAAATTATTACATGAATACCTTCTGCAACCATTTCATCTATATCAGTATCGGTGGATGAAACTCTATTATTAGCATAGTAATACACCCCATCATAGTTTTGTATAAATCCATAATTTGATTCTCTATTAGCTGCTACAGTTGCGGTTGTATTTGTATATGCAGCACCTCTATATGTTAATGAAGATACTGATGAAAAATATTTTATATATCCCCAACTCATATTAACTATCGTTGGTCTTTTAGCTCCAGTCTTAGGGTCATTTGGTTTATTTCTATGCCAAAGTTTAATGGCATCAAAAGCATCAGTTATAGATATACCAGTACCACTATCGCCAGTTCCTTCCAAACCATCCAATTTTTGAGAATATATTCTTGCTTTTTTCGCCCAACCAAAATACTTTCCAGCTGCAGTTGATGCTACGTGTGTACCATGTCCATTATAATCTCTATAATGATTAGCAGATTGAGTTCCACTTATTCCACTTTCTGTGTACCAATTTATTTGCTGAACTCTACTTACTCCAAATTCATCGGTAAATTCTGGATGATTAACTTCTATACCACTATCTTGTATTACAACATCTACACCATCACCAGTTAAACAATATTCATAAGATGATGTGGTTGCTGTTGAACTCCCATAGCTGTTGAAGTCAAAATTACAACGAATCATTCCCCAATTATTATAGGCCCCACTATCGGAAGTAGTTTTTGTAAAATCACCACGTTGAATTGCTTTGAGAACCATTTTAAGGTCATCTCTTTTTTCAGGTGGAATTTCTACATCAAATACTCTTTCATCCAATTTAAGCTGCTCTGCTTCTTCATCGGTAAGTAAATACCAACATTGACGAAGTGATGCAGGTCTTTCGTTTGTAAATTGTACTGCACGATTTGGGATATAAAGTTTACCACCATCGGTATCACTTTCTATATCATTCCAAAACTCATCGTAATCAATCCCTTCTTTTAAGATAACGTTGTATTCTCTCATATTCTATTAATATAATGCGTTCCATGCACTTCCATCATAGAAGTATGGTTTATATAC
>JACCEB010861508.1_pt1 | contig 10558 bp, 9 predicted proteins | sample 7454761 | NCBI WGS metagenome assembly JACCEB01 (sample SAMN15323454, study PRJNA562643) | freshwater metagenome | isolation source: river surface water | place: USA:Blue River Watershed | collected 2017-08-18 | reverse complement strand
TTGTTCTAATTCTTGTTTTGTTGATTTGGCTCATTTCTCAAGAGCAACGACAAAAACACCTTCAACAGTTGCCCTCGAGAACAATCATGTTCTTGCTTTTGGCATTCACACTTTGGCCCTTCATCGTCGCCGCTTACTCGGGCTGGTTTACCGACACCACCACCCGTTTGTTCCATATGGCAAGAGTGGCATTGATGCTTCAAATGGGCTTGATGGCAACGCCTTCAGAACGTTTATTTGCATTCAAAGGCTTGGTCTGGGGTGCTGTCTTCACATCCATTGTGGTGCTCACGCACACCATTTACCCCTTGCCAGAATGGGCCATTTGGCATCATTTGCTTGCAGTCAAAGGCAGTCAAAGCTCTAGAAGCATGATCATGCTGGCTCTGGCATCGGGAGTGTGTGCTGCGATGTGGATGAAAACAAGACAACAAGCCGACCTCCAGCCCACTCTGTGGTTGATCGGTGCTGTCGTCTTTGCCCTTGTGGTGGGTTTTTTCAGTATTTCAAGAAATGCCCAGATCATCCTGCTGACCATGCCCTTGGTCTTGATCATTCACCAATATCGGTCCTTGAGGGGTGTTCTGATCACCACCATTGCTTTTGTCTTTTTGACAATGATGGCTTGGATATTTTTTCCTTCTATTTCCGAAAGATTCACCCAAGCCATCTTCGAGCTTACAAGTGTCTTGAACAGTGGCAATTGCGAAAGCAGTGTGGGCGTTCGATTTGCAATGTACGAAATGGCATGGCATCAGTTGCTGCAACATCCCTGGATGGGGACGGGTGTCGGAAGTTTTGTGGATTTTTGGAGACCACTGGCAGAGAAAAATTGCCCAACAACTGCCGGAATCCGACAACCCCACAATGATTTTTTATTGTTTGCCATGGAAACAGGTTGGCTGGGTTTACTGACCACCTGGGCCGTGATCATCTGGTTCGCAAATAAATTTTGGAAGCAAGCAACCATCTACGGCACAGCAGGCCTGATGCTGTGCTTGACCTTCATCATCACGGGGATGGTGAATTCGCCGATGAGAGATGCCGGAATCGGCTTCGTCATGATTTTCTTAATGGCGACTTGCTATGAAAACCGCATTAGAAAATCAATCTGAAATGCTTACGGCGTTCAGGGTTCAACTGACTGGCGAAAATCCCACACGCCTCGCCAACGTCCCCACATCCGAGCAATCAACTTGGGTGAAAAAAGGACAATTCGCAACGGCAAAGCCAACGCGGTTGTCCAAATAAGGCGCCTTCGCATACGGACTGCCGCCTGCAAAGATTGGTGTTTATTCAAAAAAATAAGCTTCGATTGCGCATGGTGATACCCACGCAAATATTCACTTTTCAAAGGTGAACGCCCTTTGACTGACCCTCTTGATCGGTGAATGACTTGCACTTGCGGAGACACCACCATAGACAACTTGGCTTGAAAGAGCCGCAAACACAAATCATCGTCTTCGTAGTACAAAAAGAACCGCTCATCAAAGAAGCCCACGGGGACCATGCGACTCATTCGCAACAACATGACTGCGCCACACACAAATCCAACACACAACGGCCCATCGGCTCCGACTCCGCGACTGGTCCAAATGGATGCGGGCCATCGGTAATTGATTTCTGCATTCCCTTTATTGGATACGAGCTGTGGCGCTACAACGGCCGCTTCAGGGAACTCATCTGCAGCCATCAATAGAGCGCTCAATGCTTGCACTGTCATTTCACAATCGGGATTGAGCAACAAAGAGAATGGTGTTTTCACACGCTCAAGTGCACGATTATTGGCTGCACCAAACCCCAAGTTTTTCTTGTGCGAAAGCACCGTGGCATGAGGCCAAAGCTCTTGTGCTTTGGGTGCGGTGTCATCATCACTGCCATTGTCTGAAATCAAGACATGGGGGCAATTGGACAACAAGGGGGCAAGCATGGGCAAGCAATGTGCGCTGTTGTAGGTCACGACAACCACAGTGACATGAGAAAAATCCATGGTGTTCATTCAACGACCTCGTTGACATGCAAATTGGGTATCGATTGCAATGCATGAATGTGTTGAACTACAGCCCCGCCCCCCCTTTTCAAAAGCTGAATTGCGCCCAACTTTCCCTGCTCAAGCCATGTGGGTTCTGACAAAGCCTTAATCACATGATCCAATGCAGCGCTAAAGTCTTGCACTTGCAGTGCCGCACCTTCCTGAATAGCCAAGGCCGCTGCCGCTGAAAAATTAAATGTGTGAGGCCCCATGACCACAGGACATCCGCAGGCCGCTGCCTCAATAAGATTTTGACCACCTAAGGGTTCAAAGCTCCCCCCAAGCAGCGCCAGTCGACTCACCAAGTAATAGGCTTGCATTTCACCTAAGCTGTCCCCCAAAACCACATCGGCAGCGGCAATGGTTTTGGCATCTGGGCCAGCATCGGCCCAAGTACTTCGACGCACGCAGCTCAATCCCGCTTGTTCTATCAGGTCTGTGACGTCTTCAAAACGCTGAGGATGGCGGGGAACGATGAGCCATAAAACATGGAGCGCCTTGAGTTGTGCCCAGCGGTCTGGATTGGACTTCAAGGCTTGCAGCCACAAACTTTCCTCACCTTCTCGCGTGCTGGCCAGCATCACGACGGGGCGACTCTCAAAAGCGCCTTGCCAAAGCTCAGCCAGCGCTTGTGCATGGTCAGAGACATTGACATCGAATTTGAGATTGCCAACCACCCGAACATCTTGGGACCCTAACTTCTTCAATCGCTCTGCGTCGGCTTCAGATTGCGCCAGTACCAAACTCAAGCCCCGATAGGCCGGTCCAGAAAGTACCCCCAAGCGCACAGCTTGGCCGAAGGACTTCTCGCTCATCCGCGCATTGATCAAGCACAACGGCATACGGGATTGCTGGCAAGCATGAATGAGACGGGGCCAGACTTCGGTTTCCATCAGCAAACCAATTCGGGGTTTGAAATGCGCCAAAAACCTTTGTGTTGCCTGCGTGGTATCCCAAGGCAACCAAGCTTGCACATCGCCAGTCTGCAACAAAGAACGTCCTTGAGCCCAACCAGTCGCAGTACCGTGTGTCAATAAAAGGCGCATGCCGGGTAGAGCAGCTCGCAAAGCAGGCACGAGCAAAGCTGCAGCACGTGTTTCGCCCAAAGAAACCGCGTGCAGCCAGACAAAGCCTCCTTTTGGAGCGTCATCGGCATAAATACCAAAACGCTGCGCTACATGCAGCGCATATTCAGGCTCTTTGTGGGCGCGCCGACTGAGTTTGAACCGAAGTATGGGTTGCAACCATCTCAGTAGAAAATCGTAGACGATTAACGCCAAACGTTCGGACAAAGTCAGCGCGTACGAAGCTGGGTTCATCAAGCGATGGCCTTCTCAAACAGCCCGCTGTAAACGTGACCAATTCCTTCAGCTTCACGTTCGAGAGAAAATTTTTCTGTCACGCGCGCACGGGCAGCAACGCCCATACGAACCGCTCGCACCGGATCGGTCAAGACGGACAACACCGCACTTCTAAGGCCTTCTACGTCACCGGTATCCACCATTTCTCCTGTTTCACCGGGTATGGCCAATTGGTCAAAAGCACCCGTACGGGAACACACCAAAGCACAGCCCGTTGCTGCCGCTTCAAAAGGCGTCAAACCAAAAGGCTCGTAACGCGGACACGCTACACACACCAAACAGCGTTGGTACCAAAGATGAATCTCTGCGGCAGGCACTTCGCCCAAAAAAACAATTCGATCATGCAAACCTGCTGCATCAATCTGACGCTGCAAATCTTGTTGATACGCCTGATGCTGGGGTTGAGCCAAACCTGCGATGACTGCTGTGACTCCCGGTAGATTTGGCAATGCTTGGATCATGGCTTGCACAAACACATCACTGCCCTTGTCAGGACGAACACGCCCAAATACACCGATACCGTATTGACCTGGAAGCCCTGAATTTTCCCAAGCTGACAACTTGTCTGCCGGTGGACTAAATCGCGTCAAATCAATGCCATGCGGGACCACCGCCGTCGTGTTGGGCACAAAACTGGCAGCCAATGGGGTGGTGGAGATGACTGCGTCCATTTTGGAAATCAGCCAACGTGGAAAACGACCATGCAAATGCTGGGCAGCCGAGGTGAACACCAGTTTGATGGGCAAACGCAGTACATCCCGAGCAAAAATGGCCGCCATCATTTCTGGATCACGCCGCACATGCCAGATGCGAAAAGGTCTTCCTTCTGGCGGCTTACGCGACAGTTTGATCGCTTGACCCAGCGTCATTCCTTCAATGCCATTCGACATGCGCGTGCCACAAAATCCCAACCGCCACTGCTTGGCCTGCAAGGGGACAAGCGCATTGATGGTCGCTGAAACGCCGGTGTAACGTTTTTTGAGGTTGAAAACGATGACCTCAGGATCTTGGCTCAACAATGAATCGTGCTTGTTCATGAATCAAAATTTCTTGGCTTAACCCATCAATGCACCGAAGCCTGAATTTGCGCATCCGGCTTGACCGAGCGCAGCAAGGCCAACATCTCGGCTTCAATGCGGTGCAATGCTTCTGGTGTTTGCCCCTCAAAACGCAGCACCAGCACTGGCGTGGTGTTTGAAGCGCGGATCAAGCCAAACCCATCAGGCCAGTCCACGCGCAGGCCATCCATATCGGAGACGACGGCAGGCGCCTTGAACGATGTGTTGGCCCGTTGCTGCAAGGTGAGGGTCACGCTGTGGGGTTCGCCCTCTCGACAGGCGACGTTCAATTCGGGGGTGCTGAAACTGGTGGGCAAGGCATTCAACACCACATTGGCGTCAGGCGATTGGCTCACAATTTCCAGCAAGCGGGCACCCGCGTAGGTGCCATCGTCAAAACCATACCAACGCTCTTTGAAGAAGATGTGGCCGCTCATCTCGCCGCCTAATGGGGCTTGGCCGCCCTCGGCTTCGATGGCTTTCATTTTGGCCTTGATGAGAGAGTGACCCGTTTTGTACATCAGGGGTTTGCCGCCGGCAGCTTGGATGGCAGGCGCCAGCCGCTGCGAACACTTCACATCAAACAAGATGGTTCCTCCCGGTACCCGGCTTAACACGTCTTGTGCAAACAGTTGCATCTGACGATCGGGATAAATGTTCTGGCCATCCGCCGTCACAATGCCCAATCGGTCGCCATCGCCGTCAAAGGCCAAGCCCAACTCGGCGCCAGTCGACTTGAGGGCACGCATCAGGTCTTGCAAGTTTTCAGGCTTGCTGGGGTCAGGGTGGTGGTGAGGGAACTCGCCATCGACTTCACTGAACAGCTCGATCACTTCGCAGCCCAAAGCGCGGAAAATGCCCGGCGCCGAGGCCCCTGCCACGCCATTGCCAGAGTCGATCACGATCTTCATGGGCCGTGCCAATCGGATATCGCCCACGATGCGTTGGGTGTACGCCGAGATCACGTCGCAATTTGTGATGCCACCGCCTGCGCGCAGTTGCCAAGTTTCTTTTTCCATCATGTCGCGCAGCGCCTGAATTTCATCCCCATAAATGGCGCGCCCCGCCAAGACCATCTTGAAGCCGTTGTAGTCTTTGGGGTTGTGACTGCCCGTCACCTGAATCCCGCTCTGGCAAAGGGTATGAGCCGCAAAGTACAGCATGGGCGTGGTCGCCAACCCGATGTCCATGACTTGCACCCCGGCGGCCACCAAGCCCCGCACCAATGCGGCAGACAAATCGGGGCCACTCAATCGCCCATCTCTCCCCACCGCCACTTTGGTTTGCCCTTCTGCCATCGCCCGTGTGCCAAAGGCTTTGCCCAAGGCTTCGGCCACCGACTCGTTCAAGGTGGCAGGAACCACCCCGCGGATGTCATAGGCTTTGAAAATGGAAGGGGTCAATGACATGGGATCGATCAATGAATACGACTGAGGGCTGCTGGATCTGATGGACAAGCATTGTAGGCGGGGCCATGCCCATTCACGGACCCATTTTTACGCCACTCTTCGTCTGCAAAAGTCGGCACTTGAGACGCAGCGGCCATTTTTCTGGCTAACATGGTCATCCTGCAACAGCGCGCTTGCCACTGCTTTCCTGCTCTTGCTGATTTGCCCCTCGTTCTTACCCCTTGCTGCACGGCACTGATGCCCGTTTTCTTGGTTGTGACCCCATGATCCTTCCCGAAACCCACCAAATCGAGAGCCCCTTGGGCCCACTGTTGTTGGCCGCAACCCCCCAAGGGCTCTGTGGTGTGTGGTTCACGGACCAACGCCATTTGCCCAGCCCCCAGCTCAGAGCATCGTGGCCGAGCAACCCGAACCACCCGCTGCTGCGCGAAGCTGCCGCGCAATTGACGGCATATTTTTCGGGTCGCCTCGTCCCATTTGATTTGCCTTTGGACTTGTCGGCCGGCACGGACTTCCAACAATCGGTCTGGCAAGCGTTATCACGCATTCCTACAGGTCAGACGCTCAGCTATGGGGCCATGGCGCACTTTCTGAACAAGCCCTCAGCCTCACGCGCTGTGGGCGCTGCAGTGGGACGCAATCCGCTGAGCATCGTGGTGCCTTGCCATCGCGTGTTGGGGGCAGCCGGGCAAATGACCGGCTATGCGGGCGGGGTTTGGCGCAAACAAGCCCTGCTCACGCTCGAGGGCCACCCCATGCCCCTGCGCTCATCCATTTCACGAGATCTTTGAATGCCCCACACACAAGGCAAAGGCTGGCTGACCGACTTTTTGATCTTGGCGGCCATTTGGGGCTCTTCCTTTTTGTTCATGCGGGTGGCAGCGCAAGAGTTAGGCGCCTTACCGACTGCCGCCCTGCGGGTGGCCATTGCTTCGGTTTTTTTGCTCCCCCTGATGCTGTTCAAAGGGCATTGGGCTGAACTGCGGCATCACTGGAAACCGGTCCTCTTTGTGGGGGTGTTGAACAGTGGCATTCCATTCGCTTTGTATGCGTTTGCGGTGATGCACATCACCACAGGTTTGTCGTCCATCCTGAATGCCACTGTCCCTCTTTTTGGTGCCCTGGTGGCTTGGCTTTGGCTGGGTGACAAACCCAGCTGGTCACGTGCATTGGGTTTGGCTGTCGGGTTTGGCGGTGTCGTCTTGCTCGCGGGCGGTCAGGCCAGCTTCAAACCCAACGCCTCGGGCATCGCGCCCGCTTGGGCTGTGCTGGCCTGTTTGGCGGCGACCACGTGCTACGCGCTGGCGGCCAGCTTTACCAAAAAATACATCCCCAGCCTGCCCCCTTTGGTCACGGCCACCGGCAGTCAAATGGGGGCCACGCTGGCTTTGGTCGTGCCGGCCCTTTGGTTTCTACCTGCCAGCTGGCCCAGCGCATCGGCATGGGGGGCGTTGCTGATGGTGGGCATTTTGTGTACGGGGGTCGCTTACATCTTGTACTTCAAGTTGCTGGAAAAATCTGGCCCCGCCAGAGCCTTGACGGTGACCTTCTTGGTGCCGGTTTTTGCCATCGCCTACGGGGTTTTATTTTTGGGTGAAACAGTCACCGCGTGGATGCTTTTGTGTGGCGCCATCATTTTGGCGGGCACGGCTTTGTCGAGCGGTTTGGTCAAACTGCCGGGGCGCTGATTTTTTTGTACACCTGCACTGTTTTCTCAAGAGACCGTGCGCGCAGTTGGCCACATCCCCCATCTACATCTTGCCCTGCCGATTGACGCAACTTGGTCAACACCCCGCGCTGATGCAAGGTGCGGGCAATTTCAGCCGCCCTCTCCCATGAGGGTCGTGCAAAGGGCAAATCTGGGACTGCGTTGTAGGGAATCATGTTCATCAAGGCGTACTTGCCTTTGAGCAAGCGCACAATGCCCTCGATTTCTTCATGGCTGTCGTTCACGCCTTCGATCAGTGTCCATTGGTACTGAATGGGATAGCCCGTTGCACGCGCATAAATCTCTCCCGCCTCCACCAAGTCTTCAGGGTCCAAGCGAGGTGTGCGGGGGAGCAGTTGGGCGCGCACATCAGGTCGCGTCGAATGCAAGGACAGAGCCAGTGCGGGTTTGACCCGGCCTTGCGGCAAACGCTCAAACACCCGCACGTCGCCTACCGTCGAAAAAACCAAATTTTTATGTCCGATATTGCCCACAGTGCCCAAGAGATCGATGGCCTCCAAGACCTGATCTAAGTTGTGCGCAGGCTCGCCCATGCCCATGAAGACCACTTTTTTGACGGGGCGCAAGGTGCGGGCCAAGGCCACTTGGGCGACGATTTCGGCACTGCCCACTTGCCGAATCAAGCCCTCACGCCCTGTCATGCAAAACACGCAACCCACCGCACACCCTACTTGGCTAGACACACACAAGCCCTCACGCGGCAAGAGAACGCTTTCAACGGTTTGCCCGTCTTGCAAGCCCACCAACAATCGTGCTGAGCCATCTTGGGCCGGATGCTGCTCACGCAAAGTCGCCAACCCTTGCAGGGCCTGACTCAGGGAAGGCAAGGCCTCGCGCAGGGTCTTCGGCATGAATGTTTCGAGGGAACGCCGCCCACTGTCTTGCGCCTTGGCTTGGGCCCACAAGCGCAGCACCCGCATTTCGTGCCGCTCGAGGGCGCCTTGCGAGCGCAAATAGGCCCGAATGTCCTGAATACTCTGAAAGCGGGGAGTGTCCATGAACAAGCCCGGCTCAATAATGCGGCGGGATTTCGTCACGCAAATTGCGCACCTCGGCTCCGCCGCCTGATTCGGGTAGACGGTCTCGCAGCTGACGCAGTTCTTGAATCAGGGCATCGATTTGCTGCTGCTGACGGTAGACCTGCGCATTCAGTTGGTCCAGCAAGTCTTCGCTAAATCCCGCCTTGATTTCCAGATCGACCAAGCGGTTTTCGAGGGGTGAAAGTGTGTCCATGGGCTGTATTGGACATGAATTCGACATCGGTTTTGAAGTCTTTTATAATTTCGCCATCGCCGAGTTAACTGAACTACTTGCGGGGCGATTCATAAATTCTGCTAAAGCGTTCGCCAGGCTCCGGGTTTTCAGGGTCGGCAACGCCGACAAATTGCTGAAACAAAGGAGCTTTTTTCATGTCTAACGATTTTCTTTTCACCTCAGAATCCGTCTCTGAAGGCCATCCCGACAAAGTGGCTGACCAGATTTCCGACGCGATCTTGGACGCCATTTTCGAGCAAGACCCACGCAGCCGCGTGGCTGCCGAAACCTTGACCAACACCGGTCTGGTGGTTTTGGCTGGCGAGATCACCACCAACGCGCATGTGGACTACATCCAAGTTGCGCGCGACACCATCAAGCGCATTGGCTATGACAACACCGAATACGGCATTGACTACAAAGGCTGTGCGGTCATGGTGTGCTACGACAAGCAAAGCAATGACATTGCCCAAGGTGTGGACCACGCCTCAGACGACCACTTGAACATCGGCGCGGGTGACCAAGGCTTGATGTTTGGTTACGCCTGCAGCGAAACCCCCGAGCTGATGCCTGCCCCCATTTATTACGCGCACCGCTTGGTCGAGCGCCAGGCTCAATTGCGCAAAGACGGTCGTCTGCCATTCTTGCGTCCCGATGCCAAAAGCCAAGTGACCCTGCGTTATGTGGACGGCAAGCCTCACAGCATCGACACCGTGGTCTTGTCCACCCAGCACAGCCCCGACCAATCGGAAACGGCCACCAAAATGAAGGCCAGTTTCACCGAGGCCATCATCGAAGAAATCATCAAACCCGTGTTGCCCAAAGAGTGGCTGCAAAACACCAAATACCTGATCAACCCCACGGGTCGATTTGTCATTGGTGGGCCCCAGGGCGATTGCGGTTTGACCGGCCGAAAAATCATTGTGGACACCTACGGCGGCGCCTGCCCTCACGGTGGTGGTGCGTTCTCGGGCAAAGACCCCTCCAAAGTCGACCGCTCTGCCGCATATGCCGCCCGCTATGTGGCCAAGAACATCGTGGCTGCCGGCTTGGCCACTCAATGCCAAGTGCAAGTGGCCTACGCGATTGGCGTGGCACGCCCCATGAACATCACGGTGAACACCGCCGGAACCGGCGTGATTTCTGATGAGAAATTGTCCGCACTGGTGGCCGAACACTTTGATTTGCGCCCCAAAGGCATCATCCAAATGTTGGATTTGCTGCGCCCCATTTACAGCAAGACAGCCGCTTATGGTCACTTTGGCCGCGATGAGCCCCATTTCACATGGGAGCGCACCGACCGTGCCGCCGCTCTGAAAGCCGCCGCAGGCCGCTGATGCATCGCTGAAAGGCTTCCGGAAGAAAAAAACCGCTCAACTTGAGCGGTTTTTTTTGGCCTCACCGTTCGCCCATAGACTGGCTGAAGGTTTTGTAAATGGGCTTGGTGAGGTAGCTCAGCACCGTGCGCTCCATGGCTTTGATCTCGACGCTGGCGGTCAGGCCCGGGCGCATTTGAATTTCTTTGGCTTTGTCGCCCTTGAATTCTGAGCCGGTGATGCGAATGCGCACCCGGTAATAAATGAAGGGGCCTTGGCGGGTTTCTTCGGTCAAGACATCAGGGCTGATGTAACTCACCTTGCCGTGCAAAGCGCCAAAAATAGAAGAGTCATACGCATCCAGTTTGACGCTGGCATCTTGACCAATGGCTACAAAGG
>JACCEB010639806.1_pt1 | contig 10559 bp, 8 predicted proteins | sample 7454761 | NCBI WGS metagenome assembly JACCEB01 (sample SAMN15323454, study PRJNA562643) | freshwater metagenome | isolation source: river surface water | place: USA:Blue River Watershed | collected 2017-08-18 | reverse complement strand
TCAGCGAAACTGAGGTCGTTTGGAGGCCAGCCGCTCGACCCCTGGGTGAATCTGCAGGTGGGGGCTTCGATTCTTCGCGAATATATCGACCGGTTTGGGTCAGAGATGGAGGCGCTCAAGGCCTATGTGGGCTCCCTTGGGCAGCCCACCGATTACCCAGCCCGTGTCATGCGCGACCGAGACCGGATGATTGCCGCCGCAGCGGGCCGGGTACTGCCTTAAAGATCTCTGAAGTACTAACATTTCAGGCATCGCACCAGACTAAAGAGCACTTGCAATACGCGCTAATCTGCTACGCCCCAACAACATGTCGTCGAGAGACCCGAAGGCGTTCATGTAGTGGCCGGTAAAGCCGGAAGACTCAATAAGCTTGAAGACATCGGCAAAGTTGATATTCCCTTCGCCAATTTGCAAATGTTCTTCTTTGTCCCCTTTGTTATCGGCAATCCGAATCTCCCCACAACGGCGCATGTCAAGGTTGTTTACGTGCCCAACGATACCCTCGGGGACGAGATGGGCATGGTTGATCGTGAACGACCAGCGAACATAGGGAGATGAAATCTGATTGAGAAAAAACTGACATTCCTCGAGGTTATGAGGAATATAGTGAACCTCTGCATCATCCGGCTCTTTATTTAGATTTTCAAGAAGCAGGGGAATTTTGCACCGTTCTGCATAATCGGCAATTCGGTTAATTCGGTCGAGCCCCGCTTTCATCCGCACATCGTAGTCGCCAGTGAAGTGATAGCCACCGTGAATTACGATCCAACCAGCGCTTAAATTTTTTGCAGTATCAATATAAGCCTTTAGATAGGCATCGACTGCTTCAGAAACAAACGGGGAATACTCGGCAGTATTAACAGCTGATAGGGTATGTAACCCAAGCTTCACACCATACTTTTCGAGCTTATCTCTCACCACCGCGCAGCGCTCAGGTGTAAAGCTTGGCAGCGCGTTTGGCGCGACATCGAGCTCACAATCCACGTATTGAACGCCGTTCTGATGCGCCCACTCGATACCATCTTCGAGCTTTATTTTTCGGCCTAGGTCGATACCGATGCGACTTTCGAGATTCATCGTCAATTCCTTTTGATTTTTTTAGAAAAGAGTTTTACCAAAAGCGGAGAAAAGATGATCACCGCAGTGATCAAAAGTAAAGTCGCAGTTATCGGACGGGAAATTACAGGCCAAATTGCTCCCTGACTTAATGTGAAAGACTGCCTGAGAGCGTTTTCAAATAATGGACACAGCACTAGCCCAAGCACCAAAGGTGCCGCCGGATAGTCATACTTACGCATGAAAAATCCGATTAGGCCAAAAACGAGCATGACCCAGAGGTCATCCATGCTGTTCGATTGGCTGTAAACACCGATAATACAAAGACAGAGTATTACTGGGTACATCAAACCATAGGGTGCACGGAGCATATAAACGAAGAGCCCCACTAGGGCCATATTGACAATCAGGAGCATCACATTACCAACATACATACTGGCCATTACCGTCCAGACAAACTCGGGGTTAGAGTCAAACATCGCGGGGCCCGGTCTTAGGCCAAACATAATTAGCGCGCCGAGCATTACTGCTGTTGTATTAGAGCCCGGTATTCCTAGGGCAAACATGGGAACCATCGCACCGGCAGCGGCAGAGTTATTGGCTGCTTCGGGCCCTGCAACACCCTCAATGGCCCCTTTTCCGAATTTCTCCGGTGTTTTAGATACCTTCTTCTCTACTGCGTAAGCAATAAATGATGCAATTGTTGCGCCAGCGGCCGGCAACACGCCGATTACGAAACCAATAAGGCCACCTCGCACCGTTGGCCACTTACTTTTATTCCAGTCCTCTTTTGTGGGATAGGCATAGCGTATCGACACGGGATTCGCGGGTTTTTTGAGGTTTGGGTCTATCGCCTGCGCTAGCACCTCACCAACGCCGAAAAAGGCAACCGCCAAGACCAAAAATTCAATGCCGTCAAGTAACCAAATTTGATCAAAAGTAAACCGTGGGTTGCCTAATTGTGGATCGACACCAATGGTGGCTAACAAAATACCGAGAGCCCCCATCGCCAAACCTTTGAGGATCGCACCGCCAACCAGGGCGAGAGACGTTAGACCGAGGAGGACTAGAGCAAAATATTCTGCAGGGCCAAAGAGCAAAGCGAGTTTCGAGAGCGTAGGAGCGGCTACCATGAGCGCAATAACCCCAACGGTGCCCGCTACGAAGGAGGCTACTGCAGCCACTCCAAGCGTGGGCCCAGCTCGACCTTGCCTAGCCAGTTCGTAGCCATCAATACTCGTCATTACCGAGCTCGATTCGCCTGGAATTTTGATTAATACCGAGGTTAACGTACCGCCGTATTGTGAGCCATAGTAGATACCGGAAAACATAATCATTGAACCGATGGGATCTCCACCAAAAGTCAATGGCAACAGAATTGAGATTCCGGCGGATGGGCCGATGCCCGGTAAGACACCAACAATCTGCCCAATTAGCACTCCGGCCAAGCAAAACATCAGGTACTTTAAAGAAATGGCGAGTGAGAATCCATGCAAGATATGATCTAAAGAGTCCATTATCAAAATCCCCAAGGGCCAGCTGGGAGCGGAACTCCAAGCCATGTTTTAAACAAAAGATGCAAAATCAGCGTGGTAATAGCGCTGACCAGAAGGGCTTGAAGTGAAGATCGGTGCTCTACTATTTTTATTAAGAAAAACAAAAGGCTGAAAATTGCTAGCGATGCACCAACAATTTCAAAAATCCCGATGGTAACGACTAAGCCGCCAAGGATTTTTAGAATCTTATTTCTTCCGTCGCGTTGTTCAAGATCGGTTTTCGGATCTCGTTCAGAGGCTTTAGCGGTCGGTACAACTGTACCAATCCGCTTCGACGAAAATAGGATTGCGACTACCAATCCAAGAAAAACGACCGCGAAGATCATTGGAACAAAGCCACTCGCCGGTATCGAGTCATCGGTAAATGTCAGCTGACTCGCTCCAGCAACCCAAAGCATTGCTACCAACGCCATTGCAATAAGGAAAATTTTCTCACCCTTAGCCATGTCCGACCCCGATCCGCAATTTTTCGATCAAATCCCAGTCAAGTTCGGCCGACAGTCCCGGTCCCGAGGGGAGCCGGATGATCCCCGGAGTGACTTCGAGCGCATTTTTCAAAATATCCTGGGTTATCCCCATGGGTTTCATTGAGCCCATTTCGTGCGGAGGATTTAAGTTCGTAGCGCACGCGGCCAGATGCGCTTCGGTCAGTCGAGCTAACCCCAACTGAAATACGTGCCCAAGCACACAGCTTATACCTGCGGCTTCTAGTATCCCAATAATTAGTTGTGCATTCTCGAGTCCATGTTTACTAACCTTGACTTTGACCCGATCTGCTGCACCAAGCCGAATAACGTTCACTGCATCTTCGAGGGTTGCAACGGAGTCGTCCGTCATCAAAGGAATTCGGCTAACTCTTCGAAGCTCCGCCATTCCGAGCAGGTCCCCTCGCGGTAAGGGCTGCTCTAAGTGTTCGATGTTCATGTCATCGAGCAGACGACAAATTTGTTTTGCTTGTACTAAAGAGTAATGATCGTTCGCGTCTACCCTGAGTTGCACTGAGTTTGGCAGCGCATTTCTGACCTCGCGAACTCGAACATAGTCAAGTTCTGTAGTTTCACCAATTTTAATTTTTATTGCTTTGTAACCGGCATTGGCCTGACTCACTGCTTCAGCCACCATCGCCTCCGGGCTGTTGATTCCAATGACGGGTCCGGCAATCGGAATCTCGTCGCGTAAGCGCCCTCCAAGTAGTGCGCAGACAGGCTGGCCGATTGCTTTCGATTGCAGGTCATAGAGCGCATTGGTTACCCCTGCTTTAGTCCAAACACGCCCTTTCAAGACTTGTGCAATTTTAAGGATTGCTTGTTTTCGGCTGGTAGCCGGCAGTCCTACGATTGCAGGGCGGACATAGTTTTCAACAGCGTAAACAATCTCCCCCAAAATCTCCTCTGGCTTTCCGGGCGGCGCTGAGACTATCTCGCCGACCCCCGAAAGCCCATCTTCCTCGGTTGAAATCCTCACAATCACTGAGACGTGACGAGTCGTTTGACCTTCGGAAATTCGAAATGGACGATTACCCGTTACTGCGATTGGGATCGCTTCGACAGATATGATTTTGGGAGAGTTATTCATATTTACTTTTTGGCTAAAGATGCGAGCATGTCACGGTATAGACCCTCTTGAGTTTCTAAAAACTTTTGAAAATCAGTGGTCGACAGAATGTATTCTTGGGCTACGTTGTTCTTGATATAGTCCTTAAACGCTTTTGTTTCTGTCGCTTTTTTCATGACGTTTGCCCAGTAAGAAACTGCCTCTGCGGGAACACCTTTGGGCATAGCAACCCCCCGCCACATCTGAAATGGACGCACATCGATGCCCTGCTCCTTCATGGTTGCGATTGCTGGAAGAGCGTCAAACCGCGTAGGCCGGAAAACACCGAGGCCTCGAACATTTCCACTCTGTAGATGCGTGATGAACTCTAAGGGGTTGCCAGCCGCCATATCCACGTGTCCGCCGAGAAGCGCGGTCAGCGCTTCCCCGCCACTATTGAACCGGATAATGTTTAACTGCGTGTTCGTGGCCGCTTGGAATACTGCAATTGCCATATCGTCAGCGGTTCCAGCAGAGCCCACCGATAGCGCGCGAGGCTTTGTCTTAGCTTGCTTGATCATGTCTGTGGCGTTTTTGAAGGGGGACTCCTTTCTTACGAAAAGAAGGTAGTCGTCCAGCATGAAATTCACAACCGGAGTTAGATCCCGCCATCCTTTCGCGTCTTTGACGTTAAGCGGCGTGATTTGTGTTTGCGGATTAATTAAGACAAGGGTGTGAGGGTCGCCGTTTTTCTGAGAAACGACTTGTCCTACGCCTACCGCACTTCCGCCTCCAGGCCGATTCACTGCGACAAGATTTACTGGCGTTAGCTTTTCATCAGCAATAATTTTGATCATTTGCCGCGCTAATAAATCTGCTCCGCCCCCAAGCCCATAAGGAATTACAAATTCAACATCTTTTGTGGGTTTCCACTGCGCGAAGGCAGACGTTTGCAGTCCCACTGCAAACGCAACTACAAAACAGCTCTTTACGAACTTAAACATGACGTCTCCTTTAGTTAAGTTACATCGTTGGTTTATTCGCCGCCGTTAACTTCTCGCAAGAAAATCGAGTGCGGCTTGAACGCCCCCTCTGTTGTGGGGTATGCCGGTAGCCAACAACCCCATTTCAACGCCGCTCAATGTTCCGAGTAACGTTAAATCATTGATGTCACCTAAGTGGCCAATTCGAAAAACCCGGCCCTGCAGCTTTGCAAGGCCGGTGCCGAGTGACATGTTGTAATTTTCGAGTATTTTTTTACGAAAATGATCGGCGTCGTAATAATCACCATCCACTTTCTTGGGCATTAAAACGGCGGTTAAAACTGGGCTGTATTCGTCGGGATTCTTGCATAGAATTTCGAGACCCCAGGCTTGAACTGCGCGACGCGTTGCCTCTGCAAGTCTCGCGTGTCGGGCGAAAACGTTCACTAGGCCCTCCTCAGAGAGCATGTCGAGAGCCTCGGCTAACCCATAGAGCAGATTCGTTGCGGGAGTAGATGGCCAAAAACCATTCTTGTTTGCCGCCAAGATTTCATCCCAGGCCCAGTAAGCTCTCGGAAGGTTTGCTGTTTTGCTTGCCTGGATAGCTTTTTCACTTACCGCATTAAACGATAGTCCGGGGGGTAGCATTAAACCTTTTTGACTTCCCGCAACCGTAACATCAACCCCCCATAGATCGTGCTGAAATTCGACGCTTCCCATTGAAGAGATCGTGTCGACCATGAGCAACGCGGGGTGCTGAGCTGCATCCATGGCATGCCGAACAGACAAAATATTGGATGTGACACCTGTTGAGGTTTCATTATGTACAACGCAGACTGCTTTTATCGCGTGGCTTCGGTCTTTACGCAGGGATTGTTCGATCTGATTGGCATCAACGCCGTGTCGCCAATCGCCCTCAATGAACTCAGGCTTTAGCCCTAGCTTTTCAGCAAGTTTTTTCCAGAGTGTCGCAAAGTGACCCGTTTCTGCCATCAGTACCGAATTTCCACTGCTCAATGTATTGACAAGCGCGGCTTCCCACGCACCAGTGCCAGAACCGGGATAGATAACTACAGGATTCTTTGTGCCGAAGACTGGTTTTATTGCCTCGAGAATCTTTAGACCGAGTTTTTGAAATTCTGGTCCCCGGTGATCAATAGTTGGGAAATCAATCGCGCGAAGTACCCGATCGGGCACATTCGTTGGGCCGGGAATTTGAAGAAAGTGCCGCCCTTGCCCGATACGATTGAGCACTTTCGTAGGGCTGATCGGAGAGAAGTTTTTGGGTAGTGGGTCACGCTGCATGGGTGCGCTTTCGTTGAAGAGGCAAAAAAACCTAAACTAAGTGAAATTGCGGTGCACAAAAGTACCGTTTTTTATCAATTCAAATTAGGTTAACCTAAAATTTGCATACAAAATAATACATTACAATTTTTAACGTGGCCAAATTTTTGACAACAGAACAAACCCTAATTAAGCGACAGGGCCTCCACGACGCCGTCGCCGACTTGATCCGGCAGCGAATTGTGGAGGGGGTTTTGACGCCTGGCGCAAGGTTAAATGAGCGGATCCTGTGCGAGCAGATGGGGGTCTCGCGTACACCGATGCGCGAGGCCATTAAGAAGCTTGCCGGCGAGGGGCTGGTCCGACTTGAGCCCAATCGCGGCGCGGTCGTTTACCGGTTAAGCGCAGATGAGGTGGCAGCGGCCTTTGAGGTTATTTCGCGGCTGGAGGCTATCTCGGGCGAACTTGCGGCTCGGCGGGCCAGTGATACTGAAATTTTAGCGATACAAAAATTGCAATTGAAAATGGAATCGGCACACCAGGTGGGAGATCTCTCAAGATACTATCGAATCAACGCAGAGATTCATGATGCAATCAACGCAGCGGCAAGAAATCCATCTCTTCAGGAGATCTTTCGTTCGGTGAATTTGCGGTTACAAAGCTTAAGGTTTAGGTCAAACTTAGATCAGAAAAGGTGGGATAAGGCCGTAAGAGAACACGCGGAAATAGCGAAGGCCTTGACGGCAAGGGATGGAGTCTTGGTAGCTCAATTGTTGCTTGCCCACGTGAACAACAAGCGTGAGATCGTTTTAAAACTCTTGGAGCAAGAATCTTGAACGAAAGTAATCTGCTGCAGCGGCCAGGCTTATCAGGTCGCCGAGCCTTTATCTCAGGCGATTTGAAGAAATCTGCCGTGAATCAGCAGCTTGCAGCCCGCCTGCGCCGGGAGGTGCAAGGGGAGGTGCTGTTCGATCTGCCGACACGGGGCCGATATTCGACCGATGCATCGATTTATCAGGTGATGCCAGTCGGTGTGGTGGTGCCCAAGACTGATCTTGATGCGCGCATTGCGATTGATATTGCCCGCGACTTAAAAATTCCAATTCTGCCGCGGGGCGCGGGGACCTCCCAGTGCGGTCAGACGGTCGGTGAGGCCCTGGTCATTGATAACAGCAAGTATCTGCGGTCGATCCTTGATCTTGATTTGGACGCGATGACGGTAACGGTTCAGCCCGGGATGGTGTTGGATCACCTCAATGCGGAGTTAAAGCCGCATGGCGTGTGGTTTCCGGTGGATGTTTCAACAGCGGCCCAGTGCACGATTGGGGGCATGGCGGGCAACAATTCCTGCGGATCGCGTTCGCTGTACTACGGCAACATGGTCCACAACGTAGAGGGCGTAAATGCCGTGCTTGCTGACGGAACGCAGGCCTACTTTGGATTGTTTGGCGATGGTGGTGACATGGCGCTCACGAGTGCGCGGCTAAACACCTTGGTGCCGCAGTTATTTCAGATTGCATCAAGTGTTAAAAGTGATATCGAGTCGGTCTGGCCGCGTGTGATGCGCCGGGTGGGCGGCTACAACCTTGATGTGTTCTACCCACAGAGCGAGCGGCCGTATCGGACTGACGCCTCCCCGGGGTTGATCAACTTTGGTCAGTTACTAATTGGTTCAGAGGGCAGCCTCGGTTATTTTCAATCCATTAAATTAAAGCTCTCGCCTCTGCCAAAGGCGAAGGCATTAGGCGTTGTCAATTTCCCAGACTTCCATCAGGCGATGTCTGCGGCGCAACACATCGTGACACTGAAGCCTACTGCAGTTGAGTTGGTCGATAGGACCATGATTGAGCTCTCGCGGGCCAATCCTATGTTTGCTCCTGTGATTGAGACTGCGCTCTTGCGGGTTGGCGGACAAGATACGGATGCCCTGTTATTGGTGGAGTTTGCAGGCGATGATCCGGGGGCACTGCGACAACGGCTTACTGAACTCGATGCGTTGATGTCAGACCTGGGGTTGCCGAATTCAGTCGTACAGATGCTTGAAGCCAAAGCCCAATCGGCGCTCTGGGAAGTCCGCAAGGCGGGCTTAAACATCATGATGTCCTTAAAGGGGGATGGAAAGCCTGTCTCGTTTATTGAGGATTGTGCAGTCCCGCTTGAGCACCTTGCCGATTACACGGCGCAGCTCACCGAAGTCTTTGCGAAGCACGGCACTCAGGGCACCTGGTACGCCCACGCCTCGGTGGGTACGCTGCATGTCCGGCCGATTCTTGATATGCGACGCGATGGCGCCAAGAAAATGCGGGCCATCGCTGAAGAGGCGGCGATACTGGTCAGGAAATATAAGGGTGCATTTTCTGGAGAGCATGGCGACGGGTTGGTGAGAAGCGAGTGGGTTGCATGGCAGTTTGGCGATCGGATCACTAAGGCCTTTGAGGCCGTAAAGGATGCGTTTGACCCTGAAGGGCTCATGAACCCCGGGAAGATCGTTCGGCCCAAGCCCATGGATGATCGAACACTGTTTCGTTATCCCTCGGATTACAAGGTCATCCCCATTCAGACTGGGCTCGACTGGTCTGCGTGGAATGTTCAGAACGATCCTTCACAACACGGCGATCCCGGTACATTTGGAATTGCGATTGCGCCGCCAGGCTCGGGAGAAGACCCTGCAATGGGTTTCGCGAAGGCGATCGATATGTGCAACAACAACGGGCACTGCCGAAAGTTTGATGCAGGCACGATGTGCCCGAGTTATCGGGTAACGCGTAATGAAGTGGATTCGGTTCGCGGACGCGCCAACACCCTACGACTGGCGGTCAGCGGACAGCTCGGTGCGCAGGCCTGGCAATCGACAGCGGTTCGCGATGCGCTTGATCTCTGTGTGGGCTGCAAGGGGTGTAAGCGCGAGTGTCCAACCGGCGTGGACATGTCACGCATGAAGATTGAGGCCCAATACCAATATGGCAAACGCTATGGCTTTTCACGTAAGGACCGTCTGATTGCGGGCCTTCCCCTGCTTGCCCGCAGGATTTCGGCGGTGCCGGGGCTCTCGTGGCTCATGAATCTGCGTAATCGTTCGGGGCTACTGCGGGCGCTTGGCGAGCGTTGGCTCGGATTTGCTGCCGAGAGGACGCTACCTGCCTGGCGGGGCGATACCTTTGAACGTGTGACCCAATCCCAGCGGTCGCAGGGTGCATTCGCTTCGCTTGACACCTGTGACGTGGTCTTGTGGGCCGATACATTTAACAATGCCTATGAACCACAACACCTGCATTCGGCGCTCGCGGTGATGCGAGCGTTGAATGTGAAGGTTGCACTCTCAGGGGCTGCCGCATCGAGCCCTCTGTGCTGCGGCAGAACTGCCCTCTCGGTAGGAATGATTGATGATGCGAAGGCCCATGCGCGTAAGACACTTGCCGCCTTGTCCCCTGCGATTGCCCGGGGTGTTCCTGTGGTGGGGTTAGAGCCCTCCTGTATTTTGAGCATGCGCGATGAATGGCTGGGCATGGGCCTTGGTGATGCAGCCCAACGGCTCGCAGCGCAGGCTATGCTATTTGAGGAGTGGTGGTTGCAGTGGATGCGCTCTCACACACCGCCTACGGTAAAAGCAGATCTGCCGGCGGTCTTTGTTCACGGCCACTGCCATCAAAAGGCGATGGGCGCACTATCACCAACCCTGGAGGCGATTCAATCGCTTGGGGTCACACCACAATTAATTGAGACGAGTTGCTGCGGAATGGCGGGCAGTTTTGGTTACGACGCCGCGCACCTAAAGGTCTCACTGGCAATGGCGCAGTCACATTTGCTGCCCGCGGTGCGTCAGGCGCCTGCAGAGGCCTGGATCATTGCGGACGGCTTTTCTTGTCGGCATCAGATTCAGGATGGTGCAAAGCGGCAACCTATGCATATTGCGCAGGCGATCGCGCAAGCGCTCGCCGTGGGATAATTTTTCAATTCAACTCTAACCTAGGCCTCTTAATGGATCCGGAATTTCGCAAACAAGCCCTTGAATATCACGAGAAAGGGAGCCCCGGAAAGATCTCGGTCACTGCAACTAAGCAGCTGATCAATCAGCGCGATCTTGCATTGGCCTACTCGCCCGGGGTAGCCGCTGCCTGCGAAGAGATTGTTAAAGATCCACTGAATG
>JACCEB011175899.1_pt1 | contig 10562 bp, 15 predicted proteins | sample 7454761 | NCBI WGS metagenome assembly JACCEB01 (sample SAMN15323454, study PRJNA562643) | freshwater metagenome | isolation source: river surface water | place: USA:Blue River Watershed | collected 2017-08-18 | reverse complement strand
CGACCAGTGTTGAATAAACCTTGACGAGTACGCGCCAGAGCAGCTTCACGAGCAGGTTGCAGAACAGCCTGCTGAGACTGCATCCACTGCTGAGCAGCCTCTTGAGGGCTTTGAGCAAGATACTGCTGACCAAGACCAAAGAGGTTCTGTGCAGCACCTAAGCCTTGATCGGCTAAGCCAATACCTTGACCGCCAGCCTGAGAGAGCATACGATCACGGATAGCAGCTAAAGCAGGATCAATAGTATAGCCAGCACCAGCTAAGCGGCCATTCTCGTCAAAGGTAAAGTTAGAAGTACCGAAGCGAGTAGTAACTCCAACGGGACGGAAGCGAGCCTCTTCAGCGGCCAAACGAGCAGCTTCTGTCTGAGCATTTGCTGATGTCCTTGCGGCACTACGTTGAGCATTGCTGCTAAGCGCTCCACCAAGAAGCGCGGCACCTGCGGCAATAAACGGCATATTAAGCCCCTTCCTTCTGAATCAAAACATTATCAATCTTTTCCATGTCTGTCTCGAATGTATGGTGAATACAAAACCAAGTAGAATCTTCTAAAGCCATGATAGTATGATTGATGCCTTTTCTGATGTTAATACAAGCAGGGGCTTCAAATACTTCAAACTTATCGTCATCAAATAATACCCTAACCTTCCCTTCAGCTAAGATACTTAGATGGTCATACTCATGTTTATGTTGACAAGCAATAGCACCCTTGGGAATACTCATTTGCTTGGCATATAAACCGTCAGAGAAGTGGTGCAGGGTATCAATGTTCATATATTAACGGAGTTCCCAGTAGGAGGCCAGAGAAACGTTAGTGTGTGTTAAGACATACGTTGCACCGATAGGGATAACAATACTTCCTGTGCCAACAGCAGCATACCCAGAAGCGCCAGAAGAACGCACAACCATCACGTTAGGGCCACTATTGATACTGGCTTCGATAGTCACAGCAACGTTACCGCTGCTTGGGCCAGAAGCAGAAATCTGAAGGATGATGGGTTTGCCTGTGCTATTTGTGTATGTAGTAGCATTTGCGCGGGTAACAGATTGCCATGTCTGCCCATTACCGAGAGTATTAGCAGCGTTCGTAGCCGTTCCTGTAAACGTAGCAGCACCTGTTCCGTGGTCAACAGACACAACAGAACTACCCGTGATAGAGTAAAGACCCCAAGATGTAGCGTTGTTATACAAGTAAGCATCATTTTTACCTGTATAACGAACAATCATCTGTCCTTCGCTGGCTGTCTGCTGAGTGGCAAAAGTACTTCCAAGAGCAGCCGTAGCAGTTACTGCATTGATGTTCCAAGTGCCTGTTGCTCCTGTTCCATCCTTCTTAGGGGCATCATTAGCGATCTGGTCAATCACATATGCTGTAGTGGCAATCTGTGTAGAATCAGTGCCTACAGCAGGAGTAGGTGCTGTGGGAGTGCCAATAAGAGTAGGACTGTTCAGGTCAGCCTTGGTAGCCACAGCAGTAGCAATGTTATTGAATTCAGTATCAATCTCAGTGCCCTTAACAATCTTGGAAGGATTGCCTGTGGGCAGAGAATCTTTACTGGCAAAGTTAGTAGACTTGACGTAATCTGTCATGCTAGTTTCCCGTTCTTAGCTTGAATTTCGAGCTTCTGAATGCTCAGAGCAGCCCCATTGATAGTTGTCTCATAGCCTGTCTGAACAACCTTACCAGACCCAGTTGGATAAGCAACCAATGTCTGTAATGCAATACCGTTAGAGTATTCAGCAATACCATACTCACCAACTCCGTAATAACTAACCCCTTGGCTAGGAATCAATACGTTCTGTGAGTAGAAGTTACTGTTGAAATCATAGCCCCATTTGATAGTCACATACTGATTAGAACCACCAATAACAACCACTGATAGTTTCTTCAGAATAGATGTAACAGACGGAGCGCCTAAGTCAGTATGGTTTGTAAAGTATTGTAACGTGTACGTTGATGTATTGTCAAGATACCCAGAATACTTACCAATATAGCCTGCCTTGCCTAACAGAACTTCCTTGTTAACGCTATCATAGCAGAAAGATTTAGGCTCGATGTTGTCCCATGTAGTGACCCTAGCGGAACCATCTTGAAGCGTAGCCTTCATGTCAAAGCAGTAAACCTCTTTAACAGTAGGCAATGTCAACAGATAGAAGGAATCAATGGGGCTGTAGATAGCTTTGATGCCACTAGCAACTTCACTAGCAACAGCAGACATCAGATCATCCCTAACGTTCTTACTGAGGTCACGGAAAGGAGCAGACTTCTCTTGGATTGTACGCAGGACACTACGCACACCGGTGTCAGATAAAAAGATGACATCAGAGCCTGTGTTGGAAACACTATCTCGTGCAATGCAGCCGATACCAGTAATGCTATCAGCTAAGCTCATAGCAGAAGGATCATCAGCCTTAGTATAGACCAAGATATTGTTCCTGCCGAAGATGAACAGGAAGTTATTATGAGAGGCTAAGGCTACAATGTTGTCTGCACCGTTAGGCCAATACTGACTAATATCAAGATAACCAGAAGTTCCCCCAGACCAGATATGCCCAGAAAGCAAGTCAGAGAAGTAGACAGTATCCTTATTGCTTGTGCTGTTAGCAACCCACAGCCGACCGAAGGCAGAGATAGCTGTGTTGCCTGCAAGAACAGTGCCTGTGTACCCAGTCTTCTCAGACACTCTACGATACTGAGTAGTGCTCACAGCAGGGTCGAACACTAACGGATCATGTCCACTTTGGAACAGATACATACAGCCATTAAGAGTAGCTGCTTGCCAATTGCTGTCAGTGATCGTAGGAGCAGTCCCGCCACCACCATAGGTAATCTCAGATAACACACCAGAGACTAACTTGAACAGCTTGTTATTACCTGCTGCAATAGTGTATTGGAGTCCAGATTCAGTAAGCAACTGAGCTACCATCTTGACATCAGCAGTGCCTAAAGCGCCTAATGTCTCGTGCTTAGGAGTCCAGCCTTTACGAGCGCCAATACGGCCATACTTGTCAATCACACAGTTATTAGCCACTAAAGCAAAGCCAGAGGCTAAGTCAAGAGAGCTATCCTGTGTGTTGAGGCCGTAGAAGCCTGGGGCTGTAATGCTGAAAGTTTGTAATTGTTGTGCCATCTTAGACAGCCTCCCAAGAACCACCCTCTACGAATCGAGATGCTTCGTTAGCGATGTAGTCAGCCAGCACGCCACGATACAGCGCATATGCTTCAGAGCTATTCAGGCCACCGTCCTCACCACGTTCCACCAGAGCACGGGCATAAGCACCTGCAACGACAGGATCATAAGGAACTTTGATAGTGTCAGTATCGTTCACCAGTGTGCCTGAAGGAACATACAGATCAAAGTTCAGAGTATAGACACCATCGGGAACAGGGAAGAGTTCCACTTTAGAATCGCCATTAGCATCAATGCCTTTGAAGCAGTAATAACCAGGGGAGCCTTGCTGTGGAGAAGCAGTAGCTGTCTGATAGTGCTCCATCAAAGAGACAGGAATGTTATTCAAGTCATTGAGTTTGGTAACATTACGAGCACCATCGACACGGAAGCGGTTACTAGAGCCTGTAATGGTATACGAGGAAGTCCCAGCAACAGTGCTGACAGTGGATGTTGTTGTCAATGCAGACCAGTTGTAAGCATCTTCTACTTGTCGCTTAGAATCATTAACCAACTTACCAATCAGCTTGGATAATGTATTTGCTTGGACAGTAGTGACTTCTGGTTCACGTAAGCGAACCAAGACATCATTAACAAGTTCAAGATAAGTCGGCAGAGCCATCTTAGATTCCTTCTTTCTTAATCAACTCAAATGTGCAGATAGTACTGAAAGAGCTTCCTGCTTCGCTCCGCATCTTAACAGTGTCACCTTCGTCCATGACTGTATACGCACCGCCATCGAGCTTTACAAACTCTTTAGAGTTTACTGTTGTCTGATTCAAAACATAAATATCAGTAGCTGTGCTAGCATCAGACCAATAGACAGTGCAATGCTTAGAAGAACCTGTACCATTCATCAGATACATCAGGTTCCACTTAGCGTAATAGCCAACAGGAACAGTATACACAGTAGTCAGTGTATCTGCAACGAGGTTTAATCCAACGGATACAGGTCTAGTCATGATGATTACTTATTCTTCTTGCCCTTGCTTGTGGCACTACGAGAGCCACGAGAGGGCTTAGGGCGGGACATACCAGCTTCAGACAAAGCAATAGCAACAGCTTGCTTCTTAGACTTCACAACAGGGCCACCTTTGCCACTATGCAGAGTGCCTTCCTTGTATTCCTTCATAACCTTACCGACTTTATCACTCGTCTGCTTCTTCATCTTTAACACCTTTTCGTGTGGCTGTCTTGCGTGCAGGCTTCTCTTCAGCCTCGTCAACAAGCTCAACATATTCAGGGTGCTTACGCATGGCAACAATATCATGCTCCATCGTAAACTCATAGACATCATCAGATGTAATACACTTAAATTTAGCCATATCCATTATTCTCCCGAGTAGATAAGCAGAAGCCCCCTCAGAAGACTGAAGGGGCAACTGTTTAGTTACTCACTAAATTAGGCCGGAACAGCCAGCGCAACAGCGCCGTAGTCACGCAGCTCACCCACGCCATACAGCACATCAGCCGTGAACAGGGTACCGAGGTATTCCTGCTTGTACTGAGTCTGAGTGCGAACGCCCATCTGCTCAACCAGCACTGCGAAGTCCTTGTGGGCCAGCAGGCAGATTTTGGTAGCAGTCGAGCCGCTGGTGGTGTCAGCATTGCTCGTGACGAACACAGGCACGCCATACACGTTACCGATTTCACCATTGCGAATGGTGTTGTTACCACCTTGCTCGCCCACGAAAGCCTGCTCGGTGAAGCGGGCGATACCCATCAGGGTGTTGCGGGTGCTCGGGGGAACGATCAGGAAGCGGCCATCCATCGGCACATCGTTGTCATCCAGACGCTGAATGCTACGACGAATAGCAGCATCAGTCAGAGCAGCGAAACCGGTGTTGGTGCCAGCCACATAAGCGGTCGTACCGTCAGCGCCCGAGAAAGCACCGCTGTAAGCAGCAGTACCCGAGCCACCTTGCACGTTACGGCCCAGCTGCACCAGCGAAGTGTCCACCTGACGACCCAGAGCGTAACCGGCATCGTCCGTGTAGAACTGACGCAGGCTCGACAGAGCTTGGGCTTCAACGATGTCTTCGATCAGGCGGCTGTATTCCCAGTGCTGGTTGATCGTGATGACGGTATCACCTTCGGTGGCGGCAATCAGGTTCACCTGAGTGTTAGCAGCCTTGGCCGAAGCGTTGCCACGAGTGGGCGAAGGAATGTGAACGGTGTCACCCTTCTTGCCCTTGAAGTTCATCTTCTTGATGAGGTTGGCGACAACAAGGTTCTTCTTGTAAGAAGCAACAATCTCATCGCTCCAAATCTCGGGGATGAACGTTGCAGCGGTGGTCGTAGTGACCTGATTAGTACCTAAAGGCATTTTATACTCCTATAAATTGAAAAAGATTATTTCACACGATTCTCCGCATATGCAGCCATGATTTCAGGTTGCAAGGCTTCATAGCGAGAAGGGTCTGTCATTTTAAGACGGATTAAATCCGCACGACGATATACTTTCTTTGAACTCTCACCAGAACCACCAACATCCACAGCAGCGGCCTTCATAGCTTGTGCTTGCTGTTTCTTACCAGTTTCTTGGACTTCAGTAGAACGAGTATTAGATTTCACCTGCTTAAGCTCTTTGTAAGTGCTTAAAAGTTCATCAGCAGCATCAAAGTCAAACTCTGCGTCTGCCTTAGCATATAAATCAAGACGGAACTTACTAGCCTTCACCCAGTCTTGGAAGCCCGCATCTTGTGCGATCTGCCCAAAGTCAGGATGCTTACTAGCCAGTTGCTGTGCTGTCTTCATACGCTTGAGTTCCAGAGCAGCCTGCTTTGCAGCTACAATGTCAGGATTCTTCTCAATTGCACGTTGCACTGCGCTTTGAGGATTTTCAAAGAAATCAACTTCGGGCGCATTCGTATCAACCTCTGGTTCAGACTTATTAGTTTCGAGTTGCCGCTTGAGTAACTGATCCGCTAAAGACCGTACCTCATGAACTTCTTGCGCTTGACGCCCAATCATCTTCTCAGCTTCTTGGTGCATCTTCACAATGTCTTCTAAGGACTTGCCTTTATACTTGTCTGGTAGCACGCTAATGCTCTCTTGAGGTTCCTCCCGTTGCTCGGGAGCCTCTTGAGTAATATCACTAGTCTGCTGTTCCTCTTCGTTATTATCAAACGATTCTTCAATAAGTGCCATATTGTTGTTCTCCTGTCTCTCTATGAGATTATAGGACTATAAAATGTGAATGCTTAGCATTACCCTAGTTTAAGAGTTCTGTTTCTTCTCGATTGCGAGTTTCTCAGCCCTCTTGCGTTCCCACGCATCATACGCAGTTGGAAAAGCTCCAGTGAACCCTTCTAACTTCATCTGAGGCGCGGCAACTAAACGATGAGCATCCTTGTTACATACTTCACAGCTAATAACTCGGATGTCGTCATCAATCAAACGCTCTGTTACATGTCCTTCTTCACACTTGAAATCAAACATTCTCTTCATTGGTGTTCAACTCCTCATATGCTGCTTCAAACATGCTCTTACGCTTAAGGATCAAATCAATAATGTCAAGCTGACCTTTACGGAAAAATAAATCTTGTGTGTCCGTTGTCAATGTTACATCGTTAATTGAATCTTTAATCTTTGCAAAGTCCTCTAACAAATACTTCCAACCATCAGTTGAGAACATATCAAAAGAGGATTCATAATACTCTTGTAGCTCAGGGGCCATGATAGCTTATCCTTTAAAGTTACTAATGAGTATATTATACCATATTTTTATAGTTTTGTCAAGTGTTTATTACATGAAAGTCAAAAAATTACTATTTTGACCCGGTGCTGCCGAAGGTGTGTATTCAATAATGATTGCACCTTGAGCACCTGCGCCGCCGTTATAGGGAGTAAATGTCCCAGAAACAGCCGCACCACCGCCGCCTGCGCCGTATAAACCAGCGGAAGCTGTATTGGTTGCACGAGCAGAACCACCAGAGCCACCACCAGAGCCAGCAGTGCCGCCAGCAGTAATTGAGAACTCAGCGCCATTACCCCCGTTGCCGCCAATTCCGGTGGAAAAGCCGCCAGAGCCGCCGCCGCCATTAGTACCGGCCCGTCCAGAGCCTGTCCCAACGCCTGTTCCACCGCCAGTGCCGAGATAGTTGTTGCCGCCAGCGCCGGACAGTGATGTGGTGCCGTTGCTGCCAGCAGTGCCGCCACCATGACCACCGCCACCGCCGCCAGAAACAGAAGTACCGTTAGAGCTTAAGACACCATTACCGCCCGCTGCTCCGTTTCCGTTAACACCACCAGCGCCACCACCGCCGCCGCCGCCAGATGCTAGAGACACTGTGTTGTTTCCGCCGAGGCCGCCCGTGCCACCATTAAATGTAGAGCCAGTGCCGCCAGTTCCGCCAGTAGAGGTAGCTGTGCTTGCATTGGCCGATCCACCACCGCCGCCGTTAGCGCTATACGCTCCGCTATTAAATGTAGTATTACCGCCCGTGCCGCCTGTTGACGATGTGCCTCCAGCAGCGCCGGAAGAACCTCCAGCGCCAATAGCATAAGCAATTGATGCTCCGGGAGTTAATGACAGATTAGTGATCTTGGTGTAGCCACCGCCGCCACCGCCGCCACCGCCAACGCGAGTTGTACCAGATGTAGCATCTCCGGCACCACCGCCGCCGCCAGCAATCAGGTGAATAGTGTTAGCAGAATTGTTCCAATCAGAAGGGACTGTCCAAGATGTGCCGGAAGTTAAAAGAATTGTTGGCATCAGACCACCTCATCATCTTCAGTGGACGGAGGTGCTTCAGGAGGATACTCAACAAAAGCCTCACCATTCCAATATGTATTTTCAGGAACGAATACCAAGTAGCAGCCAGCAGGAGGCTCATCAGTAACTTCAGCAACAATGAAGTTTACAAGTTCATCTGTATCCTCATTGAAAACAGCACAAATAGCCATATATCACCTTATGCTTGAGTAGCGACAGCAATCACATCCCAGCGAGTATTGTTAGCGTTATAGACACAACCAACATAGAGTGTCTTGCCCGCAGGAGTAGCTGTCGGAAGAGTTACACCAATAACCGTATACGTAGCGTCCCATGTAAGACTACGGGAAGTACCATTGTCTAAGATACGGAACATTAACTTATTACCATCAACAGGAGTCCCTGTAGGAGCGTTAATGGTCAAACCAGCAGCTAAAGCAGTGTACGCATACTGGTCAAAAGAGGAAATATCCGGTGTCAGCGAAGATGCCGAAGCAGCAGAACTAACACGAGGATTGATTCGCTTATTCGTCAGTGTCTGTGTATCTGTAGTGCCAACGATAGTGCCCGAAGGAGCAGTGACAGCACTAAAACCAGAGCCATTACCTGTAATAACACCACTTAAGGTAGTGCTTACTGCTAGTGTGCCGCTTGTAGTGACAGGAGAACCACTGACAGAAAACCCAGAAGGCATTGTCAGGCCGACAGACGTAACAGTGCCTCCTAAACCACCAGTTACAGTGATCCACTCAACATCAGTGGCTCCAATATTAACAGCCAACACCTTGCCAGCATTAGAGGAAATACTAGGCAGCAGGTTTAAACGTGCAGCAGAGGCCGTAGAAGCGCCTGTACCGCCATCAGCAATAGCCAGATCGGTAATACCAGAGATATTCCCACCAGTAATGCTCACGTTACTAGCGTTTTGCGAAGCAATGGTGCCTAAGCTGCTCGATAAAGCATAGCCAGCACTTGCATGATTGCCCCAACCGTAGGCTGTATTCCAGTTACTAATGTTGGTAGTGGTAATGCCAAAAGCAGCAGAGGCTGTAAAAACAGGATCAGACTCAGTTGTCAGATACGAGTTAGTATCCAATGTCCAAGTATTAGCAGCAGTCTTCTTCAGGAATCCGCTAGTACCTGCCAAGCCAGCAATAGAAGATAAGTCAGCATCATAAGCCTGTACAGAGCTACCGATGTCAGCACTTGTCAAGTAACCAGCAGAGGCGTGGTTGCCCCATCCATAAGCAGTGTTCCAGTTGCTGATATTAGTGCTTGTAATGCCCGCAGCAGCAGACGCTGAGAATACAGGATCAGTCTCTGTATAGCTAGTCAGATACGTATTGGTGTCAAGAGTCCACGTATTAGCTGCTGTCTTTTTAAGCAGCCCAAGAGTACCTGTCAGAGCAGCAATAGCTGTCAGATCAGCATCAAGGGCTTGTTTGTTATCCAAAGCAGACTGCACAGCAGTGCTGATAGGAAGGTCAGCCACAGCAACTTTAACAGTGGTAGCCGATTGAACAATAGGCACTACTTCAGTTCCCGCTAACGGGGTACTTGCTGCGGGTAATGCTGAAATCTTTACATCTGCCATGTTTATTCCTCAATCAAATAAGAGCCATCTTCGGCCACAAGGAAGTCCCCGCCTTCCGTGAGAATCTTGTTAACAACACCAATAGAGCCAATCCACGCAGTAAACTGAGTCCAAGAAGCCCTGACCCAAGCACCATTCTGTTTAACAATAAGCTCAGATGGTTTAGGGCTAGAAGCTGCTAAAGGGAAAGAATCAGGGCTAAATGTCTGAGAAGATGTTGCATAAAGTGTCTCTGTAGACTTGTTATACTCTAAAACACCAGCATTAATCTCAGAATCATCAGATAGTTTAAGGACAAGAGAGTTGTCAAAGTCAATATAAGCATCTACAACGCTTACACCGTCCTTCCCATGCTCTCCGTCCTTACCATCCTTGCCATCTTTACCGTTTAAGCCATCTTTACCGGGCTTTCCAGCTTCTCCGGGATCGCCTTTGTCCCCTTTGTCACCTTTAGCTCCCTCTGGGCCTTGCAGCTTCTCTACCGTCACTACTTTGGACTCTAGTTCAGGTAGTGTTTTGTCTAAAACGATGGCTAGAGCCTTCAGTTTAGCGTCTACAGAGGCTGAAGAAGCTGCAATTTCCAGTAGTTTTTTCATTGTGAAGATACTCGTTGTAGAAGTTCGTTATCTTGCTGCTTTTCAAGCTGCTTTTGAGTAGTCTGAAGCTCCACTACCTTCAAGTTACTGTCAATTTCCTTCTCTTTCAAGGCCAATTCAGCTAACTTAACACGCCGTTCAAAGTCCTTAGCCTCGTTATTCTCATCCAAGTTGTTACTCAGAGCAGCAATAACCTTAGCTTTAGCTTCTTCAGGGGCAATCTGAGCCTCAACAACAGCCTTCTGAGCCTCCGCAGTCTGCTTAGCAGCCTTGGATTGAAGCTCCTGCACCTGTGCCTGCATCAGAGCCATCTGAGCCTGCTGCTGCATCAGAGCAGCTTGCTGAGCTTCGGGGTTCGGTTGGCTCATCTGCTCCAGGGCAGAGATAAGCTCTAAGCGGTTAGACAGAGAACTATTACCAATGATGCCCTTGAGAATCAGAGGCAGCACCGGAGTGTCAGGGCCGAGGGTCTGTAAGAGTGCAAT
>JACCEB011947138.1_pt1 | contig 10565 bp, 6 predicted proteins | sample 7454761 | NCBI WGS metagenome assembly JACCEB01 (sample SAMN15323454, study PRJNA562643) | freshwater metagenome | isolation source: river surface water | place: USA:Blue River Watershed | collected 2017-08-18 | reverse complement strand
TCCGGAAAGTTTGACCCCAACGGCTCGACAAATATAAGTACCCAGAGAAGCGGCGATAAGTGCCAACCATGCATCCCAACCTTGTTTAAAGGCAAAGGCGGTATCTACATTTTGATAGAGAGAGTCTAGGATACTCATGCAGACCTCTTTTGGTCATAGCGCCGAATCCATTTGCGATCAATCCAATAGGCTAAGCTTCCCCCAATCAGTCCAGCGGTTAGTAAGCTCGTGTCGCGATCAATCAAATAAAAAATCGGGCCAGCAATGCTACCCAAGAGCATCGCTAGGCGATAGCCAGTTACCTTGATCTCGGTAAAGGTCAATAAGAAAAAAAGTGGATTAATAAAGATTAAGCCCAAAGTAATGGGCATCGGCACACTGCCTGCAATCAAGAAGCCCACAATCGTTCCCGGTACAGAAATTAACCAACACAAAATGCCTAAACCAACAAAATAGCTCAAGCGATGCTTAGGCTCAATCGTCTGAAACTCTTTTAAAGAAACTGCCCATGCGGTCATCGCGAGTAAATGTACCTTAGCGTAGAGCTGTTTATTGCGATCCCGCTCGTGCAGGAGTGGGAAGAGCGTCGCGGTCATGGTCACAAAACGTGTTGCAGTGAGAGATGTCGCTAAGGCAATCGTCAGTGAGGATGCTCCGAGCAAAATCATCTCGAGCATCACAATCTGTCCAGGAAGAGCGAACATTAGGAAGCTTGTTGCAGTGGTAAACCAGAGATCAAAGCCATTGGTACGCCCCATCGCCCCAAAGCCCACCATGCCCGCAAAAAGTACCATGGCCGGCGCCCCGCGACCATCGCGCACCCCGCTCCAGAAAGCATCCTTACGATCCTGAAAACGAGGACTTACCGTCTCCGGTTGATCTACAGAAGGGTCTGGGGATGAATGGGGGGTACTCATACAGTAAGAATACTTATTTTAGAGGAAGACGATCCCCGCAAATAGACGCCATGCTCATTTACTTATTGGATAACTTCCTTAGTGATTGGCTTGCTCCAAGGCCCAGGTAATATGTTCAGCAACAAGGGGATCAGCGCTTTGCAATCCATTGCGCAATTGAGTGGCAATCTCTTTCTTACTCTGTGCATCCAAATCAGAGCTAAGCGCATTACCAAGAGCAATCGCTAGATTACGACGCCAGCGTGAGTAGCCAATGCGCCGAATTGCACTACCCTCATGGCGCTGATTAAATTGCGCTTCACTCCATGACCACAGCTCTACAAGAGTTGCACTGCCTAATTGATGGCGCTCAGCAAAATCGGGCACGCTCGTGTGCTGGGCATATTTATTCCATGGGCAGACCAGCTGGCAATCATCGCATCCGTAGACCCGATTGCCCATTGCCTTACGAAACTCCACCGGAATCGCTCCAGGATGCTCAATCGTGAGATAGGAAATGCAGCGTCTTGCATCAAGAGCGTAAGGAGCCGTAATGGCTTGTGTGGGACAGATATCGATACACGCTTGGCACGAGCCGCAATGTGCCTCCAGCGGTTCATCGACCGCTAGGGGAAGATTAATCAGAATCTCTCCCAAGAAAAAGAAAGAGCCAAACTCACGATGCAGGAGCAAGGTGTGCTTACCGCGCCAACCAAGACCTGCTTTTCTGGCAAGTTCTACTTCCATGATCGGAGCTGAGTCGGTAAACACACGGTATTGCAGGCCATCGGCATTCGCTTGCAAGTGCGCAATCTTGTCTTCCAGTTCGGTAGCTAAGAGTTGTAACTTTGCTCGTAAGATCTTGTGGTAGTCACGACCACGAGCATAGAGAGAGATGACTGCTTCATGAGGCTTTTGCAGACGAGTCAACTCTGACGAGAACTGCTCTTCGCTAGTCTGCGATGCGCTCTGGGGTAAATAGGGCATGGTCACGCAGATTGATCGAATAGCTCCCGCTTGCAATTGCTCGGGCTGTGCGCGCAAACTGGCATGACGCTCCATATACCCCATCTCGCCATGACGACCCTCTGCTAACCAGCTTTTTAGCCTGGGGACTGCCGCACTGACATCGGTGTCGCTAATCCGTAATTGACCAAAGCCCAGCTCCTTAGCTCGGCGATTCAGCCAGCTACGAATGCCTTCTAACTGGCTGTGCAATTCGGATGAAAATGCCTGAGAATGCATATAAATTGTGGAAAATATCCTGTCCCAAAATTTCGTGATTCAATCTTTACAAAGGTCATACGTGAACGCTGCACCCTCTGCGAACCCAACTAGCAAGCCAAACAGCACGTTAACTGAGGAAACCAGCTCACATGGTTCCTATACAGTTCATTGTAGCGATGAAGCAGCTACTGCCACTGTGGTGCAAGCACTTGCCCAGGCACTCTCTGCCTCAATCAATTCTCAAATAGGCCAAAGCCCTGCAGCAGCCCATCTTCATATGAGTCTCCAGGGTGATTTGGGCTCCGGTAAGACCACGGCCGTGCGTTATCTCTTAAAGGAACTGGGCTATACCGGCAAAGTGAAGAGTCCCACCTATAGTCTCTGTGAACCACATATTCTGCAGATCAATCAACACGCCATCCAACTCTATCATTTTGATTTCTATCGCATGCAATCTCCCTCTGAATGGATTGAGGCGGGCTTACAAGAACATTTTGTTAGTCATGGGCCCACGATTTGCATCGTCGAGTGGCCCGAGAAAGCAGGTGACTCTTTACCCTTAATGGATCTTAATATCGACATCAAAGCCAATCCAGACGCTCATCACCATGAGCGCCAAGTTACATTTCATGCCAATACCCCAAGGGGTCAAGAGCTCTTAAAGAATCTAGCAAATCGTCTAGACTCAAAGTTCAATCGCCAAATTAACTGACCTCAAGGATGCAGATAGATCCCAAACGCCGATTGGTCTTAGAACATGGTCTGAAGTCCATGGGCTCTTTGGGGGTGCTACTTGTATTACTGACAGAGAGTGAGTTAGTCGGTGCCAATACGAGCGCAAAGTTAATCGGCGTACGCATTTGGCCGTCCGATGATTACACCCGCATCACCCTCGAGTCTGATCAAGCACTGCCGATTAGCCATCAGCTCTTAAGCGGGCCCGATCGCCTGGTGGTGGATATCGAAGGTCTGCAGCTTAACCCTACCCTAAAAGATCTGGTAGCCAAGGTCAAACCCAATGACCCCTATGTGGCCCAAATCCGGGTGGGGCAATTTCAGCCCACGGTAGTGCGTTTAGTATTTGATCTCAAAGAGGCGGTGAAGCCCCAGCTCTTCACTTTAGAGCCCGTTGCTGAATACCAATACCGCTTGGTCTTTGATCTCTATCCCACCAACCCTCCCGACCCTCTGATGCAGCTCGTTAGGGAGAGTGCCAAGAAAGAAAAATTGCTGCTCGAGGCTCAGAACAAGAAAGACGATGATCCGATCGCTGCTTTTGCACAGTCGAGCATCCCTGGAGCCAAGCCTTCCTTGAAATCGGATCAGGGAGCAAAGTTCTCTGTGCCGCCAACCATTGCGGGTAAAACAAATGATCCATCAAGCGCCCAGGCACGCATCCCCTTTAAACGCCTGGTCACCATTGCCGTGGATCCCGGTCATGGTGGTGAAGATCCTGGAGCGATTGGGGCGCGGGGGTCGTATGAGAAAAATATTGTTCTGTCGATTGCTAAGCGCTTAAAGAATAAGATCGATCAAGAAAATTCGATGCGACCCTTTCTAACTCGCGAGGGCGATTACTTTGTGCCACTGCACCGTCGAGTGTCTAAAGCTCGCCAAGTAGAGGCCGATCTCTTTATCTCGATTCATGCAGACGCTTTCATTCAACCCCATGCCCGAGGGGCGTCAGTCTTTGCCCTCTCCCAACAGGGGGCCTCAAGCTCTGCTGCGCGCTGGATGGCGAATAAGGAGAACTCTTCGGACCTGATTGGGGGCATCAATATCAAGGTCAAAGACAAGCAAGTAGCCCACCTGCTCCTAGATATGTCGACCACTGCCCAGATTAATGACTCTTTGAAGGTGGGTAATTCGGTGCTGCGCAATATTGGGGATTTTGCCCCCCTGCATAAAAACAAGGTTGAGCAGGCTGGTTTTGCTGTTCTCAAAGCACCAGATATACCCTCTATCCTCATAGAGACAGCCTTTATTAGCAATCCACAGGAGGAAAAAAGGCTTAATGATGAGGGCTATCAAGAGCGCCTTGCCGAAGCCATCTTAGCCGGCATTAAGGACTATTTTTCCAAAAATCCCCCGATGGCTAAACGGGGATAAAAATCATCCCGGTACAGTTCCAAAGGGAGGGCTGATCTATGCAGGCAAGCCTGAATTTGAATTCAGAAGAGAGTTCCAACATCTTGCTATAATTCATGGTTTGCTGAAAAAAGAATGACAAAATAATCATTTCCCAACAGCAAAACGCCCAACTCAAGCACGTTGGTAACTCGTATCAAATTGCCATGAAAATGGGACGGTAGCTCAGTCGGTAGAGCAGCGGACTTTTAATCCGTTGGTCGCGAGTTCGAATCTCGCCCGTCCTACCATATGTTTATGTGAAGCGCTATTCGCACTCTTGATAGTATTTGCTAAACGCATGGTCAACAGTTCGTAAGTAAATCCCCCTATTTCTGGGACTCAAAAGAATCATCTGGAACCCTCTTTAGGGACCCTCTCCGATCAAAAAAAACCTAAACCTGTGCTGGCATAAGGGATTGTTTAGACACTCAGCAAGTTTTTAGGCATACACAAAAACTCAGTACCGCAGACCAGCCCAATGACTCTTCATTTTTATTTTTTACAAAAGAGTAGCAATTTATTAAGTCTATAAAATGGGCTAAATGAACTCAAAAATTAAATTACTCCTAGAGCAGGCAATACATGCGTTTTACAGCAATGATCTAAAACAAGCTGAGAAACTACTAAATCAATGTTTGCATTTAGATGCAAAAAATTTTGATGCATTACATTTATTAGCGATTGTCTATGCCAGTTTGGGTAACCATAAAATGGCAATTGAATATTTCCAAGAAGCGCTCAAATTATGCCCCAATGATGCATCCGCCTTATCAAATTATGGATCTTCTTTGAATTCAATTGGCAAAAATCAAGAGGCTTTATCTGCCTTTCAAAAAGCTATCCACATTATTCCTGATGCATCCGAATTTTGGTATAACGCGGGAAACACGCTTTGTGATTTAAATAAATATGAAGAGGCGTTAACTTATTATGAAAAAGCAATTCAATTAAACCCTAAATGTTATGAGTTTTATAACAATTATGGAAAAACGTTATATGAGTTAAAGCGGTACTCAGAATCACTAATTTACTATGATCAAGCTCTTAAAGGTAATCCATTTTTTTTAGAATGTTTAGTGAATAAGGGGGTCGCCTTAGATCAACTGAAACGTTTTGATGAGGCTTTAGATTGTCACGATCAAGTACTTAATTTAGAGCCAAATTATGCTCAAGTATGGTCTAACAAAGGCACTACGTTAATTGAACTCAAACGATATGATGAAGCTCTCATCCACTTAGATAAGGCATTGAGCCTTAAACCTGATTACGCTGAAGCATGGGCCGGTAAAGGGTTTGTGTTTAATGAACTCAAACGTCATGAAGAAGCTATCCATTTTTATGACAAAGCATTGGCGCTTAAACCTGGCTATGCAGAGGCGTGGTACAACAAAGGCAGCACTCTTCATGTTCTTAAACGTTATACAGAAGCAATTATTCACTACGATGAAGCATTAAAACTTAAACCCGATATCGACTGGGTATTGGGGGAATTGCTTCATTTAAAGATGAAAATGGGTAGTTGGTCATCGTTATTAGATACTGTGAATACAATCAACCATAAAGTGATGGTAAATCAGAAGGTTATTCAACCGCACACATTATTATCTATTGGCGATGATCCACTCTTACATCAAAAGAATTCCAAAATATTTGTGGGTGCCAAGTTTCCTCAGAATCTTTCTTTAGGTCGAATTTCTAAATTTCCGAAAAGAGACAAAATTCGAATAGCTTACTTTTCGCCTGATTTTAAAAAACACCCCGTTGCTTTTCTCACGGCTGAGCTTTTTGAAATACATGATAGAGATCGTTTTGAAGTATTTGCTTTTTCTCTCCAAAAAGCTCCTATACAAGATGAGATGAGCGCACGACTGCGTAAGGGCTTTGATACATTCTTAGATGTTGAGAATATGTCAGATCTTGAAATTGCGCAGTTAGCCAGAAAATTAGAAATTGATATTGCGATTGATCTTGCTGGTCATACCCAATACTCTGGAACAAGAATTTTTTCTTATCGAGCTGCGCCAATACAAGTAAATTGGTTGGGATATCCGGGGACATCCGGTGCTGATTATTTTGACTACATCGTGGCAGACGAAATAATCATTCCAAATAAACACCATGATTTTTATACAGAAAAAGTAGCCTACCTACCAGATACATATATGGTCGATGACTCCAGAAGAATTGCTTCTTCTAGAGTATTTACAAGAGAAGAGCTTGGACTACCAAAATCTTCTTTTGTTTTCTGTTGTTTTAATAATGACTATAAATTTAACCCGCGGGTCATAGACAGCTGGTCAAAAATCTTACTTTCGGTAGAGCACAGTGTGTTGTGGATTTCTGAGAATAACGAACACTTTAGGGAAAACTTGATAAAGGAATTTAATCGGCGCGGCGTTCATTCTGATCGCATTATTTGCGCCAAAAGACTTGAATTGATGGGAGACCACTTGGCCCGATATTGTCTGGCAGATATCTTTTTAGATACCTATCCATACAATGCGCATACTACAGCGATGGATTCCTTAAAAGCTGGCTTACCTGTCCTAACTCTAATTGGAGAGTCTTTTGCAAGCCGTGTAGCAGCAAGCTTATTAAATGCCATTGGATTACCAGAACTAATTACCCATAGCCAACAAGAATATGAATGTTTGGCAATTGAGCTGGCCTTAAACCCACAGAAACTAGCTGATATCAAAGATAAATTAGCCAATCGACGTTTTACTGCGCCGTTATTTGATACAAAACGATTTACAAAGAATCTAGAAGCTGTTTATCTCACGATGTATGAAAGGCACCAAATCGGTTTAGAGCCAGCCCATATTTCTATTACCTGAGGGATTTTGAAGTGTATCTGACCAGTTTTCTCAGTAAAAATCTACGGATACCCATCTTGATATTGATCTCCAGTCTCCAATCACACTGCTGACCATATTTAAGTGTCAATTTTGTAAATTTTTGCTTCTTCTGGGGCTCTGATCGCAAGCTTGTGTCTTTGCTGACCCACGCTCTTGAAACTACGGAATGAATATAGAATAAATCTCAGAAAGAATTAAAATTGATTGGCATGAATGAATCAGAGAAAAGCAAATCCCTGGCTTTGGCAGAACATTACTTTCGAAGTAATCAGTATTCCTTTGCTGAGAGTATCCTCAAAATAATCTTAAAGAGCGAACCCAACAACTCCAAAGCAAACGAGTTGCTCGCGTATATATATGGAAATCAAGGTAATTCAGATCTTGCGTATCAATTACTTAAACTATCTTGCGCACAAGATGACTGCTCCCCTGAGGCGCTTTACTACCTTGGATCGACCCAATTAAACCTCCAGCTTCTTGACAACGCGTCTGAATCGCTTAAACGGTCAATTAAAAAAGCGGGCGTTTATTTTGAAGCGCTGCATGATCTTGGAACCGTATATGGGTTAATGGGCAAAACGCAAGAGGCACTATTGTGCTACCGCGACTGTTTGAAGTTCAATCAAAACTCCCACGAGCTTCATTTTAATATTGCCAGATGTTTAGATGAATTAAAACAGTATCAAGAGGCTCTTGATCACTACGATAAGGCGCTTCAACTTAAACCAGATTATGCTGAGGCATGGTCCAATAAAGGGATCACTCTTCATGATCTAAGACGGTATCAAGAGGCCCTCGATTCCTATGATCAGGCGCTTCAGCTTAAACCAGATTATGCCGAGGCATGGTCCAACAAGGGCAATGCTCTGTATCAACTAAGGCGCTTTGAAGAGGCTCTTGTGCACCATGATCGCGCCATTCAACTAAAACCAGATTATTTTGATGCCTACTTTAATAAATCCTTAGTTTGTCTTCTTCTACAAGATTTTAATAATGGCTGGGATTGTTATAGCTACCGCTGGAATAGAAAAGAGTCTTACACATATCGCCATGATCAATGGAAAGAGCTAGAGTCCTTAAGTGATTTAACCGATAAAAAGGTTCTAGTATGGTATGAACAAGGCCTTGGCGATACCATTCAATTTTCTCGATATATTCCAAGACTAATAGAGCTAGGTGCCAATGTGACTTTTGAGGTACAGGAGCCACTATTTAATCTCTTGTCTCCGCAGCTGGATTGTCATGTTGTCAGTGAGCTGGATACAAAGTCAGAATTTGACTACCAAGTACCTCTTCTCACTTTGGCAAAATTATTTAAAACCACAATTGAAAATATTCCTAAACCAATTCCAATTAAGCCATCTCCCCAGAAAATAGCGCAATGGCAAAAGCTACTCCAGCTTTCAAATGAAACACTCAATATTGGTATAGCCATTTCTGGAAACCAAAATCCTCAAAATGACTCTAATCGATCCATGTCTTTGCAGGACTTAGCGCCTCTATTTGATTTTGGTAGATTTTTCCTGATTCAAAAAGAACTAAAAGCAGTTGATTCAGATATTGTGAATCTCAATAAAAACGTAATTTACTTGGGTCATGAAATAAATGATTTTGCAGACACTGCCGCAATCATTTCACATATGGACCTTATTATTTCAGTAGATACCTCTTTAATTCATGTAGCAGGTTCATTCAATAAAAAATCCTATCTTGCTCTAGCATGGTGTCCTGAATGGAGATGGCTGTTAGATCGATCAGACTCGCCTTGGTATCCATCAATTACCATTCTTAGACAAAAATCCCCGCACAGCTGGGATTCTGTGGTAAGTGAACTTAAAATGAAGTTAGAAAATAAGTTGCTTTAAATAACATACAGCACCCCTTCAAAACGTAGACTGCTACAAAACTTAATTTTTCAACGGATGGGCCAAAGTGTGTCAATAAGAGTATTTGCAACACACAAGGTTTTGCTAGCACTCAAATCGCTTATTGTTTTGACTGCCTAGATTTTTAGCTGACCTGTTTTCTTATCCTCTTGCAAGGCTAAAAACCTATGGTGTAAGTCGCTAATACGGAAGTCGAACTTACTGCCTTATATGGTTCTTGACGGTAGATTCCGGTAATCCCCAAAACATGATTTTTTTCAATGGCATACTGCGCCCCCAATACTGCCGTGGGTCTGGTTTTCACGGGGCTTAAATTTAAGGAAATGGGTGTAAGTGTCCCAATATTAGAATTACTGGCCGCATATTGACCGCTATTGAGACTGGTATCGCTCTCAATCCCTGCACTTGCGCTCAAGCTTAGATCTGGTCTGGGTTGATAAGTTAAGCCTAAACCTGCCAGGAGTGTTGTGGCATTCGCTTGAATAGCGCTGTAGCTAAGAGGCTCGGTCACGCTTGACGAAGAGGTTTCCGTATAGGCGCCCATATTACTTTGGGTGTAGCGTGCGCCCAAATATGGACTAAATAACCAGCGCTGGGTAATGGGTAGACCATACTTCAGAGTTGCCTGAATACCTTGACTTGTCAGATTCGAAGATCCACTTCCAGCTTCACTGGTACCTACTACGGGGCGGGTGATATTGATGGATTTTTGATTGTAAGAGGCTGCAACACGCGCTTCAAGACCTTGGCCATTGGGTGATTGAGACCATGCCATAAATGCGCCGACTAACGGAGTAGCGTTTCCTAATTGCACCAAGGAACTTGGATTGCTTACCGACAAATTCTGATCAGCATAAAGACCGATTCGTAGTGATGAATTGAGCTTATACGCCGCGATTAAGAGTCCACTGGTATTGTTAATCTGCTGTGCTTGGACTGCGGTATTGCGTCCACCCACCGAGATACAAATGCCTTTTTGATCAAAGACCGTACAGTCATAACTCAAGCTATTTACTAGAACTGTATTTTGTAAAACCAAGCTACCTTGTAAATAGTTAGCAGTCGTATTGAGCGCGCTTTGCGTATCGCTTACTGTGGGCCCTACTGAAATGATAACGAAATAGGCATTTTGATCATCATAGGAAACGGTGTAACGAATATTACTTGCCAAATTAGTATTAATTGTTCCAAACTGACCACTTAAGCCACTAGAGCGCAATAGTGTGTAGGTTTTGGGTGTGTAGGTTCCGGCTTGGGCATCAATTTGCAAGGTGCCAGCAATACTAGCCGAGCCTTGCACATTTAACACGCTATTGGTAGTTGGCGTTATGTCGCTATACAACACACCACCACTACTTTGGGTGTAATTACCAGCAATCGTCAAGGTGCCAATCGAGCCTCCTGGACGCACGGTACCAATCGATGTGACCGAGCCGCCAATCATGCCATGGCCTTGGAGTGCGGCGCCCGCGGCGACCGCTAGATTTCCACCCAGGTATGCGTTTGTGTTTGCCTCACTTTGACCTACTTTGAGCGTACCCGCTGCGACAGTAACATCACCGGTATTC
>JACCEB011098282.1_pt1 | contig 10565 bp, 2 predicted proteins | sample 7454761 | NCBI WGS metagenome assembly JACCEB01 (sample SAMN15323454, study PRJNA562643) | freshwater metagenome | isolation source: river surface water | place: USA:Blue River Watershed | collected 2017-08-18 | reverse complement strand
GCACTAAAAGGGGGTAGTGAAACGAGGGCCTTTTTACGAAAAGCGACTAATGCTGAAGTTTTGGACTGGAAAAAGGCCGCTTTCTCTGCAAACTTGAATTTACGACCACGTGCAATTTCCACAGCGTATAGAGAGTCAATGACAGAGAATGATTTTTCGAGCCTTTGGTAGTTCAAAAACACCTCATTCTTAGGGTCTGATGAATGAGCGGTAGCCAGAAAAGCGGGACCAGAAAAGGTTAAAGCGAATTTGTCGTTGTTCTCGATATTGAAGTAAATGCGCTCTTTTGAGGGGGCGAATTGTAGGTAATAAATGCCGCCTTTGATAGGGGTTTTGGAAGATAAAACAGTGCCGCGAACGGTGTCTTTTGCCAGGAAATTCTTTTCATCGAACAGGGTTCCACGGAAGTAAATGGCGTTCTTAGAACGGGAAACCGTGATTTTAAACTGCGCCTGAGCGAAGAAGGGGATGAAAAGAAAGAGGGCAATGAATTGTTTCATGGGGGCAAATATACCCAATTTAGCGTATTGACAATAGTTGTCAACTCCTGAAAACCGCTTATATCATTTGCAAAAATTATGCTTATTTTGCGGATAGAAACAACCCAATACCTTTGCTAACCATCGTCGAACTTTTGTATAATTTTGTCATATCCACGCTTGTGGGGATATTTGGACTAAACCTACTTTTCAGAAAAGGATTACTTGCTTCAAAATTTTTAGGCTTGTCATTTATTCTCTTTTGTGCGCGTATCATTTTAGGATATTTTACAACGGGAGGGAGAATTATTCAATACCCTCATCTTTTTATGTTGGGGTCTCCTATCCATTTTTTGACACCTCCAGTGCTTTTTTTATTCGTTTACTTTCTATTTTACCCGAATAAAAAATTTGTGTTGTGGCATGGGCTTCTTTTTATTCCATTTGTTCTGCATCTAATCGAATTATTACCTTTTTATCTGGGTCCTGTTGAAAACAAAATGGCTCAGATTCAGCTGGTTTTAAAATACAAATCATTGGTTAATTATCCCGGAACTGTTACTGTTTTATCGCCGCCGGTTTTGTCTTTACTGAAGGTCGCTTTTGCATTTATATACTCTGCCAGTTCTATCGGTGTTGCTATTCAATATATGTTAAAGAATACCAATAAAATTTATCAAAGGAATCGGTTTATTTTCAATTGGATTATAGCGCATGGATCGTTGGGAATATTATCTATTTTTTTTATTTGGGCTTATGTGCTGGGCATTATTGGATTTAACAATTTGAAGTTTTCTTATTCTGATTTGCTGATGCATTTAGCTGTCTTTGTGAATCTAGCGGCAGTATTATATCGACCTTCCATATTGGATGGCATACAGTTTCATTCATTAGTCCTTCGGCTGCAAGAAGATAAGCGCCTTCCGGAGCAGGGGGAAGATGCCGAAAAACTAAAAAAATATGAAGTAATTGCGAAGTGTTTAGAGGACTTGTTTGCGGAAGAAAAACCGTTTTTAGATTCTGAATTATCGCTTGAAAAGACAGCTAACAAGCTTCAGATTTCGACCAAAGATTTATCGCGCACCACCGCCTATATCTATGAGTTAGGCTATCCAGATTTCGTTAACTCCTGGCGAATTAATTACATCGTTCAGCAAAGGAATTCTGACAAGCATTGGCAGGCCTATTCACAAGATATGCTGGCGGAGTTAAGTGGCTTTGGTTCTAGACAAGGCCTTCATAATGCCGTAAATCGTTTGCATGGCACCACCCCGGCGATGTTTTTTGCACAGAAAAAGAAAGAATCGTAATTGTCAAAAAATTGTATAATGCATTTTTCTTGACAGATACACTTGTCCAACTTTTGTTATTTAGCTTATCATTCAAATGTTCTAAATGTCTAACGCCGGATCGGTTTATCTTTTCTCTATCGTCAGTTCGCTTTGCGTGCTTTTCGGCCTAAACTTTTTGTTTCGAAAAGGGAATATAGTTGTTGCCAAAATCCTTGCGATTGAGTTTTTGTTACTAGGATACATGGTCGTTGCAGCGTATTTTCTCATGCCTGAAAATATCATTGAGACACCTTATTTTTTCCGAACCCTAGCCCCACTTTTTTATACCGTACCGCCTTTGAATTTTATGTTCCTGTGGTATTTATTTCACCCGAGAGCTACCTTTAAAAAATCACATCTCCTATTCTTCTTCCCTTTCCTTCTACAACTTGTAGAGAATATACCTTTTTATATAAGTGATAAAGCGACAAAGATTCAAGAAGTAAAATGGATGCTATCTCAGGGAGATTACTTTGCTTTTAGTGAGCGCTTTATGTGGTTTGATCCCATTTGTCATGTCTATGCGAAGTTTGCGATGTACGTGCTTTTCTATGTGGCGATGGTTTATTTTTATGTTCAGTTTCGCAGAGAGAAGCAGAATCAGATTTTGTTCCAAAAAGGTATTTTCCACTATTGGGTTATAGGAATTTTAGTCTTTCGGCTTTGCACGGTTATCTATATTTGGTATACGTTTATTTACACGGATAATGGGAAAGCGTCTTTCATTACGACGGATTATTTACTTGTTGCAGAATTCGTCTTTCACCTATTATATCTAGCAATCAATCCGAAGCTTTTAGATGTTCAAATTCTTGCCGAAAATTTGCGCGGTCCAGAGAAGACAGAAGTTATATTGACGGATGAGGAGGGTGAGCGTCTTCAACATTTAGCTGCGAAAATAGAAGCATATTTCAGAACCACAGAGGTCTTTTTAAATTCACAATTAACGGCAGAATTACTGGGATCATTAACGGGTCATCCGCACCGGATGATAGGTCAGGCGATTAAGCATACGCACGGAATATCTTTCAGGGATTATTTGAACAATTACCGGATTTCGTACATCGAAGAGAAACTTAGTGACCCCACCTATTTAGCGAAATCGTCCATCGAAACGATTGCTGAGGCCTCTGGTTTTGGGTCGCGTCAGAGTTTCTATACGGCTTTCAAAAAGGCCAAAGGATGCACGCCTAAAGAGTATTTTAGCTCTAGAATAGGTTAATTCATTCGTCCAATTTCTGTCAAATGCGCTTTTTTTGACAAATCCCCACACCCGATTTCATTTTATTTGTTTGCCGAATTGTATTATTTCTGCATCGGCGTAGCACTTTATGAAATTACGTTTACCGATTCGCTTCGTTCTAATTTTCTGTTTTCAGTTAGTTTCTGTGTTTGCATTTGCGCAAACCGTAGGTGGCACCGCCGCCGCTGATGACTTTGATGGAGATGGCATTATTAACTCCATCGATTTAGATGATGATAATGATGGTATACCTGATTCAGACGAATATTGTAAATCAAGTATTCTATTACCTGCTACTAATACGACTGCTGCAATAACAGAATTCAGGGTACCTACTGGTTGGACCATCACGAATTCTTCGCCTGACATTGCAACTACCGCATCATCCATTTACAGTGGATGGGTGGGAGGCTGTTCCGGTACTGCGCCTGCAGCACCTAATGGCCATACTTCTTGGGTGAATTTTTACTCAAACACACAAGAAGCTTTCAAAACGACTATTTCAGGCTTAACAGTAGGGAAGACTTATATTTTAAAAGCCTACTACGCGAAATTCGCTTCAACACCGGCTTTAGGTAGAATTACGGTTAAGTTAGGAACAACGGTTATTGACCAATATACGCCGACCTTAGGTTGCGGTTGGGAAACGCGTTTTATCACATTTACTGCTACTGCGACAAGTCATGATTTGCAATTTCAAAACACAGGTATAGTTTCTCCCATGCAAAATGCCAGTGTTTCAATTTCAGCGGACCCACTGTACGAAGTTTGTGATACGGACAACGATGGTTTGCCTAATCAATTTGATTTAGATTCGGACGGCGATGGTTGTACGGATGCGAAAGAAGGAAATGTTCCGGGAACCTTGCGCAATGGAGATGTGAAGAACGGAGCCAATGGGGGTGTGGTTACGACGACAACGAATATGACTGGGGCAATTTCTGGAGGAGTGGGAACTTATGGAGCCAATGGTTTAGCGAATGAGGTAGAGACTTCAGCAGAAAGTGGGATCATTAATTATATTTCCTCTTATTCTAGTTATGCTTTATCTGCAAATTTAAATACCTGCACAGGTATAGACACTGATGGTGATGGGGTATCAGATTTAACAGATTTGGATGATGATAATGACGGTATTTTAGACATTACCGAAGGCTATGGTTGTGCTGCATTGACAAACGATCGACAAATATTTAATGATCCCGTAATAAAACAATTTAATCTAGTTGTAAATGGTGATTTTGAGCAAGGTGATACTGGATTTAATACAACCTATGTTAACGTAGGTTCTATTGGTACTTGTGGATCATACATTGTTGCTCCTTTTGGCTGGGCTTCCAGTGTGGGCTCTTTATCAGAGGGTAATGCATTACAAATCAACGCCGACTGTTCTTCTCCTTTTACTGAATTTTGGAGTCAAACTATAACGGTAAAACCTAATACTAATTACAAACTAGGGTTTTCAATAAAGCATGGGAATCCAGCTACAGTTAGCTATAGTATAAATGGAGGTGCCTTAACAGGTAATTTTGCAACTACAGCTAATTGGGTTTCAAAACAATCCATCATTAATTCAGGGTCAAATACTTCTTTATTAATTAAGTTATTTGAAACTTCTGGAGCACCCAACTCCGCCGATTTTATAGCAGATGACATTTTTTTAATTGAAGTAAAAGATGTGTACTGCTCTGGCAGTATGGATACCGATAATGACGGAATTTTTAATCATCTCGATTTAGATTCTGATGGAGATGGTTGTCCGGATGCAAAGGAGGCAGGTGTTTCTGGCACCTTAAATTCAGGAGCGGTTAAAAATGGATTCAATGGTGCGGTCACTTCTACGACCACATTGAATGATGCGGTAGCAGCTGGTCCTTATGGTTCGAATGGTTTAGCTAATGGTGTAGAAACTTCCGCAGAAAGTGGTTCGATTCGCTACTTCTCAAAATATACTCCCTTTGCTCTTGCAAAAAATCTATCTGTTTGTTCTGATTTTGATAATGATGGAATTGCTGATCCGCAAGATATAGATGATGATAATGATGGAACCTTAGATGCGGTAGAATCTCCTTCGTGTTTTTATTCCTCTCGAGATTGGCTTGTAGGATTACGTTCAGATATTCAAGTTTCTACGGATTTGGTTATGAGTAATTCTTACCAAAGTCCAAAAGAATTAGTAGATGGAGACAATGGTACTACTACAGCTAGTTGGGCGGTTAGTTTTGTCGCTTCGACCACGCCTACTAAAACGGTTTATGCATTTAAAATGCCTATGGCTGTGGAATTAAAAACCATTTACTTAGGTTACATTAATGCCAATACACATTTTAATGCAAATACCGTTTTACGTTTAGAAGGATCTAACGATAATAGTTCTTGGACTATTTTAGGAAATGGATATTCTGCAGTGACTTCCGTTCCAGGGGTGGTAGGGGTGGCTAATGCAAATAGCTTTACCGTAACTCAAAATACGGGCAAATATTTATTTTACCGCATTTATTGGGTGTCAGGTGGTGGTGTAGGAACGACAGGATATACAAATGAAGTATATTTTGAAACACTTGATACTTATATACCAAGTGTAAATCCCAAGATTAATTGTAGTGGTGATACGGATGGAGACGGGTTTTTCAATTTTCAAGATCTAGATTCAGATGCGGATGGTTGTAGTGATGCTTTGGAAGCAGGAGCAACTACAAATCAGACGGCTAATTTTCAGTTTTCATTTGTAAGTCCAACAAATGATGCAAATAATAATGGTTTAATTGATTCTATAGAAGGAGTCACCGCAGGGACTTTAAATTACAGTTCAAATTATAATACCTATGCCTTAACTGCTTCGATAAATGCTTGTCTAGATTCAGATCAAGATGGAGTGAATGACGTAGTAGATTTAGATGATGATAACGATGGGATTTTAGATAGAGTAGAATGTGATTTGCGTCCAGGTAAAATTCTTTTTGCTGGATCTAATGAAGATTATGCAACAATGCGTTCCAGTTTGTTTGCTGAATTTAATAATAATAAAGCACCAGGAGCGACAATTGTACAATCAAATATAATAGAAACAGCAACTGTTCCTGCTGGATTTTATGATGGATATGATATGGTTATTTTTGGAGGTGCAGCCTTCAATACCATTCATGCTAATCACTGGGCAGCCTTACAAACAGCCATTCAAAATAAAACAAGTAAAGCGTTTATTATTGAATCGGATAACTGTTGTGTCGTTGCGAATCAAAATGGTTTGATGAATGTTTTAAATAATGTATTTGGAACAAGATATGAATTATCCGCATCTCATCCTGGAATAAATCAAACTTATACATTAAATAGTAATAATAGTTACGCGTCTGTATTTACAACAAACTCAATTGATGGAAATAATTATTTCCCTATCATAAATGTTGATCCTGCAGATATCTTGTTTTATTCACCTTCGGTTTCAGGATCTGCTTTGGCAGGCATGAAACAAATTCCTGGATCGAGTTCAAAAAATCAATTTTTAGCTTGGTTTGTAGACGGTACAATAACTCAAGGCGCTCCATGGTATACAACAAATGAAAACAAAATTGCTCCTGCATTTTATAATGCATTCAGTAGTTATAATAACCAAAATTGCGATACTGATGAGGATGGTGTTCCCAATCGGTTAGATTTAGATTCCGATGGAGATGGTTGTGCAGATGCCTTGGAATCAGGAATAACCTCGTCTGTATTGACTTCGGGAACAGCTGTAAACTTAGCCGGTTCTACCATACTTTCGGGGACATTAACCTCTACTTTATCAAATGCTGTTGTGGCTACGGTCGGATCTTCAGCTACTACTTTTGGGAATAATGGATTTGCTAATTCGCTTGAAACTAGCAATGAAAGTGGTGTTTATAATAGTACGTATAATTACCCATTTGCTATCTCAAAAAACTATGCGGCTTGTGCTGATTTTGATCAAGATGGTGTCACGGATATCGTTGATATCGATGATGATAATGATGGTGTGTTAGATGCCATAGAATCACCTGCTTGTTTTTATACGGCAGCTGGAATGGGCTTAGGATCCACGGATCGCACAGGAATTCTTAAAATAACGTCTGATCTTACGCTTAATTCTGTTTCTCGACCATTAACAAATATGATCGATAACCCATTAGGGACGACGATTTTATATACAGATTTCCTAAATGCCCAGTCCGCGGTTAATAAAAATGTGGTTACGGTTGAGTTTCCAAGAAGCGTGAAGCTAAGTGAATTGACTTTCAATTATAATTCTGCTAGTACCATTTTTGGAGCATCATCTTCAGCTACTTTACGTGGTTCAAATGATGGAATTACCTGGTTAGATTTAGCCACTAAATCACTTAATTCAACGTCAGAAACAGGTAATATCACGAAATTTACGGTATCCACGAATGCAGATAAATATAAATATTACCGAGTTTATAGTACCGCAGGAACACTAGTTTCTGCAGGTCAATTAAAGGATATAAGTTTTGCGGCTCCCACTTATAATGCGTCAGAGTACCCTACATTAGCCTGTGAAGTAGATGATGATGGAGACGGGATTTTAAATCACCAAGATTTGGATTCCGATAATGACGGTTGTAATGACGCTTCAGAAGCCATTATTACGCTGTATAATTTCACAGTTCCTTTAACGGGAAACTTTGGGGCAAATGGCTTCCTTAATACCTTAGAAACAGGAACAGATTCTGGAATCTACTCAGGAACGTATTCTTACAGTTATGCAAAATTAGCTTATATCAAAGCTTGTCTAGATACAGATGGAGACTTAGTTCCGGATATCATTGATATCGATGACGATAATGATGGTGTGACTGATATCGATGAGGGGAATTTCTGCGTTCCTCCAGGAACGTTCTACATAGGGCCTACGTATTTTAAGTCGGTAACGGCTCAAAACTTTACGGTGATAGGGACCACTGCAATACCTTTGAGTGATATGACGGATGGAAATATTGCAAAATCGGTTACGGGAAACTTTAACTGGACAAACCAAGCAAATCCAATTGTTATTGATATCAATTTGAATTTCCCTGTGATTGCAGATGGATTCTTTATTGCGAATGATAATGGGGTCGTGGGTGATGGTATTAAGAATGCCAACATCAAATTATACAATCAAGCGAATCAATTAATAGCGCAGCAATCCATTAATCCACTTTTGAATGGAGCAACTGGTGCAGGAAATGATCTTTATGATAAATATGCATTCAGCAAAACTTATGTAGGGGTTAAGCGAATGGTATTAGAAGTTGCCTATTCAGGAATAACGACTGGAGCAGCGGCACCGAACTACCAAATTCGAGAGATCGGTATGTATCGAGACGATGCGTATTGTACGGAGCGCGATACGGATTTAGACGGCACTCCAGATCAACTAGATGCTGATTCTGACAATGATGGTTGTAATGATGCGTATGAATCGGGTGCGGTATCCTCCAATGTTTCCACGGTGGCCGGAACTTATGGAGTAAATGGTTTATCCAGTTTAGTGGAGACCTCTGATTTAGTCTCTGCCGTTACGAATTATGCGTCGTCCTATAATTTTTTAGCGATACAATCAGGGTATAATAAATGTACGGATTCAGATAATGATGGAGTAATTGATTTAGATGATATCGATGATGATAATGATGGAATTTTAGACATATCAGAATCCCCATCTTGCTTTTTTAATATAGCGGATTGGAATACAAAAGACAAGTCAAATTTCGCTTTGATAAGCTCTGATTTAGCGACCACTACAAATGTGTTTAACTCAAGTTTATTAACAGATAATTTAACAACGGATCCATCTTCGATTACTTTTAGTACGACTACAGCTCAATCGCAAATAGGAAAATCCATCTATAAAGTAAACTTTTTCAAACCGGTTAAATTAGATGCATGGTATATACAAAAGACCAGTGCTACGCAAATTTTTGCTACTACCGCCGGAAGTTTGATGGTGCAAGGGTCAAATGATAATTCTACTTGGACTAACTTGTTATCGTCTGCTATCGCATCTCCTGCGGATGCGACTAATACAGCCGCAAATGGGGCAATCTCCTTACCGAACTCTAATAAGTTTACTATAAGTGCGAACGCAGGCTATTATAAATATTACAGAATTTTTGGGGTAGGTTCAAGTGCTGCTAATATACTTGGAGGGTCTGCTGAAGAATTTTTCTTTGATATAAATCCGTCAAGTTATAACGCAGGAATTTCCCCTACAGCCTCTTGTTTAACGGATACAGATGGCGATGGAATTCCGAATCACCGTGATTTAGATTCAGACGGTGATGCTTGTCCGGATGCCAAAGAATCAGGAGTAAAAGGCGCATTGACTACTGGAACTATAGTCAATTTATTAACGATTAATGCTGCTCCTGGCACGTCGACTGCCACTACGAATAATGTGGCTAGTGCGGTGGCAAGTAGTACTTATGGTGCGAACGGTTTTGCAGATGCGTTAGAGACGGCCACGGAGTCGGGGTTATATTCTGGCACGTATTTTTATGAATTCGCTACCAATAAAAATAGTAGTGGATGTACCGATTCTGATGGAGACGGGATTAATGATGTATTTGATCTTGATGATGATAATGACGGAATCTTAGATAATCAAGAACAAATATCCTGTTATACCTATGGGGTTAATTTAGACAATATAACCTTCAATGGGACTGCAGTAACTAGCAAGACAAGTAATTCCATCACGACGAGTTCTCCTGCCTGGATTTCTTCTTATTCCATGGAGAATTTCTCGCTTCCTTTATCACTAAAATTCAATCGTTTATCGACAGATGGTTCTGCGATGTTTGGACTCTTACCAGCAGGCAATGCGCAAACACCAAGTAATTATAATGATCTAGGATACAAGTTCAATATCGCGTTAGGTCAAGCCTATGGCTATTTTAATGGGGGTGTTTGGAGCTTCGCACACGGCGCAGTTATGGGTAGCGAGGAATATAGTATTGATATTTCTTCCACGGGTTATGTGACGGTTAAAATTAATGGAGTACAAAAACAAGCCTATCAAGGGACAGCTTCTGACTATAAATTAGCCGTATCGGCAGGGTCATCTTCGATGTTGATTTCTAATATTAGATTAACCAATGCGGCTAATCCAGAAAAAACATTTTGTTTTGATCGCGATACGGACGGAGATGGCACTCCTAATCGATTGGATTTAGATTCAGATGGTGATGGTTGTAGCGATGCATTTGAAGCAGGAACCACATCCGATAGAACACAAAATTTTGCTTACCCTAATTCCGGAGTTGGTTCGAATGGCTTTGCGAATGTGTTAGAAACAGCTGTCGATAATGGAATTTATAGTGGAACCTATACTTTACTGAATGTTTTTGATCGTTACAAGAAGGCTTGTTTGGACACTGACGGAGATAATGTCAGTGATCTTATTGATCTTGATGATGATAATGATGGTGTATTAGATAGTGAAGAATGTCAAGCGCCTGTTTTTGATAACTGGATTGACTTAGCCAATTT
>JACCEB011009083.1_pt1 | contig 10565 bp, 7 predicted proteins | sample 7454761 | NCBI WGS metagenome assembly JACCEB01 (sample SAMN15323454, study PRJNA562643) | freshwater metagenome | isolation source: river surface water | place: USA:Blue River Watershed | collected 2017-08-18 | reverse complement strand
TCCAACACTTTTTGCCCCAAAAGACATACCCGAGGCTAAATTGCGGGGAGGTAAGTGTCTTTAAGCGCTAGGGCAAATTTAATAGTTACTAATAGGCGTAATGATACCAGTTCCTTGCCGATCACTCAGCAAAGTGTCTGATACTCACGCACTAATAGCTCTGGGAGTCTGCTATTAACTACTTCCCAATCACCTGTTTAATTTGTGCTAGTACCGATTGATCTTCCATAGTACTAATGTCGCCAGGATCGCGTCCTTCAGCAACTGCCTGCAATGCACGACGCACAATTTTGCCTGAACGTGTTTTTGGTAATGCACTTACCAAATAGACTCGCGCAGGTCTAGCGACTGCACCAAGTTGCGAGTCTACTGTCTTCATTACTTCCGCTTCCATATTGGCAACTTTTGCCGGATCTTTTGCAATCACAAAACCAATCGCGACTTGACCCTTTAGTTGATCTTCAACACCAACCACCGCGACTTCTGCCACATTCGAGTGACTAGAGATTCTCTCTTCAATCTCACGCGTTCCCAAGCGATGACCTGCGACATTAATGACATCATCGGTTCGGCCCAAGATAAAGAAATAACCATCCTTATCTTTAATAGCCCAATCGAAAGTGGAATACACCATCTTGCCTGGAACTGTTTCCCAATAGGTCTTCACAAAACGCTGATCATCACCCCAGACGGTTTGCATACACCCTGGTGGTAACGGTCCTTCAATGGCGACCACGCCTTTTTGGTCAGGGCCGAGTTCTGCTCCGGTCGCCTCATCCAAAAGCTTCATGTTGTATCCGTACACCGGGACACCAGGTGAGCCAAATTTATGTGGCATCACCTCAACGCCCCGTTGAATGGCCAAAATAGGCCAACCAGTTTCTGTTTGCCAATAGTTATCGACCACCGGTTTCTTGAGCGCATCATGTATCCATGATGCAGTCGGCTCATCCAAGGGCTCACCTGCTAAGAACAGAGTGCGCAAGGTGGATAAGTTGTACTTACTCAAGAATGCAGGATCTTGCTTCTTGAGAACGCGCACCGCCGTTGGTGCAGAGAACATCACCGAGACCTTGTACTTTTCAACCAGGCTCCACCAAATACCTGCATCTGGTCGCAAAGGTGTACCCTCATACATGATCGTGGCCATGCCATTAATCAAGGGGCCATAAATAATATAGCTGTGCCCGACCACCCAACCAATATCGGATGTCGTGAACATGGTCTCACCAGGATTACCACCAAAGATTAAGCGCATTGAGCTTGCTAAAGCAACCGCATATCCACCGGTATCACGCTGCACACCCTTTGGCTTGCCCGTCGTGCCAGAGGTATACAAAATATAGGATGGATGTGTGGCGTCAACCCACTCGACAGCTACCTTTGCATGCAGGTGTTTATCTCGCTCACTTGAGTAATCCAAATCACGGTTTGCTACAGTGCTGAATTCGCTGAGACCACGGTTCACAATCAACACCTTTTCAGGTTTAGAACCTGCTAGCGTGATCGCCTCATCTAACAGCGGCTTATAAGGAACAGCTTTGCCACCGCGCATCCCCGCCTCTGCCGTAATAATCATTTTAGGTTTGGCATCATCAATCCGTGAAGCGAGGCTATGAGAAGCAAAGCCTCCAAACACTACCGAGTGAATCGCGCCAATCCGAGTACAGGCCAGCATCGCAAAACACGCTTCAGCAATCATTGGCATATAGATGAGAACACGATCTCCCTTACCCACGCCATGCGCTTGCAAAATAGCAGCCATACGATTGACTTCAATATGCAACTCTTCAAAGGTATAGGCGCGCTCTTGCTCGGTCTCCGTTGAAACGGCAACTAATGCGGTTTGCTTGGCGCGGTCCTTGAGATGTCGATCAAGCGCGTTATGACATAGATTAGTTTGACCACCAACAAACCATTTGGCAAACGGTGGTTTGGAGTAATCCAAAACCTGTGCAAAGGGCTTATGCCAATCAATTAACTTGGCCTGTTCGCTCCAAAATCCTTTCGGGTCTCTTACCGAACTCTCATGAAATGATTTGTACCCAATACTCATTCTGCATTCCTCTCAAAACAGATGATGGTCGACGGCCTTGGTCTAAGGAGAGGTTTTGACACCAGCACTTATCCCAGAGCCTGTAGTACTTGCATTTTTCGCTGATTTTGAGGTGTTTGTCGATGGGGATTTCTGCTGAGTACTTGCGGTTTTACTGGAGGAGCTTGTCTTATTGGCAGCGTTTGCTTGAGAGGGCTTGCTGGTCTTGGGTTTTGGCGGTGCCGCCTTATCCAACTGCAACTGTCCATGCTCGGCCAAATGCACTGGAATATCCGAGTCTTTTCCTGGGGGTTTGGGGATCAAAATGGTCGATCCCGCCCGAATCCGCATTCCACGGGGGATATTGTTGACCTCCCGAATCACTTGCGGATTGAGGGCTAGACGGGTCGCCACTTGCTCGGGGGTCTCGCTTTTGGTCACCGTTAAGGCGGTCCAGGAAGAAAGTGGTTTGGTATAGCTAGCCAAGTTCATCTGAAATAGTTCAGCACGCGCAAATGGTAAGAGCATTTGTTGATCTGCGGCTCCTAAGATGACCGGCTTATTAAATGCTGGATTGAGGTTTCTGAAATCCGCCAATGACATCTCTGCTAATTGAGCGGCGACTTCGACATCAATGTCACGGGTCACGTCAATCGCCACAAAATAGGGATGGTTCTCTACTTCGGGCAAAACAATTCCGTAGGCTGCAGGATCCATCACAATATTTTTGTATGCCATTAATTTTGGTACATACTCGCGCGTCTCTCGTGGCATAGTAAGGCTGAGATAGTCGGTTGGCTTGCGTTGCGCTTGATTGCGCTTAATAGCTTTAGCAACATTCCCCTCGCCCCAGTTATAAGCTGCAAGTGCTAACTGCCAATCACCAAATTGGTTATAAAGGCGCTGTAAATAATCAAGTGCTGCATTGGTCGATTGCAAAACATCGCGGCGCTCATCACGAAAGACATTCTGCGTGAGCTTGAAATCTTTACCTGTTTTGGGCATGAACTGCCAAATCCCCATCGCTTTTGCAGTTGACTTGGCTTCTGGGTTAAAAGCGCTCTCGACAAAGGGCAAGAGTGCTAGCTCGCTTGGCATATTGCGTCGGTTCACTTCTTCAACAATATAAAAGAGATAGCGCGAAGAGCGAGCCATTGAACGATCAACGTAATCAGGGCGTGCGGCTAACCAGCGGGTTTGTTGGGAAACCAATGGACTATCTAATTCAGGTAACTGAAATCCCTGTCGAATATGCATCCATAGGTTATTCGATGGGGCCATCAAACTACTAACCGATTGCTTACTCAAATCAACCCGGGGTGCCTTTGCGGCCCGCGGATCACGTTTAGTATCCGCGGCGCTGGATGACCACTCATTGGTGCTGGCACAGCCAGTTAGAACTAGGGTAACCAGGCAAATGGGAATGGCCAGATGGCGCACCAGATTCATCTTAGAACCCATCCTTCCACGCGCGGATGACTGCCAAAACCTCTGCGGGACTATTGAGTTTCTTGCCAGCCCGCTGTTCAGCAACTGTACAAACAGCTTCCTGGTCACAGCGCATAAATGGATTAACGCGTATTTCATGGGCGATGGTAGTCGGTACAGTGGGCTCATTTTGCTGGCGCAGCTGTTGTGCACTTTTTGCCCATGCTTGTAACGCTTGATTATTCGGTTCAACCGCCAGAGCAAAGCGAATGTTCGATAAAGTATATTCGTGGGTGCAATACACCAAGGTCTCCGGTGATAAAGCCAAGAACTTTGCGAGAGACGATGACATTTGTGTTGGAGTACCTTCAAATAAGCGGCCGCAGCCTGAGGCAAACAAGGTGTCGCCGCAAAAGAGTTTTGGGGTCTGGCCAGGGTTATCCATTGCATCGGCCACATATGCGATATGCCCTAGAGTATGACCAGGCACCTCTAGAACGCGCAGACGGATTGCGGGTTTGGCAAACTCTACCCGATCCCCCTCCATGAGGACATGAGTACGCTCGGCGATCTCCTCAGCGACGGGTCCATAGATCGGGAAAGAGATCCCCATGGATTGCCCCCATGCCACCAAATCCTTTAATCCACCAATATGGTCAGCATGGTAATGAGTGATTAGAATGCCAGTGAGGTGGAGTCGCTCTTCCTGCAAATACTGGATGGCAGGTTGGGCGTCTCCTGGATCCACAAGGACAGCTGATTGGCTGTCCCGAATGCACCAGATGTAATTGTCAGTAAAGGCGGGAATGGGCCAAACGTGTAGCGTCGAATTTGAAGCCATAAGCAAACCCTTAGGACACAAGTCAATTCTTCTATGATAACAAGCACTCCTTCTAATCTGCTGAGCAAAGATGCGCCTGAGAGTTCTTGGGAGACTTGGCTGCAATCTCCCCCGGGTCAATACATTCTGCAATCCGAGCAATTACTCTTTAATCAGGCAGTAAGTGATGTGTTTGGTTATCACGCCTTGCAGATTGGATTACCCCAGATCAACACCCTCCAAGAGAATCGTGTTTCTCTAAAACTCATGCTTTTACCCCATGGCGCCTCCATATCAGAAGGTGAATTACCCTATCAACCGATAGAAGGCATCCCTGAGGAGCTGCCCTTTGCAAACCAATCCATCGATCTGGTCGTTTTGCCCCATGTGCTGGAATTTGCTAAGGACCCCCATCAAATCCTGCGCGAGGTGGATCGCGTTTTAATACCAGAGGGTCGAGTGGTGATCTCTGGATTTAATCCTGCAAGTCTTTGGGGTCTGCGCCAATATATGAGTCGGCTTGTTGGCCATGCCTACCTTCCAGCAGAGGGCCAGTTCATGAGTTTGCTGCGTGTGAAGGATTGGCTCAAGCTCTTGGATTACTCGGTTGACCGAGGTCACTTTGCCTGCTATCGCCTACCATTGCGTAAAGAGAAAAATATCGCGCGGATGGCCTTTCTGGAGAAGATGGGCAATCGTTGGTGGCCTATTTTTGGCTCGGTCTTTTTAATTTCGGCAATTAAGCGGCACGCAGGTACTCGTTTGGTTGGGCGAGTTCCCAAACGAGCTTTGCAAGCGATACCACAATTTAATCCTGCTACCCAAAATACCAGTCAACACAATACAGAACAGGTATAAAGCGAATATGAGCAAACCGCACATCACCATTTTCACCGATGGAGCATGCAAAGGAAATCCGGGGCCTGGTGGTTGGGGCGTGGTCTTGCGTGCGGGTCATCATGAGAAACATATGCATGGCGGTGCCCACTCCACCACCAACAACCGTATGGAGATGAGTGCTGTGATTCATGCACTCAAAGCACTAAAGCAGGCCAGCATTGTCGAACTCTATACAGACTCCCAGTATGTCCAAAAGGGGGTGACCGAATGGCTTGAGGGTTGGAAAGCTCGGGGTTGGAAGACCTCGGATAAATCACCGGTCAAAAACCTAGATCTTTGGCAGGAGTTAGACGCCCTCCTCCCGGGACATGAGATCCAATGGCACTGGGTTCGGGGACACAACGGCCATCCTGGCAATGAGCTTGCTGATCAACTAGCCAATCGTGGGGTAGAGGAGTTTTTAAGCGTTAAGTAGGCGTGGCAAAGGTCAAATCTACAAGCTAATATGGCTTATGAGAGAATGCCTTAACCCATTCAATATAAAAGCTATTTAGACTAACGCTGTGACTGAAAACCTATCCGTATTCGAGCGACTTAAAAAGAAGCTTATGTCATGGGGCTGCGCTCTGCTTTCTCGAATTCAGGGGATTGATTTAGGCAAGGTAAAAACCTTTGTTGTGAAACAGAAGTGGCGCATATTGCTGCTTGTGCTGCTCATCTATGCTGGTAATAAAGCTTATGACTATTTCTTCCCAGCAGAAAGTAAGCGCGGTGGACCACAAACAGTGACCACCATGGTTCTTGAGAAAAAAGATGTGCCGATCATTATTGAAGCAACGGGCACCGTTGCTGCTGCCAATATTGTCGACATACGACCAATGATTACCAATACGGTCAAAGAGATTCATATTAAAGAAGGTCAAGATGTAAAAAAAGGGCAGCTCCTATTTACTCTAGATGACCGTAACGATCGTGCTAACTATGACAAAGCAAAAGCGCTTGCCGATGATGCACAACGTCAGCTACAACGCGCTAAAGAATTAGTCGCCAAGAACTTTATTTCTAAAGCTGGTTTAGATACTGCCGAAGCCAATGCTAAATCAGCAATGTCAACGGCACGCGCTGCTGAGGTACAACTCTCTTATGACAGTATTCGCTCTCCGATTGATGGGCGCGCAGGAATTATCAATGTATTCCCAGGCTCTCTCGTTCAGGCTAGTAATGTGGTGGTCTCTAGTACCACCTCAACTGCGACCTCAACAACCGGTGCCATGGTCACCATTACGCAAATCGACCCCATTAATGTCCAATTTACCGTGGCAGAAAATAGTATCCCTTTGCTTATGCAAAACGATATTGCAAACTTGAAGGTCTCAGTGACCGTTGGCGATAATCTCACGCAAATTTATGAAGGTAAAGTGATCGTAGTTGATAACCAAGTTGATCCCGCCATCGGTGCAGTTCGCGTTAAGGCACAAATCCCCAATCAAAAACGCATGCTACTACCAGGTCAATTTGCACGAATTAAGCTAGAAGCAAATACCTTGAAAGATGCCATTGTGATCCCGTCACAAGCAGTAGTAATAAATCCAAGGGGTCGCTTTGTTTATATTGTTGGACAAGACGACAAGGTAAGCCTCAAGCCAGTAAAGGTCACCTATGAATATCAAGGTAATGCAGCGATTACTGGGGTTGAGGTGGGCGAACGGATTGTTCTTGAAGGTAAGCAAAACTTAAGGCCGGGAGTAAAAATTAAAGAGGCCAAGGTAACGCCTTCAGCTAAGCCAGCAGCCGCAGAATCAAAACCTGCTGCTGCAAAATCTACTGAGCCAGCACCGACTGAGAAAAAATGACGCTCTCCGAGCTATGTATCCGACGGCCAGTAATGACCGTACTGCTATCGGTAGTCACGGTGGTGGCCGGAGCAATTGCGTACACCCGAATTCCGGTAGCGGCGCTCCCTAGCTTTAATACGCCGGTCATCTCCGTCTCCGCCTCATTACCTGGGGCATCGCCTGAGAACATGGCTTCATCAGTAGCCCTGCCTCTAGAGAAAGAGTTTTCCACCATTGATGGCATTTCGGTGATTAGCTCCACCAACTTCTTAGGAACTACCAATATCACCCTTGAGTTTAATAATGACCGGGATATTGATAAAGCAGCAGTTGATGTGCAAGCAGCACTTTTGCGCGCTCAACGCCGTCTCCCAATTGAAATGACCGTCCCACCCTCGTATCGCAAGGTAAATCCAGCCGATGCACCGGTGTTAATCATCGGTATGACCTCGCCTTCGATGGATCTCTCCGAACTAAATGATTATGCAGAAAACCTAATCTCACCCACTCTCTCCACAATTGATGGTGTTGCACAGGTCATTGTCTATGGAATCAAGCGCTATGCAATCCGTGTCCAAGCACGCCCTGATGCCCTTGCTGTTAACAATCTGACTATGGAAGATCTTTCCATAGCAATTAATAAAGCAAACTCGAATACCCCCGTTGGTGTTCTCGAGGGACCTCGCCAACTCTTAACGATCTATGCCAATAAGCAATTGGTAACAGCTCAAGACTTTGCCAATATTGTGATTGCCCAAAAAAATGGTCTACCTATTTACTTACGCGATGTTGCCAACGTTGCGGAGAGCTATGAGAATGTGCGTACTCTTGCTACAACTAATGGTGAGCGCTCGATAGCGTTAGCGATTCAGCGGCAGCCAAACGCTAATACCGTGAAGGTTGTTGATGCGGTCAAAGCGATGATCCCGCAGTTTGAGAAACAGTTACCTGCATCCATTAAGTTAACCCTCATTAATGATCGATCCAAATCGATTCGTGAGGCAATTCATGATGTTAATTTCACTTTGGGCTTAACGGTGGCGCTGGTGGTATTGGTGATCTTCCTGTTCCTCAAGCATATCTCTGCAACAGTGATCCCCTCTCTAAGTTTGCCAATCTCACTAATTGGCGCCTTCTTCTTGCTCTACTTCATGGGATACAGCCTCGATAACGTCTCGCTACTTGGAATTACATTAGCAGTTGGTCTTGTGGTCGATGATTCGATTGTGGTTCTTGAAAATATTGTGCGCTATGTAGATGAAGGCATGGATCCCCTCAAAGCCGCCCTCAAAGGCAGTCGTGAAGTTGGGTTTACGATTATTTCCATCTCACTCTCCTTGGTTGCGGTGTTCATTCCACTCTTCTTTATGGAAGGGCCGATTGGCTTACTCTTTAGAGAGTTTGCCGTTGTTGTTACTCTAGCGATTGTGGTTTCTGCAGTGGTCTCACTCACTCTAGTACCAATGCTCTGCAGCCGTTTCTTACCAAAACCAGGACAACACCCGCCCGAGCTTGCAATCACAAAGCAGTTTGATCGCTGGTTTAATTGGACTCAGAAGACCTACGTTCATTACTTAGACATCGCTTTAGAAAAACGTCAGACCGTACTCTGGATTGCTATCGCTACCTTTGTGATTACGATTGCGATGTTTATCTTGACCCCCAAAGGCTTTTTTCCGGAAGAGGATATTGGTCAAATTACGGTAACTACTGAAGCCGATCAAGATATCTCCTTTAAAGCAATGCTGGAGTTACAAGATAAAGCCGCTGAGATTGTGGCCAATGACCCCAACGTTGCAAACTTTGTTTCCATCCTCGGGGGTGGTCTGAGTGCAGGTAGCAATACTGGTCGATTCTTTATTGTTCTGAAAGAACGCGGTGATCGAGAGTCAATGACCAAAGTCTTAGAGGGCTTACGCACAAAGTTTAGAGATCTTCCTGGCTTACAGGTATTTATGCGCCCGATACAGAATCTCCAGCTCGGTGGTCGAGCTAGTAAGAGCCGTTACCAATTTACTCTTCAAAGTGTCGGTTTTGAAGGGGTTAATGAATGGTCCGAGAAACTCCTCGAGAAATTGCGCAGTGACCCAATCTTTCGGGATGTCACTACCGACTCCCAGCTAAAAGGTTTGAATGTTCAGATCGATATCAACCGTGAGAAAGCTGCTCAATCTGGTGTAACCATTGCGGATATTCGGCAAGCTTTGTATAACGCATTTGGCCAACGGCAGGTCTCGACGATTTATACCAGCGTGAATACTTATTACGTCATATTAGAAACTGCTGAAGACCAACGTCAATTTGAAACGGATCTAGCGAAGGTTTTTGTTCGGGGCCGCTCCACCAACCAACTCATTCCACTATCGAGTCTAGCTTCATTCAAGCGCACGATCGGGCCTACTGCCGTTAACCATCAGGGCCAGATTCCGGCTGTGACCCTATCCTTTAACTTAGCACCCGATGTTGCGCTTGGCGATGCAACCGATAAGATTGAAAAGTATGTCAAAGAAATTCAGTTACCACCCTCCATCATTACAAGTTATGGTGGTGATGCCAAGGTATTTAAAGGGAATCAAGGTGGGCAATTTATCCTAATTATTGCCTCCCTCCTCGTTATTTATATCCTCTTGGGCGTTCTTTATGAGAGCTACATCCATCCTATTACAATCCTTGCCGGATTACCATCGGCCGCGATTGGAGCACTACTTTCTCTTTGGATGTTTGGCATGGAGCTTACTATCATCGCCACCATTGGTATTTTGATGTTGATCGGCATTGTGAAGAAGAATGCCATTCTAATGATCGACTTTGCACTCGAAGCACAGCGCAAGCAGAATATGAGTCCTACCGAGGCAATTCGTTCGGCTTGTATCTTGCGCTTTAGACCCATCATGATGACTACCCTAGCAGCCATAATGGGTGCCTTGCCCATCGCGCTTGGTTTAGGTGCAGGCGCAGAGCTACGTCAACCCTTGGGCATAAGCGTGGTTGGGGGTCTCATCCTCTCTCAATTTGTAACTCTGTTCATTACTCCAGTTATCTACCTCTATCTCGATCGTTGGGCAGGCAATGGTCCGCTTGAGATATCCCCTGAGATCCTGAAGGATACGTGAGACCTTACAATACCCTATGCGTCAAATTATTCTGGATACGGAAACAACGGGTTTAAATCCCGCTACTGGTGACCGAATTATTGAAATTGGCTGTATTGAGCTCATCAATCGCCGCCAAACAGGCAAAACCTTACACCATTACATTAATCCTGAACGGGATATTGCCGAGGGTGCATTTGCGGTTCATGGCCTCTCTCGAGAATTTTTATCGGATAAGCCTTTATTTGCACAGATTGTTGATGAGCTCACTGAGTTCGTGAAAGATGCTGAAGTAATTATTCATAATGCGCCCTTTGATTTATCGTTTCTCAATAATGAGTTCACCCTCCTCAAGCGGCCCAGTTTCACGGAACATGTTGATAAGGTGATTGATACCCTAGTCGATGCTAGGCGCATGTTCCCTGGAAAACGGAATTCCTTAGACGCATTGTGTGAACGCTTTGCGATTAGTAATGAGCATCGCACCCTCCACGGCGCTCTCCTCGATGCGCAAC
>JACCEB010895986.1_pt1 | contig 10565 bp, 10 predicted proteins | sample 7454761 | NCBI WGS metagenome assembly JACCEB01 (sample SAMN15323454, study PRJNA562643) | freshwater metagenome | isolation source: river surface water | place: USA:Blue River Watershed | collected 2017-08-18 | reverse complement strand
AGATCGAAGAGGGAGATAGAAGGATCAGCTATCTGTGAAACCTTCGAGACGGAAATCCTTCGAGTCCTTTGAGGGGATGAGACATCGCCCAATGGAGAGGCGGAATTGAAATTCTCTGTGACGAATGCACCATGGTTTTGCTGAGCCCACCATCGCCTTCCCAGCGCAGGTGATGATACGACGCCAAGGACGATCCGATATCTCTCTGGTTCCTCGGTAACAGTTCCCATTGCAATCAACGTTGCCCAAGTTGGAACTCCCCGCAAGAAATTCTTGGTTCCATCGATCGGATCAATGATCCAAAATCTTTTCCCTGGTGAGGCAGATTCCAAAAGTTCCACGCCACCAAACTCTTCACCAATGATCAAGTCATCGGCGCGCTCTTGGGAGAGAAGTGCGCGAATCTCTTTCTCAACCGCCCGATCAGCGTCCGTTACCGGAGTGGTATCTGGTTTGGTCTCGACAACAAGATCCAGCGATTGATAGCGAGAGAGTGAGATCTGATCAGCGCGATCCGCTAGTCGATGCGCAAGAGTGAGATCTGAATTGGCGCTCAAAAGTTGCTCAATGAACCTGTCATCGATGGGTGATTGCGAGCTGGCCGCGGACATAGGAGCAGTCTATTCGGTTGAAAATTCAACTTCTCGAGGAGAGAACCACTCTCTCTCGCAAGGGATATGCAGGTAGTGAAGCTGGCGCAGGAATTCAAGCGCCCAGAAGAATCGAACTCGCACTTCGGGAATCGGGTGTGAGAAAGAACTCTTCTCTACTCATAACTCACCGTCGCATCGATTGCGAGAAGCCTGCGTAAGTTGTTGACTCGATGCTCTGCTTGAGGGTTCTTTGCTAACCATTCGTTGAGAGCACAACTTTCCTCATTGTGGCTGCAGTTCTTTGGACAATGTGCAATCACATCTTGTAGTTCTCCGAATGCGCTCACGACACGATTCGGATCGATGTGGCGCAGACCAAATGAGCGAACGCCTGGCGTATCAATCAACCAACCTTTTGCACTCACGCTATCCAATTCAAATGCGACTGCATTCGACGAGGTGTGCCTGCCACGTCCCGTGACTTCATTAACAGAGCCAGTCATCCTCGCCTCGTGTCCAAGTATGTTGTTGAGCAGAGTGGACTTACCGACACCAGAGTGACCGATGAGAACGGGGCTCTTTCCAGAGAGTTTTTCACGAAGAGTCGAAACGTCTTCGCCGCGTCTCGTTGTGAAGACCTCAAGATCCAACGGTGAATAGAGATCTCGAAGTTCCTTTGGATCTGCGAGATCGCACTTGGTGATGATCAATATAGGAGTGATTCCTTGGTCATAGGCAACCACAAGTGCACGATCGATAAATCCAGTACGAGGCTCTGGATTGGCAATTGCGACGACGATGAGCATGAAATCAACGTTCGAGACGATTGCTCGTTCCATAGCGCCAATGTCATCGATCGTTCGAGAGAGTGAGTTACGACGCTCAGTCACTTCGACGATGCGCGCCAATGTCCCTTCTTGCCCGGAGATATCGCCATCAAGTCTGACGAGATCACCAACTACGACAGCATTCTTTCCAAGCTCACGAGCCTTCATCGCAGTGACCGTTTTGCCATCTTCAGTAAGGCAAAGTTAACGTCCTCGATCTACTTGGGTTACGAATGCGATAGGCAGTTTGGAATAGTCGGGCCGATCCTTACTTCGACGAGGTACCGACCTAGAAGGTCGAATACGAACGTCCGATTCATCGAAACTGTCCTTGGAGCGCCTTGAATCTTTCATCAATTAGAGACCCTCACTGAGGCAAATCTTTCGCGATCCGGAAGTTCATACTCGAGCCCCTGCCTGAAGCATTACGTTCCATAAAGCTGGAAAATCAGTGATTGTTTTACGTGTGGTCGCGATGTTCTCGACCAATGTTCCTTCGATCATCAAGCCCACGAGCGCACCGAGTGTTGCAATGCGATGATCGTCATAGGTAGCAATCGTTATCGGGCCCTCCGGCAATTGTGCTGCCGGTTCAATACGTAGGAAATCCGAGCCCTCTTCAATAGTTGCACCTACCTTACGAAGCTCTGTTGCCAGTGCGACCAATCGATCCGTTTCATGAAGTCTCAAATGGCCTATGCCTCGAAGTAGTGAAGGGGTTGAGGCAAAAGCGGCAACCGCAGCGATCGTTGGTGTGAGTTCGCCAACGTCAGAGAGATCCATATCTATGCCTTTGATCGCAGTCTTCGAGCTCTTTGCGCCAAGAGAAGTCATAGAGAGATCTGATCCATTTCGAGAGAAACTTCCGCCCATTTCGGTAAAGATCTTTCGAAGCGCGTCGCCTGGTTGAGTAGTCGTCAATGGCCAGTTCTTGATCTCTACTCGACCGCCAACCAAGAGTGCAGCTGCAAGAAATGGTGCGGCGTTGGAGAGATCAGGTTCAATTTCCAAAGTCCTTGTTTCCAAAGACTGTGACGCGCTCATCTGCGAGGTATCGACACCCGTAGGCGAAACTCGCCACCACCATTGGCCAGACTCTTTTCCACTCTCAACGAGAACACCGTGATCGCGAAGCATGGCAATCGTCATCTCAATGTGGGGGAGAGAGGGAAGTGAAGGACCGACTTGGCGAATCGTGAGCCCATCCTTCATTGCCGGCGCAACGAGTAAGAGAGATGAGATGAATTGGCTCGAGAGCGAAGCATCAATCTCAATCTCTCCGCCGCGAAGTTGTCCCGCGCCATGAATCGTGAATGGGATCGTGTATCGACCTTGATGTTCAATCTTCACACCGAGACTCTCAAGCGCCTTAATAACGGGGGCGATGGGCCGATCGTGCGATCGGGCGTCGCCATCAAAATTAATGGTGCCTTCACACATTGCTGCAACTGGAGGCAGGAAGCGCATAACGGTTCCTGCATTTCCAACATCAATATGGGCGTCACTATGCAGTTTTCGAGGAAATGGTGTTGGCGTTACGAGCCAGATATCTCGCTCAGAAGAGTCATCAATCTTTATGCCGAGCTCTCGTAAACCGTCTCGCATCAGTTCGGAGTCGCGCGACACCAGCGGTCGCAAAATCTTTGTTGGGGTGGGCGAGAGGGCTGCCAAAATCAGCGCTCTTGCCATCATCGATTTAGAGCCGGGAATCGTGATGCTTGCATCGAGAGGATGTGCTGGAGCGAAAGGTGCGCGCCAGAGATCTAAGGAAGCAGATTCGCTACTCATCGTGCATTCATCTTCACAGGCGCCATCGAAGCGAAGTCTACCTGCGTACCCTTCTCACATGTGTGGCCGATATGCGCTGACTGCGCTGAAGGAAGAGATCATCGGAGATTTCGGCATCTCAAGCCTTTCGCCCGTTGCCAAAGAGCGAACTCTGCCAGTGGATTGGAATATCGCACCGACTAAGGAGATCTATCTCATCAAGGGCGAAGGCGATACTCGTTCACTCGATATTGCCACATGGGGATTGATTGCACCTTGGAGCAAGAGTGAGGTAGAAGCGGTGAGATCTCAATCGATGGCAATCAATGCCAGAGTTGAAACAGTTCACGAGAAACCGACATTTCGAGATTCATTCAAAGTCAGACGGTGTCTTGTTCCTGCGAGTGGCTATTACGAATGGGCAACCGAACTTGGTGAGTATCCACGCAAGCAACCGATTTATGTTTCTCCTGAGGAAGGTAGGTTCTTGGCCTTTGCTGGGATCTATAACTACTGGCGTAATCCAGAAGAACCAGGTGCGCCATCTATCCAATCGGCGGCCATCATTACGCAGGAGGCAGTCAACGACTTGGCAAAGGTGCATCATCGAATGCCACTCTTTCTACCTCAAGATCGATGGCAACTCTGGCTCGATAGTGGAACACCGATTCCTGAAGTGATGAACTTGCTTCGAGTTGAAGTACCAGATCGCAACTTGCGATTTTGGCCAGTTGCCCCAAAAGTCAATTCTGTTAGAAACAATGGGGCAGAGTTGATTGCGCCGATTGATTTAGGCGAGAGCGAGACTCTCTTTTAGCATTCAATCAGCACTCACATTGAGCCAAAATTCTTTGCGATATAGCATTGTGATATGTCTCCGGCAAAGAAGAAGCAGGATGTTGAAACGCCTGCTGATGTCGCGAGCCAAATCGATGACACTGTAGATAAACAGACCGTCGATAGTGAAGCGATAGCTAAAGAAGCTTTAGCTAAAGAAGCGGGAGATAAAGCAGAGACTGTAGATAGAGCGCACCAAAAAGCTCCGCTACAGCTCGATCAGGCAAGTCATGAAGGCGGCGAACTCGTCATCGTCGATCGAGATAAAGAGAGCATCGAGGAGAGAACCAGACGTTTCGAGCGCGATGCACTGGCATTTAAGAATCAGCTCTATTCGGCTGCGATGCGATACACGCGCAACCCAGATGATGCGCAGGACCTACTGCAAGACACTTACGCAAAGGCATTCGTCTCATTCCACCAATTCGAACCCGGTACCAATCTCAAGGCGTGGCTCTATCGAGTCTTGACTACGACATTTATCAATAACTATCGCAAGGATCAAAGACGCCCCCAGATGACCGATAGCGAGTTGGAAGACTGGGAGTTGTTCGAGTCAGCGAGCCACACTTCTGACCAAGGGAAATCGGCTGAGGTTGAAGTCTTGGAGCATTTGCCGGATGTCGATATCAAGCGGGCGCTGGCGAGCATTCCTGAGGAGTTTCGCATGGCGGTCTACCTCGTTGATGTCGAGGGCTTCTCCTATAAGGAGGCGGCTGAGATCATCGGGATTCCAACCGGAACGATCATGTCGCGCCTTCATCGGGGACGAAAACAGCTTCGAGAGTTGTTAGCCGAGTATGCCCGTGAATTGGGTTATGGGGCTCAGAAGAAGCCGGTTGCGACGAAAGGAGGGAAGTGATCATGAGTTTTGAGATTGCTCCTATGGCCTGTCGCGAAGTGATGGCTTCCATCCACCCTTTCATCGACAATCAGATCGAAGATTCTGGACTCTTTAATGCCATCGCATTCCACCTTCAAGGCTGTCCAGACTGTGCGATGCGCACAGAGCACGAGCGCAAGCAGATCGCAATTCTTCGGGAGTTATTGACTCGCTCCTGTGTAGAGACGACACCACAATCACTGGAAGAAGAGATTGTGATGCAGATTCGTGCCTTGGCCGCTCGAATGCAGGCTCCTGGCTTCTTTGGATTCCCAGCTGCCGGTACGACGCAGATCTACACGCAGTATCAACGTACTGAGATCACCATCGATGGTGAGACGACGATTGAAATCGAAGAATCCCACGAGATTCGCCGGGACTTTCCGTTCTAGTTTGGGTTCAGGAATGAGTTACCGGCTCGCAAAAAGGACTAAGTTCTTGGCCCGCCTGTTCAGCCTGAGTCGCTAGAGAAACGGCCGCAACTCCACTTTTCGATTGCAGGCTTTGGATCCTTGCGCGGCGAGAGCGAGAGCTACTTCGTGACTCGGGACCTCAATGATCCAAAATCCGCTGTAATGCTCATCATGATGTTGGTGGCCATCGAAAAGTGATGAGTGACTTACCTCTCCTTTATCTCCTCGGTTATCGACGAGAATCGCTGAGCGAGGATCACCAATTCCGGCCGCAAGAACCCAGTAGCCATTTCGCTGAAGTTGCTCGTTGAACGCGTCAATCGTTGCCATCTCGTCGATATTTCCAGGATTGTTCGGATGATCGATGACGAAGATGACATATCGGTGTGAGTCAGAACTGCGTGGAGATTCAGAACTCATATCTGCAAGTGTAGTTCGCTCAAGTAGAACCCCTGAACTCCTTCCAAGTCGGGTCCTCGTAACTCGATGCTTGGATCAAAGATCTGATCAACCTGGAATCACAGAGCGTGAGTGCTAGGTTACCGACGTGCTTAGCAATGCTGCCTATGAACCAACGCGCGAAAACCTTCTCGGCGCTGTCGGTATTGCAAACCTCACCACACGTCCTGGTGACACTGCCGCGGCTATTGGGGATGGCGATCTTGCTGTCGTTTCCACCTCTCTCCTTAATCGTTTGATGGAAGGCGCATCACACACTGCAATCTCAGAGTTTCTGGCGATGAATGAAACATCGATTACGACTCAATGTGAATTCAAGATTGAGAATGTGGTTGGAATTGGTATCGACCTCAATGCCACCGCAACAGTTGTGGCACTTGATGACGAAGATGGCAAGGAGTTTGTGATCTTTGCTTGCGATATCCATCATGGATCCATGCGTATTGCACATGGAATGCTGCAACGGGAAATTGTGGAACGTGTGCGCTATTCAGCCAAAGTTGCTGCTCTGACGGTTCTTGCTCAAGATGAAGAATAGGGAACTCGTCGAAGTCACAACCGCTGGAATTCCAGAGTAGAACTATTTGATCTGTAAATCGAATTGTTGGGAAATCAAGTAGTCGTTTGTTGGATAAGTTGGATAGTTGGGAAATCAAGTTGTTCTCTAAATCGAATTGCCGTGTAAATCAATTTTTTAGATAAATCAACGGGGCCCAGTTCCAGTGGTGGAACTAGGCCCCGTGAGAGAGCTGAGTTACTTAGGCCTTCTTGGTTGCCCAGAAGATCTCGCCGATCTCATCAATCTTGGCGATCAACTTATCTGCGACAGCGACATCGTTGGTGCCCTTTGTGCCTGCTGCGCCAGCGAGCTTTGTTGCCTCATTGAAAAGTGAATGAAGTTGTGGGTAAGCCTCGAAGTGATTCGGCTTGAAGTAGTCGGTCCAGAGAACCCAAAGGTGCTCCTTGACCTGGTGAGAGCGCTCTTCCTTGATGGCGACGGAACGTGCCTTGAAGTCATTGTCAGAGGAAGCGTTGTACTTTTCCATGCAGGCCTTGACTGAGAGCGCCTCGATACGAGCCTGAGCAGGGTCATATACGCCGCAAGGAAGATCGCAGTGTGCGTAAACCTTCATCATGTAGTCCTTTCTTCGTGTGGCCCGTTGGAGCCAAACTGATCTCTCGGATCCCATTGATCCTGTGACTGTGGAGAACTGAGGCGAAGGCTACCTTTGGCCTGCAGATTCTGCTCAACCAGCATCTGAAGGCCAAAGAAGTTACTTAACGGCGAGGGATCGGGAAAATGGGGGAATCATGATCGGTTCAACTCGAAAGATTCTCGAAATCCTCTCATCGACAACCGGTTTGACCAGAGTCGAGATAGAGGGTCGTTCCATGGAGCCGACCTTCAAGAGTGGCCAGAAGATTTGGGTTCGACTCTTTCGATTCGCTCCCACAAGCCAGTACGTCGTTGGAATTCGAGGACGCGTGATTCTTGTCGAGAGGGAAGAGTATCCAGGGATCTTCTTGCTCAAAAGGCTCGAGAAGGTTCATGGAGATTTGATCTGGGTCGAAGGTGATAACAAGGATCCTTTGATGGCAGACCTTCAACATGACTCTCGGAAATTCGGATGGCTATCGATTGAGAGTATTCGAGGTGTTGCAGTTAGGGGATGAAAGGTTGCTCTCAACCAATGAGTTGCTGTTCTCACTAAATAACAAGCTTCATAGAGAGAACGTTTGATTGCAAGTTACTTGCAAAGAAGTGACGGTTGCAGTCACATCATTTTTGCAATACTTTGCAAACTCAGTCGAAGCCACATATCTTTCGCCCGTGCTATTTGAGTTAACCGAGTTCCTCCTCGTTATGCGACGAACGGGTGACTACTGCCGCGTCACGTCAGATCTCTGTCGATAATTACTACAAATCAAAATCAAAAACCACAAATTCCAAACAGTATTCCAATCAATATCCCTAGGTATTTCACTAGCTGTGAGTATTACTGGTAGCGATAATCAAACATGAGCTCCATGAATAACCACTAGCCACAGGTATCTAGCGACAACCATTAATAAGAAGCAATATCAATGAAGAACTATCAATTCACGCACAACACAGAATGCATGCACAACAAAGAAGGCATGCAAAACTCACAAAGCATGCGCAACCCACAACGAAAGAGGTCGAAAGATGTCCGTACTAAATGAAGTTTTGGCCGCTAATGACGCTTACGCAGCGAACTTTGGTGCTCGCAGCGAGTTAGCGCTACCTCCTGCAAGACGATTCGCAATCTTGGCCTGCATGGATGCTCGAATGGATCCCGCCAAATTTGCCGGGCTATCTGAGGGAGATGCACATGTGATTCGCAATGCTGGCGGACGCGCTAGTGATGATGCGATTCGATCACTGGTCATCTCTTACAAGCTACTCGGCACCAAGGAATGGTTCGTAGTTCACCATACTGATTGCGGAATGGAATTCTTCACGAACGATGTGATGAGTGGCCTACTTGCTTCAAGTCTTGAAACTGCCGAGCTACGAGCTGATGGCTTCCATGATGTCGGCAAGGGTCCGGGAAGCCCAGAAGGTAAGTACATCAACTGGTTGACGATTCCTGATCAAAAGGGTGCAGTCGTAGAAGATGTTGAGCGGATTCGTAACCATCCCTTGGTTCCAGCGGGTATCCCGATCTACGGATTCCTCTACGACGTTCGAACCGGACGTCTCAACGAGGTGGCTCGCGCCTAAAAAGTTCCTTGCTTGGAAGATTCTTGAAATAGAACACAAGCCACTTGATAGAACATAAGTCCCGCGCTCGTTGAGAGAGAGTGAAATGAAGTCTCAACGAGCGAGTGGGATTGTGAAATTAGCGCATAAAGGCTTCCATGATCAGAGCTTTCTGCTCTTCTTCATGGACGTGGTGATTGCCCGTCGCTGGGCTTGCGGTAGCTCGACGTGATACACGGCGAAGCGTTCGACCGGATAGAACTTCCTGAGTTGCAAGTGCCACGAATGGCCATGCACCTTGGTTGGCTGGTTCGTCTTGAACCCAGAGCAGGTTAGCGCTCGGATGCTTCGAGATGACTTCACCGAATTCCTTTTCAGGGAATGGATAGAAGCGCTCGACGCGAACGATTGCCGTTGAGCTCTCACCTAACTTCTCGCGCTCAGCGACAAGCTCCCAATAGATCTTCCCAGAGCAGAAGATGACACGCGTTGCATTGGTAACGGTCGCATCATCAATGAGTGGGCGGAATGTTCCAGTGGTGAAATCTTCAAGCTTCGATGCAGCCGCCTTGAGACGGAGCATGGACTTAGGTGTGAAGACGACAAGTGGACGTCGCGCTGGATTCTTCATATGCCACCGAAGAAGATGGAAATAGGAAGCAGGCGATGAAGGTTGTGCCACGGTCATATTCTTCTCAGCGCAGAGAGTGAGGAAACGCTCGATACGCGCGGAGGAGTGGTCAGGACCTTGTCCCTCATATCCGTGAGGCAAAAGCATGACGACTGATGAGCGCTCACCCCACTTTTGGAGCGAGGATGAGATGAACTCATCGATGATGCTCTGCGCACCGTTGACGAAGTCACCGAACTGGGCTTCCCAAAGGACGAGCGCGTTTTCACGGGCGACTGAATAGCCATATTCGAAACCGAGCGCTGCATATTCAGAGAGCAAGGAATCGAAGACGAAGAATTGATTCTCTTCTGAGATCAAACCGCGTAGTGGCGTCCACTCGGCTGCATTCTTCGAATCAACGATCACTGCATGGCGATTGGAGAAAGTTCCGCGTCGCGCATCTTGTCCAACGAGGCGAATTGGGTGACCCTCGAGTAGAAGCGATCCGAAGGCAAGCATCTCGCCACCTGACCAGTCGACTGTCCCGTCATTGAGTGATTCAGCGCGACGTGTGAGTTGTGGCAAGAGCTTCGGATGAACGTTGAAGCCCTCTGGAACTGAAGTTTGTGTTGCTGCGATCAAGCGCGCAACGGACTCACTGATTGCAGTACTGATCGCCTTGGATGATGGGGCCTCAGGGGCAGGTGGGAAGTTGTCAGCTGGCTTGGTGTTATGAACCTCTTGGTAGATCGCTTCGAGTTGTGACTGGAAGTCTTGAGCGATGCCGTCAGCCTCTTGTTGAGTGATGTCACCTCGACCAACAAGCGCCTCCGCGTAGAGCGTTCGCACCGAACGCTTTTGTCCGATCAATTCATACATCAATGGCTGGGTGAAGCTTGGCTCATCGCCCTCATTATGACCACGGCGTTGATAGCAGACCATATCGATGACGACATCTTTGTTGAAGGTCTGTCGATACTCGTATGCGATCCGCGCTACACGTACGCAAGCCTCTGGATCATCAACATTGACGTGGAATACAGGTGCTTGGATCATCTTGGCAACATCCGTCGAATAACGAGATGAGCGCGCCGATCCAGGGGAGGTGGTGAATCCAACTTGGTTGTTGATCACAACGTGGATGGTTCCGCCGATGCGATACCCCTTCAATTGTGAGAGTTGAAGCGTCTCAGCGACGATTCCTTGACCGGCGAATGCGGCATCACCGTGGATCAGGATCGGCAAGACGGAGTAGAGCTTCTTGACGTTGAGCGCATCTTGTTTTGCTCGGACGATTCCTTCGAGAACTGGATTGACTGCCTCAAGGTGTGATGGATTCGCTGCGAGATAGATGTTCGTTGTTGCGCCCGACTCAGCTTGGAAGACGCCTTCGGTACCGAGGTGGTACTTCACATCGCCAGAACCATGCACTTCATTCTCTGCGTAGT
>JACCEB012128374.1_pt1 | contig 10566 bp, 7 predicted proteins | sample 7454761 | NCBI WGS metagenome assembly JACCEB01 (sample SAMN15323454, study PRJNA562643) | freshwater metagenome | isolation source: river surface water | place: USA:Blue River Watershed | collected 2017-08-18 | reverse complement strand
TCGTTAGAAAGCACCCTTCGGATCAGGTAACTCCCCTCGGGGTCACCGGCTTTCAGGAGAGGTTCCCCAGAATCACCCCCGCGAACCACACCCTCAACACGGTCGAGTCGAAGCCCGTTTTTCTGTTTTTCAGTGCCGTGACACTCCACACAGTGCTCCTCAAGAATCGGGGCAACACGTTCCGTAAAAAACGATTCTGGCAGATTTGCCCCGGAACCATCCGCGGCCAATGTTGGCGCGCCCAAAACCGAAAACACGCTCACCAAAGCCACAAAGGCTTCACGAATGCCAGTTCGCTGATTGCTCATAGTAACAAGAATAAATCACACCGAACATTCGCCACGGCTTGAGATCACAAGTCTCGGCACTTTCGTGTCCGCAAAACCATCCCTATGGGCCGAAGCGAATGAATCCGTCGCCCTGAGCGTCAGATCAAATCCATCCCGCGTCCATTGTATACAATCGGAGGGGATGACGGCAACCTGAGAAGCCAGTTTACTAGCCGCGTGCCACCGCCTTCACCCTCCCCATCTCCCGCCGGCAAAACCGCTGTTATCCGTGGCATCATTCACGGCTTGCTCGCCGGACGCCTCGTCGGTGGCGAACGTCTCACCGAGCTCGCTGCGGCTGAGATGTTCAACGTCAGTCGGACGCCTGTGCGTGAGGCCATGCTCGAGCTCACTGCCATGGGCATCACGCAACTTAAACGGAACTGCGGCGCCATTCTGCTTCCCTTCGGACCGGACGAACTCCGCGATGTTTATGCCGTTCGCGCGCTTCTAGAGGTCGAAGCTGCTCGCCTTGCTGCGTCACGCATTCCGCAGGAGACCATCGAGAGGCTCTTGGGAGATTTTCAGTCCCTCTCGCTTCAGCGTCGTCCCGATGCAGGCTGGCAGAAAGACCGTGAGCTTCACTCCACCCTCGCCCTCGCCTCGGGTAATCCCCGTCTCGCTGGCGACATCAGTCGATACAACACCCTGATTCAAACCATCCGCGAAGCGGTGGATACCACGGGCACCAACCTCCAAGAACGCTCGATTCAAGAGCATCTGAAAATTTTGCATGCGTGCCGTGAACGCGACTCGGTCCGCGCCGCCACCGCCATGCAGCAACACCTTGCCCAAGCTCTCGATTCTGCGCTTCGAACGCTTCAGCAGAGGCCTCGGGAAACCACGCGGAAACGCGCTGCGCGCCGATTATCCCCTCTTTAACCAACTCGCAACTATGCCAATCCCCCGCCTGATACCGACGGCTCTCTCCGCCTACCTGCTTCTCCCGTTAGTGCTCCAGAGCGCGACGGCCCCCAACGCCTCGCACGCACCCGTGGACGAACCTGCCATTGCGGCGTCTTCCCGCGCGCAAGTTGCGAAGATACCGGATGACGGTGAGCGCATTGCGTTCATTGGCAACGGGCTCGCGGAGCGGGATCTCTTCATCGGACGCCTCGAGACGGAGCTCCATCTTCGGTTTCCAACCAAGCGTCTCATTGTTCGAAACATGGGCCGCTCCGGTGATACCCCGGGATTTCGACCGCACCCGGCGCGTGCCTCCCAATGGGCATTCCCCGGCGCTGCCGAGTTCAACCCAGAGCTCAACTCGCACTTCGGTAAAGGTTTTTTTCCGACTCCTGACCAGTGGCTTACCCACTTGCGCGCAGACACCATCGTTGCCTTTTTCGGATACAACGAATCCTTCGGCGGAGAGAGAGCACTGCCCCGATTCGAAGCTGAACTCGAAGCGTTCACAAAACACACCCTCTCAAAAGCCTACAACGGCGCAGCCGCGCCCCGTCTTGTTCTCGTGACGCCCACCGCGTTTGAGGACCTATCCTCCAAGCGCGATCTTCCAACGGGGCTGGCCGAAAACGCATCACTTCGGCGGTACGCTGACGCGATTCTTCGGGTGGCGAAAAAGTATAACCTCACCGCAGTTGATCTTTTTTCGCCCTCGCTAAACCATCTGACGCAGCATGACCGTAAGCCATTTACAATGAATGGTTTTTCACTGACTGACAGCGGCTATCAACAGGTCTCACAATGGCTCGCGGACGCCATGTTCCCAAACTCTACGCGGTCGCTTGCCGCGCAACCGGAGAAAGTGAAAGAGGCAGTTCTCGAAAAGAACTATTTTTGGATGAACGACTTTCACATTGTGAATGGCGTCCACACCCATGGGCAGCGGTACAACCCGTACGGACCGCAAAACTATCAGGACGAGATTTTGAAATCCCGAGAGATGACGAGCCTTCGGGACCATCTCATCCACGAGGTGGCGTCTGGAGCGCGGCACGACGTGATGGTGGACGACTCTGCGACGCGCTCGCTCCCGCCAGTGCCGACCAACTTTTCACGCAAGGTCGAGTTTGTGGAGGGTGAGAAAGCCATGGACCAATTCATGATGATGAACGGGTACAAAGCGCAGCTTTTTGCCTCCGAGAAAGACTTCCCCGAACTCCGCAATCCTGTGCAGATGTCGTTCGACGCCAAGGGACGGCTTTGGGTTGCGGTGACTCCGACCTACCCGCACTTTCGTCCCGGAGACTCGCGACCCGATGACAAAATCCTCATCTTTGAGGACACCGATCATGACGGGCGTGCCGATACCATGAAGGTATTTGCTGACCATCTTCATCTTCCCATTGGCTTCGAGCTGGCTCCGGAGGGGGTGTATGTTTCGCAGGAGCCAAACCTGTGTCTGCTCGTTGACGAGAATGGGGACGATCGCGCGGATCGGATGGAAATCCTCCTTCACGGTTTTGATTCGCACGACACGCATCACGCGATTTCAGCATACAGTGCCGACGCCTCTGGCGCATTTTACCTTCTGGAGGGGCGGTTCTTGCATAGTCAAGTTGAGACACCCTACGGACCGCGCCGATGCAACGATGGCGGTGTCTGGCGTTTCAACCCCGCATCCTTCCGGCTCGAAAGGCATTCGCAAACCGACATCAACAACCCGTGGGGAATCGCGTTTGATCACTGGGAACAGTGCTTCATTTCCGACGCGTCCAGTGGCGACAACTGGTACGGACTCCCGATTGCGGCCAAGATGCCCTACGGCGTTGAAATCGAGAAGTTTCAGACATTTGTGCCGAAACGCTCCCGCCCCACCTCCGGGTCCGAGTTCGTGTCCTCCCGACATTTTCCGGATGAGGTGCAAGGCCACTTCATGACCTGCAACTCCATCGGATTTCTCGGGATCAACTTTTCTTCCGTCACGCAAGATGGGTCAGGGTTTACGGGAAAGCTTGCGGGCGATTTGCTCGCGTCCAACGACCCCAACTTTCGCCCGGTCGACCTGGAGTTCGCTCCTGACGGGTCGCTGTATTTCATCGATTGGCACAATCCTCTAATCGGTCACATGCAGCATAACGCGCGTGACCCTCAACGCGACCATGAGCACGGCCGGATTTATCGGATTACGTACCCTGCTCGGCCGCTGGTCCAACCCGCGAAGATTGCCGGCGCAACGATTCCTCAGCTTCTCGAGAATCTCAAACTTCCGGAATACCGGACGCGCTATCGGACGCGACGGGAACTGAGGGGCCGAGCCAAGCACGAAGTGCTCGACGCGATTCGCTCCTGGGTGAAGGCGCTCGACTCCTCCGATGCCGCGTACGAGCACCACCTCTGTGAGGCCTTGTGGGCAACGTGGGCGCAAAACGAGCCAGATGCGGATCTTCTCAATCGCTGCCTCGGGGCGAGGGCGCCGGAGGCGAGGGCCGCAGCAGCCGGTGTTGTTCGGCTCGGGTACCACCGCATTCCTCAGCACACGGAGTTACTCCTTCGCGCGGCGTCCGACGATCACCCGCGCGTTCGCCTCGAGGCAATCATCGCCGCATCATGGCTCGATAACGCGGACGGCGCCAAAATCCTTCTCGAGGCGCTTCGCAAGCCACTCGACCGTTGGATGGGGCCCGTGACCAAACAGATTGCATCGCTGACGCTCAAGGACGACTTGGATGCGCTTTCGGCAACGGAACTTCAGCCCGAACACCAAGCGGTTCTTTCCGCTCTCCGAGCAAACACGCTGACATTTCCCAAACCGGAGACCGCTGCCAATCAGATCGGCAAGGTCGGACCCACTCGAAAACTTACTGGGGAAGACAATCGAATGTACAACATTGGTAAGGAGGTATTTCTGAGGGATGCCCACTGCGCGACGTGCCACCAGCCAAATGGACAGGGCCTCGCCAATGTCTACCCCTCGCTTGTCGGTAGTGCATGGCTCAAGGATGATGAGCGCCTCATCAAGCTCGCTTTGAAAGGCTTATGGGGGCCTATCGAAGTGAATGGACAGAGGTTTGACCCTTCAAAAGGGGTGCCACCGATGACTGGGTTTGGCGGACTTCTCAACGATATGGAGCTGGCCGCAGTGCTGACGTTTGTCCGGCAGTCTTGGGGAAATGACCTCGAGTTGGTCGACCCCGACACCGTACGGAAAGTCAGGGCAGAGACAAAAAGTCGAGCAAACTTCTATATGGCGGACGAGTTGCTCAAAGAGCACCCGTTTGTCCCGTAGATAAATGATGATGAACGTCGGTTCGAAAAAGCCCCGCTGGGCCCCAATCTCCTGGGGGTGCATCAGGAAAGTGCGCTCAAGGATGATCGCTCTTCTCCTCGTTACGGGGATCTCCGCACTGGAGGTGCAAGGCGCCCCTGCCCCCAAAAAGCCGACTGCGTCGACAGGCGGGTCGAACTCCACTCCGACACAAGCGAAACCTGCGCCGCTTGTTCGTCAGACCGCGCTTTTCCACGCTGGTTTAAATGGCATTCACTCCTATCGCGTCCCCGGAGTTGTCAAGACGCCGTCCGGCGTACTTTTCGTGTATTGCGAAGCGCGGCGTAATAGTGCGGCCGACTGGGGTGAGATCGAAATTCATTCGCGGCGATCTCTCGATGGTGGGGTGACGTGGGAAGCTCCCAGACAAGTGGCGCATTTAGGAAGGCGACACGAGGGGAATCCAACGAAACGTCGAGGTGGAGAAAGCGAACAAACCGCCCACGGCCCAATAGCGGTTATCACCGCAGACGGTCGGATTCAGCTCCTTTACTGTCTGAACTATTCGCGATGCTTTATCACGGAAAGTCCCGATGACGGAGTCTCCTTCTCTGCGCCGCGCGAAATCACCAGCGTCTTCGACCGATTCCGCCCCGAGATTCCTTGGTCTTCGATTGCTTGCGGTCCCAGCCACGGGATCTGCACCGCTGAGGGAAGACTTCTCGTGCCCGTCTGGCTCGCTTACGGCAACACGGGGGCGCTCCGTCCGTCCGTCGTTTCGACCATCTTTAGCGACGACAATGGACGAACTTGGAAACACGGAGGCATTGCGATTCCGAACGAAGGGAAAGTCCAAAACCCCGCGGAGGCAGCAATCACCCAACTGGCCAACGGATCCATCGCCTTGAACGCTCGATCAGAATCCCGCGTCGGTCGGCGAATCACCACCACAAGCCCAGATGGAATCCGAGGGTGGAGCCAAGCACGCTTCGACAACGATCTTGCCGAGCCCATCTGCCAAGGAAGCCTTCTGACGTTGTCCGACGGACGCCTCGTTTTCGTGAATCCGCGCTGGCTCCGCACTACGGAGTTTGGAGTGGAGATGCCGGGTGCACGTGCAGAGCGCAAAAACCTTACGGTTCATGTAAGCACCGACGGCGGTCTTTCGTGGGGAGTGAAGAAAACCCTCGAGGAGAACCAATCCGGTTACAGCGACTTGGTTGAAGTGAATGAAAAATCGGTTGGTGTTGTATATGAACGCGGAAAGCAGATTGCTTTCGCGCAAATCCAAAACGCGTGGTTAGAAACTCCCCCAGATGACACCCCTCCGATTGCGGAAGATCAGAAGCCTTCTCCACCAAGGAAACCATGAGTGAAAATCGCCTCTCGACTCAGGGGACACCCGACAAGATTGAAACTCGGCGAATTTCCTATCGCCCGCCCCGCCTGTTGTGCTTGGTGACCATTATCGCGACCTTTCTTTTGGCTGCGTGCAGCACGACGAAGCGGTACGAGTACAAGTACATTCCCGGAAAGACTGCGACACTGCATGGACTGCACGCAGCGCCCCCGACAAAAGCACCCGCCGCGGTCCATATGGCCGTTCGCGCGGGTAACCAGATTGCGGGCAGTCCTTATCAGTGGGGCGGCGGACACTCCCATGCCGCTACCCAAGGCTTTGACTGCTCCGGGAGCGCCTCACACGTGCTGCGGTCCTGCGGACTGCTCCATTCCCCCATCACCTCAAAAGATTTTAAGCGCTACGGTAAGTCCGGTCCAGGCCGCTGGATCAGTGTATGGGCTCGCGACGGGCACGTCTTCCTCGTAGTGGCTGGGCTCAGGTTCGATACCGCAAATACCGGGCACCCGGAGGGCATTCGATGGACCACAAAATCAAGAACTGCAACTAGCGGGTACGTCATTCGTCATCCACCCGGACTGTGACATCCCAAAGGGATGGGCTCAGCGCAACAGTACCCTGACACAGTTTGAGCGAATCTTTTTTGCATCCGCACAAACCTTGGCCTCTGGGTGAACACACAACCCGAACGAGTACCCGAGAGAACAAAAAAAGACCTCAGGCTTGATTTTGAGACGTGCCTGTCTACGCGGCGTCTTTGTCCTGTTTCCGACGAAGGGTCGGTTGTCGTTTCCCTTCAACAACGGCACGATTGATAGTCACCTCGGCAACATCCTCGCGACTAGGCACATCGTACATCACGTCCAGCATGATTCTCTCGAGCATCGAGCGAAGAGCGCGGGCGCCTGTGCCCTTTTTTGCCGCATGCTCCGCCATGGCTCTGAGTGCATCTTTCGTAATGTTCAGATTAACCCCCTCCATCGCAAGCAGCTTGGTGTACTGCTTCACCATCGCATTCTTGGTATCTGAGAGAATGCATACCATGTCGTCCTCCGTCAGGGGATCGAGTGCTGCGACCACAGGCAAACGGCCAACAAACTCAGGGATCATCCCAAAGCTCAGCAAGTCTTCTGGCTCGGTGTGACGCAAGATTTCGCTCTGAGGCACGTCAGCCCCGTCTTTCACTACCTCAGCCTCAGGAGCGCCAAATCCCATCACATTTCTGCCACGCCGCTTTTCGATGATTTTATCCAAACCCACAAAAGCGCCCCCGCAAATAAACAAAATCTTATCGGTACTGACCTGGATGTATTCTTGATGCGGGTGCTTGCGGCCACCCTGCGGCGGCACGTTACATACTGTCCCCTCCAAAATCTTCAACAGCGCCTGCTGAACCCCCTCACCACTCACGTCGCGAGTGATTGAAACGTTCTCTGTTTTGCGGCCAATTTTATCAATTTCGTCGATGTAAATGATTCCTATTTCAGCCCTTTTAACATCGTACTCCGCAGCCTGCAGCAGACGAAGAATAATGTTCTCCACATCTTCACCGACGTAACCCGCCTCTGTCAGCGTCGTCGCGTCTGCAATGCAAAATGGAACATCCAGCGCTTTGGCGAGCGTGCGCGCCAAAAGCGTTTTTCCAGACCCCGTAGGCCCAATCAAAAGGATGTTGCTTTTGTCAATTTCCACCTCGTCCAAAGAGACATCCCCACCCGCTGAACCCGCATCAGACACTCCAAAGGAGAGGGCTCCTGACCCAGCCTTGGACAGGGCCGCGTTACTCAGAATACGCTTGTAGTGGTTATGTACCGCCACAGACAAAACCTTTTTGGCCCGATCCTGACCAATCACATGCAAATCGAGGAGTTTGCGAATCTCTTGCGGTTTAGGCACTCTCAAATCGAGAGAACGCTTCCGCGTATCCTCGCTTAACTCCTTATCCAGAATACCTTTGCAAACCGTAATGCAGCTGTCGCAGATGTAAACGCCTGGGCCCGCAATCAACTTCCGGACTTCGGAATGACTCTTTCCGCAAAAACTGCACATGGTGAGATTAGATGTTCTGGCCATACGTGTTTGGTTGCCGTTCAGGTTAAGGAAGAGGTTTTAAGCTCCTGCAGAAACATAGTGACGGCTGTTTTGAACCGAAAATGGTTAGCGGTGTGAAAGAAGTTTTAACCGAAAAGATGCCCGGTCTGTTACTGGGCCTTTGGCTCGTTCTTGGGCTCGGAATCTCCCTCCCCCGTCTTGGGTTTTTCCGCTGAAATGCTCCCTGCAGGGACGTCCTTGCGGAGTTTAACCACTTCGTCCACCAGACCGTAGTCCTTGGCTTCTTGGGCAGTCATGTAGTAATCGCGATCCGAATCGTGAAGGATCGCGTCGTCCGATTTGCCCGTGTGATGCGCTAAAATCCTTACCAAGCGACGCTTCAATCGGTACATGAACTCTACAGTCCGCTCTACGTCGCTTGCAGTCCCTCGTGCTCCCCCGGACACCTGATGAATCATGATATCGGAGTTTGGCAACGCATGACGTTTACCCTTTGTGCCTGCTGCCAACAGAACGGCTCCCATGCTGGCAGCCATTCCGATGCAGTAGGTGTTCACGTCACAGCTCATGAACTGCATGGTATCGTAAATCGCTAACCCCGCCGTTACAGAGCCTCCAGGAGAGTTGATGTAAAAATGGATATCTTTTTTGGGATCTTCCATCTGGAGGAACAACATCTGAGCAATAATCGAGTTGGCCACCGTGTCGTTCACATCGCTGCCGAGGAACACAATCCGGTCTTTCAACAATCTCGAGTAAATGTCGTAGGAGCGCTCACCTCGCCCCGTCTGCTCCACCACATAGGGAACATACGTGCTAGAGTGCGGAACCGACGGGAACTCTGAACCAACCCCCATTGCTGAACTGAAATCGAACGGTCTGAGCATAAATTTGACTTCTCGGTAACTACCACAGAATCGGGGCGCGGAAACTTTTCAATCACCGGCGCCCACTTGACTACCTGACTAACTGGCGGTCGGCTCCACTTCCTCTGTCACGTTTGCTTTCGAGGCAACAAGCGACATCACCTTTTGATGAACAATTTGCTCACGCACTTCATCAAACCCGTCATTCTTTTTGACTTCCTTGATAACCTGCTCGATGCCCTTGCCGTTCTGATCCGCCACCTGAGCGAGCGCCCACAGAACTTCCTGCTCTGAAACCCCCATCTTCTCCTTCTTGGCGATGCGGTTGAGAAGGAAACGTGACTTCAAACGATCTTTGGCTCCTTTTGAGGCAGCCGCCTTGATTTCGGTCTCCCTTTCGGTCAACGCCTCCTGAGTAATCCCTCGGGACATATTCTCACGCACAATCTGCGTCATGACATTGCGAATCTCGCGATTCAACAATCCCTCGGGCAACTCACACTCCACTTTCTCCACCAGTTGCTTCATCACCGCATCCACAACGAACGAGTGGCGACGCTGCTCAAAGCCCTGCTCCAACCGCTCGCGCGTGTTGTTCTTCAAATCTTCCAACGTTTTCCCTTCACCCAACAACCGCTCCGCAAGCGCGTCGTCAGCCTCGGGAAGCACCTGCTTCTTGATCGCCTTCAGTTTGACGTCATACACCAGCTCTTTATCGGCCAACTCGGTGAGCGGGAAGTCCGATGGAACCTTGATCGTCACCGTTCGGCGGTCACCAATTTCCGCCCCAACCATTTGACTGCTGAATCCGGGGAAGAACGCTTCACCCGTCATGCGAATCCAAAAATCTTCATTCCCCGAAATGATTTTGCCCGCCTTGGGAACCACTTGATCAACCGGTTGCCCGTCAAGAGTGCCAGCGTAATCAACGATAATAAAGTCTTCCATCGCCGCCGCACGAACCGGATCGACGTCCGCAAACTCGGACATTTGTTCCCGAAGGTAATCAATCCCCTTCTCCACATTCACTTCCACCTCACGGCTGAACGGAACCTTCACCTCTAACCCTTCGTACTCAGGGATCTCAAACTCAGGCTCCATCGTCAGAGTCGCGGTGAAAGATACGGCTTCACCTGCTTTTCCGTCTGGGAGTTCCACGTTGGAGACCCCGAGAATCGCTAACTCCGTCTTGCCCTGTGCCTCTGAAATTCCGGCATTTACCAAACGCTGCGCCACCTCGCTTTGAATGTCCTTCGAGTACTTCTTCTCGACAATCCCCTTGGGCGCCTTCCCCGGACGGAACCCAGGCAAACGGGCATCTTTCGCAAAGGCCTTGACCACCGCCTCCCGGATTTCCGCGACCTTTTCGGCAGGGACTTCCACTCGGAGACTCGCTTGACAACTGGGTAAACTTTCGAGTTCGACGTTCATAAAACTAGAGCGGGAGACCATACACCCCTCGATGATTTTGCAAACACCAAACGGACGCCGATGAGCACGGACGCTGCTTGAAACCGCCGTATCATGAAGCCGTTTCAATCGCTCGGGAAAATCCTCGCCCTCACCCCCTTCCTCTCCATCCAGTCACACGCTCTCGACTGGCCAGAGTTTCGCGGACCGGATCGCAACGGGATCACTTCAGCAAAGGACGTCCCGTTGAAGTGGTCAGCGGAGGGACGAGAAAACCTCAAGTGGTCAACCGAGATTCCGGGTAAAGGATGGTCATCACCGACGCTCCGCTCGGGGCGAATCTACCTGACTTCTGCCGTTGAAACCGATGGGGCTATC
>JACCEB011110570.1_pt1 | contig 10572 bp, 7 predicted proteins | sample 7454761 | NCBI WGS metagenome assembly JACCEB01 (sample SAMN15323454, study PRJNA562643) | freshwater metagenome | isolation source: river surface water | place: USA:Blue River Watershed | collected 2017-08-18 | reverse complement strand
GCGCGACCCACACGTAAAGATTCATATGTACGGCAAAGAAGTCCGTAAAGGACGCAAAATTGGCCATGTAAATGTGAGCGGTGAAGATCTGAATGATGTTCTACGCAGAGCTCAACATGCAGCTGATTACTTAATTGGCAATATCGAGGAGTAAAGATGGCAGACCTTCCACTTGTTTCAATCGTGATGGGCAGTGATTCTGACTGGCCAACTATGGAAGCAGCCTCAAAGATTTTGGAAGACTTTTCAATTCCACATGAAACAGATGTTGTTTCAGCTCATCGAATGCCACAAGCAATGTTGGACTTTGCAAAAAATGCCCAAGCTCGCGGCATTAAAGTAATTATTGCTGGAGCAGGCGGAGCCGCGCATTTGCCAGGAATGATTGCATCCGCTACCTCACTTCCTGTGATCGGAGTTCCGGTTCCGCTTTCACAATTGGACGGTATGGATTCACTACTTTCTATTGTGCAAATGCCTGGTGGAGTTCCAGTTGCAACTGTTGGAATTGGAAACGCGAAAAATGCTGGATTGCTTGCAGTGAAGATTTTGGCAACTAGCGACGTAGCTTTGACTGAACAAATGAACACCTACATGCAAGATCTTGAAAACCAAGCACGAGCAAAGGGTGAAGTAGTACGTCGTAAACGTCAAACACCTGGATTTACGAATTAATGCAAACAAATATTTACGGAACCGATGAGTTAGCTGAACAAATTTTGGAATCAGCTGAAGTCTGGGCGGTTGTCGGACTTGGGCAAGATGAAACCAAACCAGCTTTTGGTGTAGCGAAAATTTTGCAAAAACACGGAAAGAAAATTATTCCGATTCATCCACGGGCTGAAGTGGTGCATGGCGAAAAAGGTTACAAAACTTTGGCTGAAGCAGTTGCTGATGGTCACAAGATTGATGTTGTGGATTGCTTTGTTGCAGCCAAGCGAGTCGGACAAATAGTGGATGAAGCAATTGCTTTGAAACTCCCAACGGTCTGGATGCAACTTGAAATCATCGACGAAGATGCTGCAAAACGAGCAATTGATGCCCAAATGCAAGTAATTATGAATAGATGTCCTGCAATCGAATGGCGCAGGCTAGGAAAGTAATGAATCCAACTGTAAGCATCATGATTCCAGTTCTAAATGAAGAACGGTATCTAGCTCAAGTTGTTGAAGCATCGCTAAATCAGGATTATGCAAATTTGCAGCAAATTATCTTGTCGGTTGGCCCAAGCCACGATCGAACAGAAGAAATTGCTAGGGAATTGGCAGGGCAAAACTCAAAGGTTGTGGTGGTAACAAACCCAACCGGGCGAACTCCTGACGCGCTCAACTGCGCTATTGCGGTTGCGACAAGTGAAATTGTGGTTCGCTGTGATGGGCACGCTTTACTTCCAACTAATTATGTGTCTTTGGCTGTTGAGACTTTGCAAAGAACTGGCGCCGACAATGTTGGTGGCATTATGGATGCACAAGGTGAAAGCACTTTTCAAAAAGCAGTTGCTTGGGCAATGACTTCAAAACTTGGTGTTGGCTCTGCCGCATTTCATGTTGGTGGAACTGAAGGTGAAGTTGAAACTGTTTATCTTGGCTGTTTTCAAAAATCGGCACTTGATCGAGTCGGTGGTTACGACCCAGCAATGACAAGGGCACAAGATTGGGAAATGAATCACCGGATTCGAAAGACCGGTGGAAAAATTTGGTTTAACCCAAAATTGAAAGTGACTTACCGACCACGTAGAACCGTTAGCACTTTGGCAAAACAATATTTGCAATACGGTCAATGGCGCAGACGAGTTATGAAAATGCATCCAGAAACTGCAAAGGGATTACGAGCACTTCGGTATTTCGCACCACCAGCAGCAATACTTGCGATTGCCATTGGATTAATTGCTGGGGTTATTGGCTTAATTGCGGGCGGGTTTTTATTACTTGGATTTTTAATTCCACTCAGCTACATAATTGCCGTGAAATTTATTGGATTGTTTGTCGCGCGAAACGTAGATTTCAAAACACGTTTGTTGATACCAATTGCTTTGACCACAATGCACATGGCTTGGGGTTGGGGCTTTCTAACAAGCCCACACGCATAGTTTTTAGGCTGGTGTACAATCGGTTTCATCAGCGGCACGACCTTCAGTTGGTCCATACAGAGTTGATGATGGTTTGGTCTTAATCTTCACACTCTTTGGATCGTTCCAGTTGTTTCCAACCACAACTACCAACCCTGCTGGCAAGGTGCCTTGCTTTTTCAAAACTTTGATTTCAGTAATTCCCATGGCAGTGGCAAGAGTCTGAGCTTGTTTTTCTTTACCCTTGATCGCATAGATTGCAGTTTCTTCACCTAGCGACACTGGTGCATTTGCAGTGCCTTTGACGTTGTAGCCAAGGTCGGCAAAAAGCTCGGCTTTTTGTGCAGCTAAACCACTCGTGTCAGTTGCGTTCAAAACCGCAAGATAAACATCGCTCGGAGCGACGGTCAAAGGTTTTCCATTTGGACCATTGTCAGGAGGAGGTGGCCACTGAACATCGTTCTTGAGTGCAGTCCAAAGTTCGGTTGCTTTTTCCGAGAATATGACTTTCACCCAGTTGCTTGGATCTGGTTTCCACGGCGCAGTAATAAATCGAACGCTGCTCGGACGTAGCTCTTGCATGTTGAATGCGAGTTCTTTAAGTCCATCTACTGAACCTAGGGCTTCGTCAGTTGTTAAAGAACCGGTTACAGCCTTGATTAAAGCAGTCACTTTGAATGGATTTAGCAGAATGCCTTTGCTGGTGGCCTTGCGCACCATTGATGCAAGAAAATCTTGTTGGCGACGGATTCGCGAGATGTCTCCGCCATCGCCAAGTGTTTTGCGAGCGCGTACGAAAGCTAGGGCATCTTTTCCATAGATCGTCGAAATTCCTTTAGGCAAATTCAAATGACTCTTTTGGTCGTTTACTGCTGCTGTTAAACAAACATCAACTCCATCTAGCGCATCAACCACATTTTTAAAGCCAGTGAAGTCAACAATGATGAAGTGATCAATCTTGATGTCTGTAATTGTTTCAAGAGTTTTAATTACACATGCGGCGCCACCGCGACCGAAGGCTTCGTTGAAGCGACCGTTGTATCCCTTTGAAATGGTGCCATCTTCGCGAGTGCAATCTGGCATATCAACTGATGTATCGCGTGGGATGCTTACCGCTGTTGCCCAATCTCGGTTTTCAGAAATGTGAACCAAGATATTTGTGTCAGAACGCTGACCACCAAATTCACCAGGTGAACCAAAACCTTTTCCCTGGCCGGCACGTGTGTCCGATCCAATTAACAAAAGGTTGATGGCAGGTCCGGGCTCAGGGCGATTCGAGCCGAGTTGGTCGTCAATATTTTGCGTTTTTATGTTGCCGACAGCTGAATTTATGTAAGAGATTGCTCCACCACTAATTACGGTTGCAACAAGCACACCGATAGCGGCTATTCGAGCTATTCGAGCAATCGACAAGGCAGGACTTTCTGGTCTGTTTAGGGGGGGGACAATTCTGCCCCAAACAAGTTGTGGCACCTGCCAAAAATTGCGTTATTGCCCGACTTGGACATTTCTGCACTATTTATTCAAGATTCCTGCGCAATTCATCCATGAGTAAAGCGTGTATTTGGGGCAAAATTGCCGCATTGGTGCATTCTTCCCCTGCGCCTGGAGGTAATTTTCAATGTTGGCTTTTCCAAACCGGATTTCGCGAATTTATGCGTTGGTTGGAATTGGCGTAATCTTTTCATTATTACTTGGAACAACCACCTCATCCGCATTAGATGCACCAAACGCAAGCATCGTAAAAATCACCCCAGAGGTTTGGAATTTAAATTCCGGAGCATTGCAAGTCAAAGGTAATCTCGACAGTGCAGGTAAGTGGCGAGTCGATCTTTTAAGTTTATGCACTGGTGACACTGTGATTTCACAGACTGGCGAAAAAACGGCCGCCGGAAATTTCGAAGTTAATTTCGAGAACGAATCAATTGAAGATTTAACAGCCGGTCCTTTTCAAGTTGTTGTCACACCTTCGGTTGGGTCAAAGCCGGGAGTTTCAAAAAGGCAGTTTCTAAAAATTGTTACGGCATCGCCTGCAAAAACTTACCGAGAAGAATTATGTCCAAATGCAAAAAGGATTGTCAGCCCCAACTCAGTGGCTGGGCAAATTTCTGCCATCAACCTAGCCGCAAAAAACAATCCAATTGAAACATCTTCTGCAGTGCTAGTTGCTTACTCCTCAAAGTCTTTGGCGACGACTGCGATTGCAACAAATTTTGCAAGCGTTACAAATCAAGTTTTACTTGCAACAATTGCTAGCGCACCTTCAAAGTCTGCAGTTAGGGAACTACAAAGGCGCACAATCAAGAATGTGACAATTATCGGAACTAAAGAAATGGTTTCTAGTTCCGTGGTGAAAACACTGCGAAGTTCAGGAATTAAAGTTAAGAGAATTAATTCAAGTTCACCCGCGGATGTTTCACTTCAGCTTTGGCAAAGTGGGGATGACAGCAGATTTGATTCAGCAGTTTTGACCGACTTAAACCAAGATCCAAGACACTTATTGCAAGCACTTACATTTGCAAATGCAAAGCAGGTGCCGCTAGTTCCGATTTCAAAAAATGGAACCAAAATTGCAAAAGAAGTTCTCTCGGTTTTAGGTGCTGAAACTGGCACACTCATAGCGAGTTCAATTGATATTCCGGACAGTCAACTATTGAAGTTCAATGGTTTCACTAGAGTTCATAATTCTGATTTGAAACAGCTTTCAATAACACTTTCAAATGCGCTTCTTGAACAACCAAACACGTTATTCGTCCGAGATGAAAAATCTGCAGTCTCAGTTCTGGATTTGGCTGCAACAACAAATCGAATGACCATTTGGCCAGTAGGGAAAACAATTTCTGAATTTGATCAGGCATACATTTCAACTCGGCCATTTATTCAAAATGTTTTCGCGACAGATTTTTCACAAACACTTTCCGATCAGCGGCTTGCGGTTTATGCCCGGGAAATCTATAAACGCGACGCCCCGAAACCTGTTGATTTATTGGAAATGCCGGAAATCAAAGAACCAGTTGCTCCCGCTAACTTCGCTTTTAGCGGAAGTGGCTGGGGCCACGGAATTGGCATGTCGCAATGGGGCGCATATGCGATGGCGAACGAGGGTAAAACCGCAGCTGAAATTCTTACTTATTACTTCAGTGGCACCAATATTGGTCCAGCTGTAGATGATGCGGACTTATGGGTCTCACTTCAAAACCGCATTCGCAGTTTAACTTTGAGACTTCGAGAAGTTAATGGAGCAGTAGGCAAGTGGAGGCTCACCGCGGACGATGGAACAGAAATCGACTTAGTTGCTAGCGAAAGCGCATCTTTTAGTTTTGATGCCAATGCAGTATTGGTTTCTGTCAGCACCAGCAAAGGTCAGACACTTGGCCCAACTGCAAAAGTTGTCGCAACTTGGAGTGGCACTCGGTTTGATAAAGATTTAGGGGATACGCCTTCGGCAATTCAAGTTATCGGTCCTAATGAAACTAATGCGAATGGCCGGTTGTATCGCTATGGGAATTTGAGAATCAAAGCGGCTGCAGCTACCGATACCTATGTCTCCGGGATGCAAGTTACAAATCGAGTTAGCTTGCACGACGAATACATTTATGGAATCGGTGAAGTTTCAAACTCTTGGCCAACTGAATCTTTAATAGCCCAAGCTATAGCTGCGCGATCTTTTGCATACAACCGCGTTTACAACTCGGATGGTTCTTTAAATAACCGAATGGGTGCATGCGACTGCATGGTTTATGACGACATCCGCGATCAAAATTATGTTGGATGGTCAAAAATAAACAGTTCGGGTGGCGAGCGATGGAAGTCAGCGGTAGATGCGAGCAAGGTTGATGAATCGCGCAGTAACTTTGTTCTCTATAACGGCAAAGTTGTACAAACATTTTTTGCCGCAGCTACCGGTGGTTACACACAAAACAATGAAGACGTCTGGGGTGGAACTGCTCGCCCGTTTTACAGAGCCGTGCCAGATCCCTGGTCATTAATGCCAACTGCTGCGATTTCGGTAAGTGTCTGGAGTCCGCGAATCAGATCGCAAGAAACCTTGGCTAATGCTTTTGGATTGGCTGATGTGGCATATTTAGATTTGTCGGACCGCTATTTATCAGGCGGTGTTAAAACCGCAGTTGCATATTCCACTAGTGGTGCAACCGCAACAATCTCAGGTGAAAAATTCCGATCTCGCGTGCAATCTGTTGATGGTGATACATTGCAAAGCACTTGGATTTGGAAAGCACTTGCTTCATTTGTTGAAACATCTGTCCCTAGTTTTTCTAAAGCTGTACTAGCCGAGAGAAGTTTGGGCTTTGCGAAAATCCCAGGAGCAACCGCAACTAAGTTAGTAATTGTTCAAAACAATGCAACCTCATCCGAAAATTTGGCTATTGCTTCGACTCTAGCCGGCATCTCAAAATCTGCGATATTAGTTTCAAAAGCAAAAAATGATACAGCTCGAATTATGGAATTTATCAATGCAAATGCTGTAACTGAAGTCTCGGTGGTTGGTGAAATAGATCCTGAAATCACAAGTGCGATTTCGCTTTCTGGCAAGACCATTAAGAATTATCAGGGGGACAGTTTCTTTGAAACTGCACAACTTGTCGCACAAACATTAGTTGATGCAACAGGAGAAAAATTCGTTCTTGCAAATATCAACAACCCAGAACAACTAGCCATTGCAACAAACTTAAGTGTTCGTACATCTAGGCCATTGTTGCTTACTGGAAATGGACTTCTCAATCTGCAAACTGCACAGTATCTATTGCAGACATCCGATCCAGATGTGATTGCAGTCGGCGCTACAGGTGATATCTCAAATGCGGCATTGGCATCAATCGAGAAAGTTAAGCGATTAGATACTCAAGATCTAGGTGAAGCGTCCCTAAATGTGCTGTATCAAAATCAAAACACCACACGCGGCTTAGTAATTGCGAGTGCGCAAACGCCAATATGGAAGTCACTTCTGCTAAGCGCAACTGGCTTACCCGTCATATTTGATGAGGAATCAATTCGGGCGCGAGCAATCAAGTGGCTGCGCAGGCAACCACTTTCAACCGTGGTCGTGAGCCTCGAAGCGAATGATGTTTTTGTGACTAAAGTTCGACGCTCCTAAAAGTTTTTGGAATTGGGGATTTGAGTGGAAGCAATATTGCTTGTTGGTGGACAAGGAACTCGGCTATCACCGCTCACATTGACCACCCCGAAGCCAATGCTGCCGGTGGCAAATGTGCCATTCACTGCTCATCAAATTGCTAAGGCCAAAGCTGCTGGAATCACCAAAATTATTTTGAGTACAAGTTACAAGTCTGAGGTTTTTACAGAATATTTTGGGGATGGCTCTAAATTCGGAATCGAAATTCAATATGTGACTGAGGAATCACCGCTAGGCACCGGTGGGGCAATCCGAAACGTCGCTAGCGCACTGGAATCTAGCGAAGATGAGCCGGTTTTTATTTTCAATGGAGATGTTCTGAGCGGACATTCTCTACTAGGGCAACTAGCAGATTTTCAAAAGCAGCAAGCCGCAGTCTCATTACATCTGATTGCAGTCGAAGACCCTCGCCCATTTGGCCTGGTACCGACTGATGCTGCGGGTTTCGTCACTCAATTCTTAGAAAAGCCGACAGATGATTCTCAGATCGTGACAAATCAAATCAATGCAGGTTGTTACATTTTTAGAAGAGAAGTAATTGATTCGATTCAACCAGATGCAGTTGTGTCGGTTGAACGAGAAGTTTTCCCAAAGCTGATTGATGATGGAAAACCGATTACAGGATTCATTGCTAATGACTATTGGTTGGATTTGGGTACGCCTGCAAGTTACCTAAAGGGAAACCTTGATGTGGTTACGGGTGTTTGTCCGTCACCATTAGTGCCGAATGTTGGAAAATCTTTAATAGCTTTTAGTGCATCAATTTCTGAAAGTGCCCAAATCTCTGGCGGAAGTGCAATCGGAGAAAATGTTTTAGTTGCATCAAACGCAACAATTTGTTGTTCTGTGATTATGCAAAATTCGGTCATAGATGAAAACGTCAAAATTACTAATTCGATTGTTGGCAACGGTGCAAAAATCAAAAGTGGTGTTGAACTGAAGAATGCTGTGATCGCAGACGGTGTAACAATTTCTAGTTCCCTTCCAGAAGGAGCAAAAGTCGGCTTAGCTGGCGAAATTTTGTAGTTTGCAGTTATTCACAGTGCAAAAATGCCTAAAAATGACTTATGCACAGAAAAATGGACGAAAAGTTCATAATTTGTCAGATTTCGACACTCGCGGGCTTGACCAAAGTGGAATGACATGGGTGTAATTCGCCCCAACACTTTCATTTGAGGAGAGTTTGTGTCTGAAGAACTGTTGCCGCCTGAGAGCGACCCTGCCCTTTCATGGCAAGAAAACGCGCTCTGTGCGCAGACAGATCCTGAAGCATTCTTCCCAGAAAAGGGTGGCAGCACACGCGAGGCTAAGAAGGTTTGCCAGTCTTGTGAGGTCAAAGTCGAGTGCCTGGAATATGCGCTTGCAAATGACGAACGTTTCGGCATCTGGGGTGGCCTATCTGAGCGTGAGCGTCGCCGCATCAAGCGAGCCGGCTGATTCGAGTTCACTCGGTCACTTTGGTAATCCGTAGTCTGATTGCTTAGATACCACCATGTTTGAAGCGGGCAACGCCACCAGTGCGGAAAATTCATTTTTCTGGATTGAAGATGAGCAGAATGAAAACCCGCCAATTGAAATTCTCCACTTTGTTACCGCAGTTGTAATTAGTCAAAACGGTGCCCAGTGGCTTCCTACCACTCTCAGAAATTTACGAAACCAATCTCGACCGGTTGATCAGTTTGTCGCAGCTGATGTGGACAGTTCTGACGCGTCAGTTACTTTGCTGCAAAGTGCAGGTGCAAATTTCATCGTCCACCTTCCAGCCGGTAGCACCCAAAGCATGGCGGTTAATGCTTGTTTAAATGAAGTAGATGACCGGCCAGGCCATGTTCACTGGATGTGGATTTTGCATGACGACTCCGCGCCGGAAATCGACTCACTTGAGAATTTGTTGAAGGCAGCCAATCTAAATCCGAACGCTAGTGTGATTGGTAGCAAAGTCATTGATTGGAATGATACAGAACACGTACTAGAAGTTGATTCATCGATCACAGCTATTGGTACGAGGTTCACTGTGCTTGAACGCGGCGAATTGGACCAAGGCCAACACGACCGCATTCACTTTAGCCACAGTGTGAGTAGTGCTGGCATGTTGGTGCGAGTAGACACCTTTGCGCAACTCAGTGGATTTACAAATCAGATTCCACACTTTAGAAATGAATTGGAATTTTGCTGGAGAGTTTGGGAAAACGGTCAAGAGGTTGTGGTTGCTCCAGAATCTCGGATTCATCACGCAGCTGCCTCGGTTCGCGAACTTCGCAAACAAACAGGTGAAAAGGGATCTCCACATTTCTTGGATCGAAAAGCAGGTGCGCTTTTAATCTTGTCTCGCACTGCATCAAAGTGGCTTTGGGCGAGATATTTACTTCTTTTGCTTTCAGGCATATTCCGTGGAATCGGTTATTTGCTTGTTCAAGATTTAGCAGCTGCTAGAGACGAATGGCGAGCCACAATTTCTGCGCTTCTTAGTCGCGGACGAATCAAGGCATTAAGAGAAACAGTTGGGCCATTGCCGGTTCGTCGCGGAATTCGTCCTAGGTTTAATCAACAAGTTAGTTTTGCAGCGACAGAAATTTTGGATGGAATTTCAGAAAATTCAGATCGCTTGTTAGATGTGATTTTCCCAAACCGAGTTCACGCAAGTGATGTGGGATGGAAAGCCGCCGCAATTGAAATTGTGAAAAAACCGAGCACCATCTTGGCGGTCGTCGCAATTCTCTGGGGACTCATTGCATCAAGGTCTGCTTGGTCTGGCCAACAATTGATTTCAAACTCGACTGGTGTAATCCCAACGGATACGCGCGTATTGTGGAATGAATTCATTGCTAACTGGCATGCAATAGGTATGGGCTCTACAAGTGCATCGCACCCGTTGCAGGCTGTGATTGCATTCTTGTCGCTGTTTACCTTTAACAACCCTGCAACTTTTGTGGTGCTACTGAGTGCACTTGGAGCTTGGCTAGCAGCACTTTCACTCCATTTGTCGCTTCGCAGTTTCTTGCCACATCCAGGAACAAGAGTTTGGCTAGCCGCAATGTATGGCCTATCGCCAACCATGACCGCTGCCATTAGCGGTGGAGATATTGCATTAGTGATTTCAGCTATCTTGCTGCCACCAACAATTTTGCTTTTACGACGGGCTATGACAAGTTGGCGCGCTGCGGCTCTTGCTGCCATAACCACAGCAATTCTTGCGAGCATCTGGCCTGCAATTTGGTTTGTGTTCATCGCGATTATTTCGTACCAGTTAAAGCAATCGGCTGCGGGTAGAGATGTACAGATCCGCTTCGCAAGCATTTTCTTTGGTTCAATTCTTATTACCGCACCATGGTCGCTAGAAGTAATTTTC
>JACCEB010340508.1_pt1 | contig 10572 bp, 11 predicted proteins | sample 7454761 | NCBI WGS metagenome assembly JACCEB01 (sample SAMN15323454, study PRJNA562643) | freshwater metagenome | isolation source: river surface water | place: USA:Blue River Watershed | collected 2017-08-18 | reverse complement strand
ATTCATTCTCTGAAGCAACTCCAGGCTCATTGCCTCTAACCAGCATTCGCACAGATCCATGAGGAATTAGATATGCAACATTTACTGCTGATCCAGCATCAACACGATCTAAGTAATCAGCAACAGAGTGGAAATTCCAAGTCAAGTCTTTAGGATCCGAATTCCACCCAAATAACTGTTCTCTTATCTCTAGTAAGGTCTCTGGATTACTTGGAACGTAACTAAGCCCATCTTGTCCAACAACTTCAAGTGTTACACCTTGTGAAACTTTTGCTAAATGTTGCTTATCAGTAAGTACTGCTAAGTCAGAGTGAGCATGCATGTCAATAAATCCAGGAGCAATAGTTAGATTAGTCCCATCAATTACTTTGCCCTCTTCTGCACCTTTTAAAATTTTTCCAACCTGACTTATAACTCCATTTGTGACTAAAAGATCTTGGCGCTCTGCAGGGGTTTCATTTCCATCAATTACATGAGCGCCTCTGATGGTAAAAGTATTTTCAGACATAAATCTAATCTGAACCTTCGACCATTTTGTACATTGGTGCGAACCCTGCTAATAAACCACCATCAACTACAAATTCACTTCCACTGATCCATTGGGCTTTATCTGAAAGTAAGAATAAAACCATCTCTGAAACATCCGTAGGAGTTCCGACTCTTCCAAGTGGATACCACGGCTTTAATTTATCGAAAATTTGGGGATTTCTATCCACACGTTCTTGCCATGCATCTGTTGCAATTGTGCCTGGAACAACTGTTGTGCAACGGATACCATCTTGTCCATATCTAACTGCAACTGTGCGAGTTAATGCATGCACGCCAGCCTTTGCAACACTATAGGCATCGCTTCCAATCATTGTTTTAGCATTAACAGTTCCAATATTTACGATACAGCCTTTTTTACGCGAGATCATGCCAGGAAGTACTGATCTTATTGTCAAAAAGGATCCAGTCAGGGTTACGGCTAAAGATCTATTCCAGGTTGCTAATGAAGTTGAAATTAAATCTTCGGGGTCATGAATCATGGCATTATTAACAAGACAATCTATCTTGCTGAAATCCTTCTCAATTTGGATAAAGTTTTTAACCACCTGATCTTCAATTGAAAGGTCAGTTAAGTAACCCTTCACAGTAATTCCCATTCCAGAAATCTCTTTTACTGTTGACTCCAGATTTTCAGCAATTACTTCAACTAAAGCAACTGCGGCTCCTTGAAGGCCAGCAGCTATTGCAATTTGCTTACCAATACCTCTACCGGCACCAGTAATAACAACTACCTTTCCTGCTAACTCTTTAGTCTTTTCCATGTTATTACTACAGAGCTACTACAAAATCGATCTCGACTAAAATATTAATTAAGTCAGATCCGACAGTGGTTCTCACTGGAAAAGGTGCTGAAAAAAACTCACGATAAACAGCGTCATAGGCAGCAAAGTCCCGATTTACATCCTGAAGATGAGCAGTTACTTTTACTACATCTTCAAACTTCGCACCTTTCACATCTAAAATCTTTTGTAGATTAATTAAAGTCTGTCTAGTTTGTTCAGCAACTCCACCTTCAACTATTTTTCCAGTAGCTGGATTAACAGGGCCCATTCCACATGTATACAAAAAACCATTTGCTACCACACCATGTGAATAAGAACCACCTGGTGCCGGCGCGTCTTTGGCCTGAATATGTTCAACCTTCATTTTGACTCCTTTATACGTATTTTAGAAAAATGTGTGAATACAATCTACAACATCATAGTTGTCATTTACTAATGGGATTAGTCGCCACTTATCAAAAGTTGTACATGGATGTGATACACCAAGTCCTATCAAATCCGCATTCTCAAAACTCTCCAAGCTCTTCATAAAAGCATGCTGATCATTGAGTTTTTCGATTACACCAGAAAAGCCCTCAATACTTCTTGAATATTTCTGGGTTGGAATTGGATTATGCAAATCACAGCCCACATCTCTCTTACCCAGATTTAGCACACCAAATCCAGGTTCTGGATTACTAATAACTTGGGCCCATACCTCTATTGCTGGTTGAAACTTATCAACTGAAGATCTAAATGGATAAATTTCTTCGTAATACTTACTATCATGAGTTACGTACCCTCCACTTCGTAACAAAAATATTTTTTCTTTATTAAATTTATTTAACTCTTCAGATACGATCTCAAAATATGCACTTCCACCAGCGCTGATTATAAATTTATGTTGAGATCTAAATTCATATGAAACCTCTGCCGCACTGACAATTTTTCGGCAGAAATTTCGAACATCCTCTTCACCTTTATTAGTTCTATTTGCATTTGGAACTGCACCTTCAAATCCAGTAACACCTCTCAGTTGTAATCTTGAATCTTGGTTAATTGCCTCAGCAATTTGCTTCACTAGATATAAATCCCGAACTCCACCTCGCCCGTTATCAGTCCCAATTTCGATAAATAAATTTTGTAGTCCGTCTTTTGGAGTGAATTTTTTAATAACATCCAGACCATTAAGTGAATCAACATAGAAAATTATTTCAGCTTGTCCAGACTTATTTAAATTTGATATTCTATTAATTGAATTTTGATCTAAAACCTCATTAGCGATAATTAGTTTGTTAAAGCCAAATTTTCTAAACACCTCAGCTTGCCATAAATTTGCAATAGTCAATGCGTATGCACCAGCATCTACTTGAAGTTTTGCAATTTGTGGTGACATAGTTGTTTTCACATGGGGTGCTAACTCTGCTCCAACTGAAGCGCAGTATTTAGCCATCAAATTTATATTATTCATCAAAGCATCTTTTTTTAAAACCATCAATGGAAATTGAAATCCAGATTTAAATATGTTTGGCTTTTTTGAAATAAAATCATTAATAGAACTTCCGTAAGATTCTATGGGAAAACTTTTATATTCAATACTTATAATTTTTGAATTAAGGTCAATATCCATACATTAAAGATATCAATAAACGAGGTTGATTAAAACCCGAGAGAAATACTTTTAGAAATTACTTAGTTAGCAAAAGTATAAATTTGACTATATCTCGACAATGACATCTGCTTTGCTAGCGGTTAGTTCAATAAACCTGGCATTTACTTCGTCAGTTCCGCGAGCCCACGCTTCAGCTGCTTTTAAATCCTTACCAAAATCTTGGTGCCGTTTAATTAATCTCTCTAACCTTAACTCGTCATTAATTTTTAGATACCAAATCTCATCAAGTTCAGGGGCTACCTGTTCCCAACCACCCTCACTTGCAAGTAAGTAGTTACCTTCAGTTATTACTAGTTTTGTCTTTGCGTAAACGACGCCATCGGCAGCATAGGACTCTTCAATATTGCGATGAAAAATTGGAAAATAAATATCCTTATCGATTTCAGAATTAATTCTTTTAAGCAAATTTACATAACCATTTGTATCAAAAGTATTAATCGCTCCTTTACGGTCCAATAAACCTAGATTTTTTAATTGTTGATTACTCAAGTGGTACCCATCCATGGGAACTAGCGAGGCATAATCCTTTGGTAACATCTCCATTAAGTACGAGGTAAGAGTTGATTTACCCGCACCAGGTTTACCCACAATCCCTATTGTGAATCTATCTTTAATTTCAAGATTTCTTAACCGAGCTAAGGCTTGGTCAAAACTATTCAAGATTACGGGCATTAAGGTTTATATTTTTTGAGCGCTGATAATCTTATTCTCAATATATTCACGAGCTGATTTGGCCATAGATTTATTATCGGTCCATAAATTGCGCCAAATTCCTAATGTGCTAGACAAATCCGGAGCCACAACTGTTGATGAGAATGATTCAAACGTAATTGTTCCCTTGTATCCAATTTTTGCCAGTGCTCCGAAAAACGAATCGAAATCTATATTTCCAGTTCCTAGTGGCCCTCTATGGCTTGCTCCTATATGTACATAACCTAGTTTGCTGCCTGCCTGGAGTACTGGACTTACTAAATCTTGTTCTTCAATATTCATATGGTAGATATCTAAGTGCACTACAACATTAGGTTCACCAATATCCTTAATCATTTCTAATGCTTGACTTCCCGTATTTAATAAATTTGATTCATATCGGTTTACTGGTTCTAGCCCTAAAGTAATGCCCTTGGCTTGTGCTGCAATTGCTAAGCGCTTTAATGCTGCCACAGCATTATCACGAGACTTTTTAGTAGGAGGTAATTTGTACTTTCCAAGAGCACTAAAAATTACCCCACCTAGGTAATCTCCGCCTAAGTTTTCAACAACATTTAAAGCATCCATTAACCTTGCTTCGCCTCTTTGAGCAATTTGAGAATCCTCGTTATTGATGTCTGCATCAAAAGATAAACCTAAGGAACAGGCACCTTTTAATCCGAATTCTTTTAAGGTTGCCTTGGTGTGCTCAACATCAATTGATTTTGGGTCTAGGGCTGGAATTTCAATTAAACCGTAGCCGGCTTCAGCTGTATTTTTGATCGCTTCTCGACATTGATCTTTGGACCAACCACCTACCCAAACAAGTGCATGTACTCCTAATAGATTTGGGATGGTTGCCATGATTACCCTCTTCCTACTTTTGCTCCAGTTATTAAAGCCACTAACTCATCACCACTTGTGTCTTTCGCACGTAGTCCAGCCATGACATCGCCTTGTCTCATAACCCAAATCTGATCAGAAAGCCTTAAGACCTGATCAAAATTATGACTAATTAAGAGTATTGCTAGACCTTGTGACTTCATTCTTTTAATAAGATCTTCAACCTTAGCTGTCTCTCTTACACCTAAGGCTGCAGTAGGTTCATCCATTATTACTACACTTGAGCCCCATCCTGCCGCTCGACAAATTGCAACAGCTTGTCTTTGGCCGCCAGATAGTCTTCTCGTTCTAGATTTGATTGAAGGAATATAAACATCAAGATTTTTTAACATCTTGGTGGCTTCTTCTTTCATTTTTGCTTTATTTAAAACTTTGAAAGGACCAAAGCCCTTTGTAATTTCACGATTTAAAAATAGATTCTGCCAAATACTCAAATCTTCAATTAAGCTTAAAGTTTGATAAACAGTCTCAATTCCAAAAGATCTTGACTCTTCGGGATTATCAAACTTAACCTCTTCACCATTAATTTTTATTGCGCCTTCATCAGAACTATAAACACCAGAAATACATTTAATTAAAGTTGATTTACCAGCACCGTTATCACCAATAATTGCTGTAACTTCTCCAGGTTTAGCAAAAATCGAAACACCTTTTAGGGCTTCAACACTTCCAAAAGCTTTTCGTATATTTACGCACTCAATTGCATAGGATTTATGGCTCATTTATCAGTCCTAACTAGAGCAGCAGAAAGAATTACTACTAAGCCAATTGATAAATACTGATAGTAGGCGGCAACTCCAATTACAGTAAGCCCGTTAGACAATGATTGAAGTAGAAGTGCTGCAACAAATGGGCCAAAGATTGTTCCTCTTCCACCAAAGAGACTTACGCCACCTAGCACAACTGCAGCAACACTATTTAACAATATTGCGGTGTTCGCTGCCGGTTCTGCTGAACCAATTCTTGAGATTGCAAGGGTAGCTGCAAATCCGGCAAGTGCTCCTGATATTAGATATACGGCAACCTTAATCTTCACCACTGAAATTCCCATAGCGCGTGCAGATTCAGGATCGCCTCCGACTGCAAATACGTGAGTTCCAAACTTCGTATGAAACAGTACAAAATGTGCAATTAATACAATTGCAAATGCAACCATCATTAAATATGGAATGTTGGCCTTGTCACCTATGGCTAGCGTAGCTAACGGTTCACTGATAATTTGGCGAGGTTTTCCATCACTTAGTACTAATGCAGCACCAGAAGCAACACTTAACATTCCTAAAGTTACAATAAAATCATTAATTTTACGCTTGGCAATAATTAAGCCATTTAAAAGCCCCACTAGTGTTCCTGCAACCGTTCCAATTAATACACATTGCCAAAGCGGCCAACCATTTGTAAAAGCCAGTCCAAAGGTGACTGCGCCAAATGTCATAGTCGAGCTAACTGAAAGATCTATACCCGCAGTAAGAACGGTGAAAGTTTGCCCTACTGCAATAATTGCCGGAATTGATGCGGCAACTAAAATATTATTTAAATTCCAAAGTGATAAAAATTCTTCTGGTGCAATTAAACCAAAAAAAGCGATAACAAAAATAAATGCAACAACAACTAGCCAATCGGACCAGAAAAATGGGTCCTTAGCTTTAGCACGAACCCGACCTATGAAATTAGGGTCAACTGCACCCACTTGAGTGGGTGCAGTTGACTTATCCTTTGATTTTTTCACTTAATTTACTTACACAAACCTAGTTCTTTTTAATTAGTTTTGTATAAGGGTTGTTGTATTTCCCTGGAGGGGTTTGGTTAGGGAAAAATCCGCGGGTGCTCTTGTTTGTTAGAGCTGCGGTGATGTTGCTGCTATCGATGATGTAATAAGGAGTGATTGTTTGAGCAGGAACTTTGCCACCTTGTGCAGCAATGATGCATGCTTCTACGCCCATTTGACCCATTACATATGGATATTGAGAAATTGTTGCTGTGATTGAACCAGCCTTAACCTCGTTTAGAGCATCAGCAATACCGTCAACTCCGTAAACAGGAATCTTCAATCCAGCAGCCTTGATAGCTCTGCCAACACCTTGTGCCATCTGATCATTTGCTGCAAAGAATCCAGCGATATCTTTGTTTGCAGTGATCATTGCATTTGCAGCATCAAGCGCCTTGGTGGTATCCCAGTCAGCGTTTACTGGACCAACAAATGTTGCTCCAACTGCGCCAGCCTTAAATCCATCAATGCGTGCATTGCTAGTTACGTTTCCAGCAAGGCCTGCAATAAGTCCAATCTTCTTTCCAGCTCCGATTGCTGCAACCATCTTTGCACCGCCGGCCTTACCAGCTGCGAAGTTATCGGTTCCTGCAAATGAAGTGATTTTTCCACCTGATGCCTTTAGCGATGCAGCATCTACTGGAGAGTCAATATTTATAACTGTCTTCTTCTTCTTGGTTATCTTACCAATTGCTTGTGACAGGTTATTTGAAGAAATAGGAATGACGATATAGCAGTCATAATTTTGACCAGCTAGTGAGTCAAGCTTGTTTGCTTGTCCGATATCATCGTTTAAGCCAGGCGCAGCTTGTACATTTGCAAACACTCCGTACTTAAGCGCTGTCTCTTCAATACCTTCCTTAATTCCGATAAAGAATGGGTTGTCCAATCCTTTAACAACTGCAGCAATGCGAATGCTTTTCAGCTTCTTAGGCGCTGCATTACTTGTAGTTGTTCCAGCAATCACCAATGATGATGCCGCAACAGCAACAAGTGCTACCTTAATTGAGCGGTTTAGTTTCAAAATATCCTCCTAGGATTTGTTTTATAAAGCCAAGACTGCACAGATTGTCAGCAGCCAAGACCTTACGTCGGTAGACCTTATATGAGTATCAAAGTTATGAAAAGGTCTATGAGGGTTTATAACAAAACGTTATAAATAACCTCATATTTCTACCCCTTAATTGAATCAAGCCCAAGGGCACAAATTTCGTTTGCAATTAGTGCATCCTCAACAGTTGCAAGATCTGAATTAATTTCACCGCTAGATAACTCATGAATCCAAGCTTTTAACTCTTCAATATAAGATTTTTCAAACCTAGCCATCCAATTCTCTGCCATTTTTCCGCCCTTGGCAGAACCACCTATTCCATTAACTTGGGTATAAACATCACCATGGGTGCCAATCTGAATTGATCCTTTTTCGCAGACCACCTCAACCCTGCAATCAAAGCCATAATTATTAAAAGCAACAATGTCTCCAACCATGGTAACTCCACTTCGCAACTTTCCAATGATAATTAGTGGATCATCTAACCCTTCTGGAGAAAGAGATGAACGTTTGGGATAAAAACTCTTTATAGACTCCCATTCGTCATTAAACAGCCATCTATAAATATCGAAATCATGGATGGCTATGTTTGTAAATAAACCAGTTGAAGTTGCACCGGTTGAAGAAACATTTCTAGTCACAGTTCTGAAAAAAGTTGGATTACCAAAATCTCCAGTTTTAATCAATCTTCGAACTTCTCGGTAAGAGGGATCAAATCTTCTCATAAATCCAAAATTAATCATTTTTTTGCGGACTAATTTCTCATAAGCACGAATTTCATCAGAAATCATCTTTGCATCTTCAAAAGTTGTTGCAATTGGCTTTTCACATAAAATTTGTTTCTTAGATTTGATTGCTAATCGAAGATGTGAAACATGTAGAGGATCTGGAGATGCAATAATTACAGCATCAACTCTTGAATCATTCATCAATTCCTGTGGGTCTGTAGTTGAAAAAAGGACTGATCCAAGTTCATGGGAAAGAGATTCTGTTTTACTTAAGTCAATATCAGATAAACCAACTACTCGGGCGCCTGGGATGTGCTCTTTAATAAATCGGGCGTGCCCAGCGCCCATTACACCGGTTCCAATGACACCAACATTAATCAATTAAATCACCCTGACTTTAAAATAACACTGCTGTAGGGAACTGCATCACCAGTATGTATTATTGCCAAAGATTGACCAACCTTCACTTTAAATTCTTCATGAGGTATCAAAATTGTTGGAATATTCTCGTAAAATTTCTTATATGAATTGACAGTTTTAGAATCAACTTTTTGGGAAAATTCATTTGCTAAATAAATTCCGGTTATATCTAGAAGTGGAAGTATTGCATTTAACACATCTGGAATTGTGGGAAAACCTTTTACTAGTGCCAGATCTACTAATTCAACATCTGGATAACTTGGAAATGGTCCATCTACAATTGCAAGAGTGTTAACATGTCTAAACCTTGCCAACACTGACGCCAACTGCCCATTAATTATTCCGTTAATTAGCATCAGTTCCCCTTCTTAATTGTAAGCAGATTAATAATTGAGTCTCGCTTAGGTAAGGATACTGTCGCACCTTTAGATTGAACAGATAGTGCACCAGCAGCTGAAGCAAAATTTATTGATGATTCCAGGTCCAATCCCTCACTTAACCCCACGGCCAGTGCGCCACAAAAGGCATCACCAGCGGCAGTTGTGTCAACAGTCCTAACTTTAAATGCCTCAAAATTTTTCTCGAAACCTTTTTGAACAAGTACAGCTCCCTCTTCACCTCTAGTAATCAATGCACTGCCTACTCCTAAATCAATTAACTTTTTGCCTGACTGAACGGCAGATGCAAAATCTACAACTTTAATATTTGTGAAATATTCTGCCTCAAACTGATTCGGAATAAGCAAATCAATAGACTGATAAAAATTGTCATCTATTTTACTTGCGGGAGCAGGATTTAAAATTGTATAAAAATTTTGTTCTTTAGCTCTGCTGAATACTTTTTGAACCTCATTAATCGGACTCTCAAGTTGAGATAACAATATTTTTTTATTTGTAATGGATTTAAGAAGAGATTCACTGATGTCACTTGATTTTAAATCTGAATTTGCTGCCGATATTACGATAATTCTATTTTGACCCTCTTGGTCAACTTCAATAACAGCAGTACCACAAGCCCCTTCGATGCGTCTAACATGCTCATTATTTATATTTTCTTCATCCATAACTTTTTTTAATACTTCAGAGTTAGCATCACTTCCTAACACTCCAACCATAGTTACTTGACCACCAGCTCTTGCTGCTGCTACTGCTTGATTCAGGCCCTTTCCACCTGGAAAAGTTTCAAATCGATCACCTAAAACTGTCTCTCCTGGAAGTGGCATTCGCTTTAAATACGTGACAATATCTATATTCAAGCTACCAAAAATTAAAACCCCCATAAGTTTTTTTAGTAGCCAACCTCTGAAAGTGATCTAGATAAAATTTCCAAACCTAATTTTGCATCGTTCTCTGAAATATTGCATGGCGGAACAACATGAATTCGATTAAAATTATTAAACGGCATCAATCCGTTTTTCTTGCAAGCACTAACGATTTCATTCATCTTGGCACTTGAAGCTCCATAGGGAGCAAGTGGTTCCCGAGTTTTTCTATCAACCACCATGTCAATTCCCCAAAAAACTCCAACACCTCTAATATCTCCGATTACCTGATGCTTTTCCGCCAACTCCGTTAATCCAGGTCCAGTAATTTTTTCACCAATTGTGAATGCGTTTTCAACCATTTTTTCACTCTTCATAACTTCAATTGTGGCTACAGCAGTTGCGCACGCAAGAGGATGACCTGAGTAAGTCAATCCACCAGGAAAGGCCCTTTCATCAAAACTCTTTGAAATTTGATCAGAAATCACAACACCACCCAATGGCACATAGCCAGAAGTTACACCTTTTGCAAAAACAATTAGGTCTGGATTTGAGTTTGAATGTTGATAGCCAAACCATTTACCAGTTCTACCAAATCCAGACATAACTTCATCTGCGATCCAGATAATTTCATACTTATCGCAAAGAGCCCTAACGCCATCTAAGTAACCTTTAGGTGGAACAAGTACTCCAGCAGTTCCAGGAACACTCTCAATCAAAATAGCTGCAATAGTTTTGGGTCCTTCAAAAATTATTGTTTGCTCTAAGT
>JACCEB011103446.1_pt1 | contig 10580 bp, 12 predicted proteins | sample 7454761 | NCBI WGS metagenome assembly JACCEB01 (sample SAMN15323454, study PRJNA562643) | freshwater metagenome | isolation source: river surface water | place: USA:Blue River Watershed | collected 2017-08-18 | reverse complement strand
TTTTTATTTTAGTTTCTAATAATAATGGTTCTTCACATTCCATAATATTGATATATCTTGAACCTTTTTTATATCCTTTATAACATCTAGACAAATCAGTTTTTAAAGAACATCCAATTTTATATTTATTTGTTCCAACTAATTCACATGGTTGAATTAAATATATTATTCCTTTATTCATTAGATAAAAAATATTATATTAAAAAATGTATTTATCAATTTTTATTCTATGAATTTAAAATAAAATAATAAAATAATAAAAATGTTTTATACAATTACGCCATTTTTATAATTATAAGTTCCAAGTGAAAATCCAGTTTTATTATAACGAGTTCCAACTCCGTGATACGTATCATTTAGAAATTCTCCATTGAATATAACTTTTCCATTATCATATTCAGTTCCTTTACCGCATTTAGAATTATTCAAATATTTACCATCAAATATTAATTCTCCAGCTTCATTGTATTCAGATGCATAACCATTTAGTTTATCATTAGAATAATTACCTTTGTATTGAATATTTCCATTAGTATTATTATATTTGATACCTTCTCCATTATATAAACCATTTACAAAAGAACCTGCGTATTTTTTCTTACCTTTAATATTTGCATTACACAATACTCCATTATAATATTGAATACCTGTGCCATGATATTTATTATTTAGAAATTCTCCTTCATATTTAATCCCACCATTATAATCATAATATTCATTACCTTTAATAAAGAGTCCATTTTTAAACTCTCCTTTATATTGTAAATGTCCAGATGGATAAAAATATTCACCATCTCCATGATATAAATTATTCTCAAACAATCCAATATATTTTTTGGTATGTGCTTCATTTAATGAATATTCTGTTCCATGACCACGAACAATGCCCATTTTATATATTCTCACAAATTTGATTTTATCATTATTATATTCAGTGCATAATCCATTTGGATATAAATGGAATGTATTTGAATCAAATAATATTTTTTTATTGTAATAAATTTTAAGGATGTTTTCACGGAAAATATAAACAAGATGATTAATATCACAATACCACCCACCAATACATTTAATCATATTAAATTCTTCATTATTAATAGTAGTTTTATGAAAAATATCAAGAATAATTTTTTTATCCGTGAAAACATAAAACATCAAATCTACATTTTCTTTATTAATTTCTACTTTAGAATCAATAATATAAAATAGAAATACTTGGTCATTAAAATCTGTAATATAAAAGTCATAACAATTAATATAAATAGGGCAAGTATAATCATTATAAGAATGATATATAGTTCCGTTCATTAATTCAGGTTTCTTTGGGATACAAAGATACATTTTTACATTTATAATATTAATATCTTTAATTAATAGTTTTTCAATTTTTATGGCGATTCAAAATTTCTAAGAAATTTTGAATTGTTCCATAAACACGATTTGGAAAGGATATAAAAGTAAAACTTTTATATCCCCAAATCAATTTTTATAAATCTATTACATTATAATGAGTAATAATTGTTATAAACCAAATATGTATAATCCTATGGGTAATTTTTTACCTTTCGATAATAGAACAAGACCAGAAGTTTGCAATGTTTCAAATAAAGAACATTTAAATAATTTAGTATCTAATGTAGTTGATGATAGTTATAAATATAATTTTAATCCTCAACCAGTAACTAATGCTTATCCTGATACAACAGGTTTTGCTAAATTCTTATTTCCAGATCCAGCTAGATGCAGAGATACTGGTTATATGTGTAGAACAAATGCAGATAGCACATTAAATCTAGATAGACTTGCATATTTTTATTTAAAAAATAAAGATAGTTATTATCAAGAAATAAATAATGAAGGTAAAAATCAATTTAAGATTGGAGGTCATACAAATTAATGAAATAATTCGTATTCGATATAAAATATTCATTTTATATATAAATATATATAAAATGGATAATGAAAAATTAAGAAAAGCATTAGAATTATATTTAGAAGGTAAGAATTATATTAATAAAGACGATAATTTAGCAAAAGATAATTTTAAAAAAACATTAGATGCTTTGACTGAACTCAAAAAATTAGATAATTCTTCAAAATACATGAATTTAATACAAACTACAGAAGCAGATTGTAAAAAATTTTTACAAACTCAAAATATATTTGAATTAGTTACCAGAAATTGTTTAGATAAAATAAAAAAAATAGATCATATTAATTTCAGAGATATAAATGATGTAGGTAATACTATTTTACATCATGCAATAGAGGTTGGAGATACAAGTATCTTAAAAGAAATTTTAAAAAAAGGTGGTATGATAGATACTGTAAATGGAAATGGTAATACATTACTAGAATATGCATGCTTAAAGAATGATCCTAATATGATATCATTTATTATTGCTCATGGAGGTAATATGAAAAAACATTTATTTTTTAGAAAAGGCGATAAGAAACAATATTTACATAAATCAGATATAGATATTGCTATTTTATTAAAATTAGTAATATCAAATTGTATAAATAAACCTCAATCTTATCAATTGTTTTCTTGTATTGAAAAATATTTTAATATGAATGAATTAATAGGATTAGATAAATTTACTGTAAGAGATTTATTAATAGGTTTAAATAATATGTTTAATAATAAAGAAAGTTATAAAACTTATATAAATATACTAATTGAAGAATTAAATGAATTTGAATTGAATAAAAATATTACTAAATGTATTTATAATAAAGTTGATATATTATTATCAAGTTTGGTTCCTTTCATTAATTATCCTTTTAATATGGCAAGTATTTTTTTATTAAAAAATGAAATAAAATATTTAATTAAAAATATATTAAAAAACAATAAAAATTTTAAAGATGAACTGATGGAAAAATTATTTGATATTTATATTAAAACAAATTTATTTCAAGAAGATTATATAGGAATTATAGTATATAATATTTTATCTAAAATTGAAAAATAAATTGAAAATTAAATAGAAAATTAAATAGAAAATTAAATTCAAATTTAATATAAGTTTTTTTCTACAAGTTATATATATATGGCATCAGACCGTTCATTATATGACCAAGGTTCATTTATGTGGAAAACAAAAGAAAGCGTTAAACCACTATCATACATTTTAGAAATTCAAGCCTATGAAAACTGCACTAAATGCGGAACTCAACCAAATGTTTCAGTTCATGAACAACGTGTTAATTTAGAAAGTGATTTATTTGGTATAAATAGAAAATTATCAAAAGACCCACGTTCTAAATATCAAAAATCAGATAAAATAGCAGATGTATTAAATTACAGCCCACCTTATTTATGTGAAAGAAATATTACATCACCAGGGTTTTTAGATACAACATCTGGTAATAAATATATGGATGATTTAAAGAAATCAATTGTAAATCTTGAATAATTTAGATAAAAATTGATTGCGAAATAAAATTTCTTAAAGAAATCTATCTCACAAATAAAAATTAAAACTATAAAATAATAATTATATAAAATTTATATAATTATTTTATATAAAATTATTTTATATAATAATATATATGTCTAATTTAAGCTCTCGTGTTAAATATGATGCTAATCAATTATCAATGTTTGATAAATCTAATAAAGATGCAAACGTTATTGTATTAGATCCAACAGTTAAAGAAAGCAATAGTGCTTGTTATTCACCAGCAGGCGGCATTAATGCTAAATCACATATTTCCAGACCTATGGATGGAACAACATTAAAATTTGGTGATTTAGCTGATATAGAAAACCGTTTAATGAATCGTGGTTATGAATTAAACAATGAACAAGGAAGAACAAACCAAGATTATAGTATTAACTATGGAAAAGCTCCAGTAACATGCGAAGGCAATGATAAAGTCTTGAATGAAAATTCACGTTACACAAATCCTATTGTTGATTATCGTGAAATGTACACTGCTCCATACAATTTCACACCATATTTATTTGTTAGTCCTCAACAAGTAACAGCTGAAAATGATAATATTATGTCACCTAATAGATATGGAGAATCATCACGCTATTCTGCTAAGGTTTCTAAATATGATTTAAAACCAAAACAATTTTCATCTGTTAATAAACCAGTTGATTATAATGAATTAGTTAAAGGTTTATTACCAACAGTTAAAAATAATGTTCAATCAGTTAAACCATACATATAACTAATTATTAAAAAGTAATAAAAAAATATTATTATAATAATATTTTTTTATTTGCTATTATAATATAATGACATCAAATGATAATTATGAAGGAAGTTTTAAAAATCAATTTAATTTAACAAAAGGGAAGGATAAAAATAAAAACTTTGATAATTATAGTTATTTAAATGCCCCCACTACATATAACAATGAACCAGTAACTCCTAATAATATGCATCCTTTTAATTATATGGATATGTATAAAACCCCAAAAGGATTTGATAATGCAATGCGTCAATCAAGTCGTCGTGATAACTCCATTTTAATTAATAATTATTATGGTCAAGAAACTGGTCAATATGCAACACCTAAACAAGAAATAAATAATTTATTTGAACCAGTAGAAAATCTTAATGCCCAAGCCGGTGATACAAAAATTATTGATAAAATAGGACAAAATAGATTTTTAGATACATTAAAATACAAACAAAATGATTATAATCCAGAAACTATGTATGTTAGACCAGAATTAATAGATGGTCCTCCTATAACTGAAGTTGTTCGTCCTCGTGAAAAAACTCAACAAGAACTAAGAGGTTATGGTGTTAATAGTATTCGTTTAGATTCTGAAGGTAGAAATAATATGACCGGTCAAAAAGGTGAAGGTGTATCTTTAGCACCATCTGAATTGAATATTACAAAATATAAAATGTTATCATATCGTGTTCAAGATAGTATTGATGATTTATTAAGAACAACTGGTGTAATTACTAGACCAGAATGGCGTTCCATGGTTAAAGAATCTGCTTCAGAAAGAAGTTTCATGAAGAATATGGAAGGACCTGCAATGGCATCTGTAATGATGACTGAATATCATAATGAACAAGCAGCAAGACCAACTCTTAAAGAAAACACGATTGTTAATACATATTTATCAAATGCATTTAATAATACTGGAACAGAATATCGTAACGAACAAGCAGCTAGACCAACTATTAAAGAAGAAACAGCTAATAATACTTATTTATCAAATGTTTATAATCAAACATCTGGCCAAATATATAACAATAATCAATCTGCAAATCCAACAATTAGAGAACAATTTGAACAAAATAGTAATATAACTAATCCAAGAGCTCTTGTTGATCAATACACATACCGTAATGAACAATCTGCAAATCCAACTATTAGAGAACAATTTGAACAAAACACTAATATTATTAATCCAAGAGCTTTCGTAGATCAATATACATACCGTAATGAACAATCTGCCAATCCAACTATTAGAGAACAATTTGAACAAAACACTAATATTATTAATCCTAAATCATTCGTTGAACAATATACATACCGTAATGAACAATCATCTAATCCAACATTACGCGAAGATGCTAATAAATATATTAATCATGGTAAAAATAGTGAAGCAGGATATGTATATGAAAATAATCAATCGGCTAATCCAACAAACAGAACTCAAAGTAATGAATTTATGGGAACATCTTATAACAATAATGCAGGTTATGTATATGAAAATCAACAATCTGCAAATCCTACAAATAGAGCACAAGATAATGAATTTGAAGGAACTGCATTTAGTCAAGCAACTGGAACTTATAAAGTATATGGAGATAAAACACGTAGTGGTGTAGTTGAAGAAGTATTAGCAAAAGATTATAATGGTCCAGAGTTTGCATTTGTTACAAAAGATGAATCTAGATTACAATTTAAAAACTATGTTCAGAATGATTCTGTTGAAAATTCAATTAACTTAACAAATAGAGATTTAATGGGCGGAGGTGTAGATAGAATCCCACAAGGTAGAGAAAATATCGGAGCTTATAGTGATAGAGAAAGACGTGAAAAAGATAGACCTATTACTAACAGAGTCAGAAATATCGGTGTAAATTATATAGAAGAAGTTCCTGAAACAAGAGGTTATAATATTTTACAAGAACGTTCTGCAATTAATGAATATATACCAGAAACTCTTAAATTTAATCCATTTATAAATAATGTAGATTATAAAGCTGGTTCTCAAAGAGATTTTATTAGAGAAAATACTATAATAAGTGATAGAAACAATAATAGAAATTAAATAATTAAATATATATTATTATAATGAATAATAATATAAATTTGGATGCATTATTAAAGGCTGGTGAAATACATAAAAAAATTAAACAACAGGTATTACCAATGATTAAACCAGGTGTTAAAGTATATGATATTGCTAGAGAAATTTCATCATTAACTAGAAAGTTATCACAACAAGAAATAAATGGAGGTAAGCCATTTGCCCCAAGTGTTAGTGTAAATCATATAGTTGCTCATCATTCTCCACTAAATAATAATGATATATTAAATAATAATGATAATGTTAAATTAGATTATGGAGTTCATATTGATGGTTGGTTAGTTGATTCAGCTTTCACTGTTGGTATAAATAATCATGATGTTCAAAATAGATCAACACTTGAAGCATTAATGAGTGGTATTAAAGAAATAGGTATAGATGCCCCAATTAGTAATGTGTCTAGAGTAATTCAAGAAATAGTAGAATCAACTGAAATTGAGTATAATAAACAAATTCATAATTTAAAATTAGTAAATGGATTAGCAGGACATGGTGTAAAACAATTTAAACTACATTCATCACCTAGAATTGAAAATAAAATAACCAATATTGAAAATAATATTAGATTTACAGAAGGTGTATTTGCTATTGAACCACTTACATGTATATTAAATCCATTTTTTACTTATACTAATAATACTAATATATTTATTATTAATAAACCTAATCCAAAATTATATAAATTATTTAGAGATTTTTCTTTTACCAATGATGATTTAAAATATTATAATATTCCTCAAGAAGAAATAGAATATTATATTAATAATAAAATAATTGTTCCAGAAAAAGATTTAGTTGGAACACCTGGAGATATAGTTGCACATTTTGAACATACTGTTTATTTAGATGAAAATAAAAAAATATTATTAACCTAATCTTAATCAGTTATTGTTAATTTATGTTTATTATCCTTATAAATATCTTCATAAATTTTAAGAATCATATCACCTTCATAATCATCATCCTTTTTAATAATATCATCAATATGATTTAATAATATATTGTTGATATAATCATACGTTGCGATTACATGATGAAAGTTACGGGCACCTGTAATAATAATATTACCCTTTTCAAATATAAATACACTAACATCTTTTTCTTCATTATTATGCTCTGGCGGAACATATTTTATATTTACACAAGCACGAACACATTTTTCATACGACGCTTTTATTTTCTTCATTAATAATAATGCGTATAATTTTGTTCTATCAATCATTAAATTTACCATATAATTTGAATTAATCATATAAATCTCAAAATCAAAAATACCTAATTTAGTTTTATTTTCAACAAATGAAACTTCTTGAATCTTACCATCAATCATTTTACCCTTAACCTGTGATAAACAATAAATTAGTTTATTAAGTGCTCTATTCGCAAATTCTATATTTTTTAAACCAGAAATTTGAACACTACCATTCTTAAATAGTTTCAAATTAATCTTTGGTTCATCGTGCATATTCTCATAAGGCCCCTCGTTAATACGAATAACTACTGTAATCTGATTATAAAATGGATTACTTGAAGTTTTTGTTTTACGTTTTGTGCGACGTTTCTTCTTTTTAGCCTCAATTAATGTCCGCATATTATCATTATTTATCTTAACTGTTAATATATCATCTTCTGATAAATTTATATGATTTTTAATAAAATCAATATTCAATTCTGTGCCTAATTTACATTTAGCACACATGGTTGATATAGAAACACCCTTAGGTAATTTAAACATCATTTCATCTGGAACAATATATTGCTTGTAGTTATAATTTTTCCAATCTACCATTTACTTCTTTAAATTATTAATATGTCTTTAAATATTTATTTTATCAATATTTATGACCTTCGGTCTTAAAATCAAAGATTTTTTATAATAATATATTATAAATATATATTATTATAATGTATTCCCCAACAAAGGAGAATTTAAATGTTAGACTAGGAAATAAACCATTAAATATTAAAATATTCAAAGGGCGTCGTAAAATAAAATCAATAAAAGAAGTGGAACAATTTTATGATGTAGAATTCATTTCTAAATAATGCCGGCGACATAAACTCATATAAGAATCAGTCGAACCAATTAAAATTTGCTCAGAATCTTTAGTAACTCTATGACTAAAAGGTGCTGGTGTTCCATCAAGACACATAATACAAGCTGCATTAATTTTAGTGCATGAATTACAAAATGGAATTAAATCCAATATATGGCCAAATTTTTTACGATTAGAATCACCGTCTAATCCAGTAATAACAACATTAATTTTATAACTATCTACTAATTGTTTAACAGCATCAACTAAATCATCAAAAAATTGTCCTTCGTCAATAAAAATTGTATTGATATTAGTTAAATCCATACTAAAATTAAATATATTTTCTAATTTTTCAAGAACAATACAGTGTTCTTTGTCAAAATTATGACTTACAATCATTTTAGAATCACTAAGATTATCATATCTATTATCAATTTTAGGTTTAATAACAATATATTCTTTTTTTAATACTTTCAGAAGTCTTATACGACGAATTAATTCGCATGACTTGCCGGCAAACATAGGGCCAATTATGATATCAAGATTTGCCATTATTATATTAAATATTATAATAAATAAATTTTAAATCAACTTTTTAGGTTATTACATACTGTTAAAAAATCACCGCCATCTAAGATAGAATAATGAATAAACATATATATAATAAAACCAATTGATGTTAAAGCAATAGATATAGCACTACCTTTAAAAAATATAAATGATGTAATAAGTAAATATATAATTTGTGGTATAAAACCAGCAAGACCTGCTAAAGCACTATTATTTGTATTTGTATAGGTAAATATGTTCATAGAAGATTTAAAACCATAAATAGGAATATAATATGATTTTGGTATATTTGTTAATCCTTCTGGCTTTGACCCTATAAATGCATGACCTAATTCATGGACAACTGCAGATAACTGAACTAAATAAGAAAATAATAATAATTTAATACCTAATTTTATATAATGATTTTTTTCAAATAATAATACTATATTTTGTAAAAAGGGTATTAAATGTATTATATATGGTAATACTAATAATAATACAGATGCAACTATTACAAATACCAAATTAAAAATATTTTCTTTTAACATTATATAATATATTATATTTTTTAAATCTAATAATTATTAATGATATTTGGAGATATTTCAAATTTTAATAATATAAGTGATTATTTACCAATATTATCTGGTACTTTAATTGCAGAAGTAATAATTATTATTATGGCATTTACTTTTTTTAAAGGTTCAAAATTAAGAAATTGGTATAATAATTTCGGATTATCTGCTGTTGTCCTTGATGTATTAATATTAGTAATTGGTTTTATTATTACCAGATTTTTATATTATAAAATATTTAATGAATTTAATATTGTTAAATTTATATTACTTGCTTTAGTTGTTCAAATAATTCATGACATATCATTATATTATTTATTAATAAAACCATTACCAGTTGGTTCAAATAAAATATTTGATTTATTAAAAGAATATGGAAATGAAGTTGGCGGTGGTGCAATTATAGGTGATAGTTTTATGTTTATTATATCTATTTTATTTGCATCTTTACTTGCAGGTTCTAATAGTAATATTAATATTATAATAATTATTATAAGTGTTTATTTAATACCATATTTAATAAATATCACAGCGTAACTGCTTTCCATTTTATAACATCAATTGAACCGTCTAATTTAATTTTTCCATAACCACTAATAATATCAAATTGATTAATTTTATTATATCCATTAATAATTAAATCATGATATATTCCATCATTAGAACTAATAGTTACAAAAGTTAAAAATCCATAATTATCTTCTTTTTTATAAGCTCTTCCAGTCGCAATTAATCCAGAAAAATTGGCATATTTCATTTTTTTATTATAAACAATATATTTATGAATATTTTTATGTAATGGTGTTATATCTTTCCAGTATTCATAATAATAACAATCATTAATAAAATCATTATCTATCCAATAACCGTATTTTTTATACTGATATATGGAATCAATATTATTATTATTATAATATTTTGTTGGTATTAATTTATTTTCTTGTAATGTAAATGGTTTTGTTCCTAAGCATATATTAATACCCGCTTTTTTTGCTTCTCTAAAATGAACCCATTTACGATAACTACTATTATTATTATTTAATGTAGATAGCCAAAATAATAATGGATTATTTACTTTATTATAAGCAAGTGCCCATATTAATTGTGCGT
>JACCEB011253958.1_pt1 | contig 10582 bp, 9 predicted proteins | sample 7454761 | NCBI WGS metagenome assembly JACCEB01 (sample SAMN15323454, study PRJNA562643) | freshwater metagenome | isolation source: river surface water | place: USA:Blue River Watershed | collected 2017-08-18 | reverse complement strand
GCCACAAGCCGTCTTTCCGCAGTCTCGCGACAGCGCGAAACCAACAAACCAAACCCATCACCAACACAAGGCCCCCAACCGACCAACGCTCGACCCCCGCCTGCCGGAGAGCCAGACCAACCGGAACCCCAACCGCCGCCAAAACCAATAACGGCCTCCTCGCCACCTCGACCGCCCTCGCACAAACAAACCGCCACCTCAACCGCCGCTCCGCATCTCGCCAAAACAGTTCCGCCGATTCCCTCGCTACGGGACGACGTTCAGAAAAAGGCGGTCGCTGAGGGAAATCTGACATCGGGAGTCAGTCTTACTTCCGAAACGGTAAAGAAGCCATCTCCCAAGCATTCCCCACTGCCAAAATAGCTTAGCCAATGAATCTCAAAGATTCCCGCACTCTGACACGGTCCTCCATGAGTCAAACCTACCCGGCAAATCCGCGCCGAACGGCAGGATCAACCCTCCGAGCCTACAGAAGGTGCCCCATCTTTAATCTCTTTGTTTCAAGATACTTTTGATTGTGCGGATTCGGCGGCAACGCAATCGGAATACGCTCAACAATCTCCAATCCGTAACCCTCTAATCCAATTACCTTCCTCGGATTGTTGGTGAGAAACCGCATCTTCCGTACGCCCAAATCCACAAGAATCTGCGCTCCCACACCGTAGTCCCTCAACTCCGCCGGGAAGCCAAGGCTCAAGTTCGCCTCAACGGTGTCCAAACCCTGCTCCTGCAACTTGTAAGCATGAATCTTCGCCGGCAAACCGATTCCGCGCCCCTCCTGCTGCCGCATGTACAACACCACCCCGGAACCCTCCGCCTGAATCCGTTCCATCGCCGTTTTCAACTGGCCACCGCAATCGCAACGGGCAGACCCAAAAACGTCCCCCGTCAAACACTCGCTATGCACACGCACCAACACCGGCGCGCCACTCCCCACATCCCCCTTCACCAAAGCCACGTGGTGAGCCCCATCCACCAAGCTCCGGTACAGATGTAACTCAAACTCACCTGCATCCGTCGGCATCTGTACCCGCTCCTCCAATACCACCAACTTCTCACTCCGCCGCCGGTACTCAATCAACGAGGCAATACTGCACAACTTCAACCCATGCTGACGCCGAAAAGCCTGCAACTCCGGCAACCGAGCCATCGTGCCGTCCGTATTCAAAATCTCACATAAAACGCCGGCCGGCTCCAAACCCGCAAGCCGCGCCAAATCCAGACTCGCCTCCGTGTGCCCCGCACGCCGCAACACACCTCCCTCCTTCGCCCGCAACGGAAATACATGCCCCGGTTGCACCAAATCCTCCGGCCGCGCCCCAGGGTCCGCTAAAATCGAAATCGTTCGCGAGCGATCCGCCGCCGATATCCCCGTCGAAACCCCCGTCCGAGCATCCACCGACACCGTGAAATCCGTCCGATGACTCTCCCGATTCTGCGCCACCATCCGCTGAAGCCCTAACGCATCCGCACGACCATCCGTCACCGAAACACAAATCAACCCTCGGCCATGGGTTGCCATAAAGTTCACCGCCTCCGGCGTGATCCGTCCCGCCGCCATCACAAGATCACCCTCGTTCTCACGATCCGCGTCGTCCGTCACCACCACCATTTTCCCCGCCCTCACATCCGCAATCACCGCTTCGACCGAATCAAACTCCAACGCTTCAGGCTCGCTCATCAGTTATCCTTTCAAAATCAGCATCCCCCCTCATGCCGCCGTCTCTCCCAACGGCGCAATCAATCCACGCAACGTCACACACAAATCCTCCATCGCCCCTCGGTACACCCCAGAAACCGCAGCCGAAACCGGTACCGACTCCAACTGCCCCCGCGCGTCATCCAACATCGCGCACCCCCGCTCCACCGCATACCGCACCGCACCCGCCTCAATCGCCTGTCCAACCAACGCACGAACCCCCTGCTCGTCTCCCGACAAAATCTGAGCCGTCATCCGCGCTTTCTCCGCCAACGAAGCCGTCCCCAACAAATGCAAAATCGGCAACGTCAGTTTTCCACGCCGCAAATCCGAGCCCAACGTCTTTCCGATGCGCTGCTCGTCCCCCGCCAAATCAATGCAATCATCGTAAACTTGGTACGCCGTCCCAATCTGCATTCCAAACGCGTTCATCGCCGCGCAAACCTCCGGGGAAGCCCCGTTCAACGCAGCCCCCAGCTCCGCCGCAATCGCAAACAACGCACCCGTCTTCATCCCAATAATCCGGTAATAATCCGGAACGGATAACGCAAAATCGAAACGCCGCTGCGTCTGCACAATCTCTCCCGTACACACCTCACTGGACGCCTGTGCAATCCGACGACAAATCCGAATATCGTCAAAACTCGCCGCTAACCGCAGCGAATGCGCAAACAAACAATCCCCCAACAGAACTGCCACCGAGTTCCCCCAGCGCGCATTCGGGGTCGGTTGCCCCCTCCGCACGTCCGCGTGGTCCAAAATGTCGTCATGAACCAACGTCGCCGCATGAATCAACTCCACCGTCACCGCCAACCGCCGGTGCTCCTCCGTCACACCCCCCGTCAATCCCCCTGCCAAAACCGCCATGGCCGGACGAAGCCGCTTCCCGCTGCTCTCAATCGCATACGCAACGTGCTCCTCCAACGCTGGATCAAACTGCGCCGCCTGAGCCCGAATCTCCGCCTCCACCTGCTCCAAATCGGCACGGACCGGTGCCAAAATCCGTCTCAAATCGCCCGCAGACCCGTGATCCCCAGACCACGCGCCCGGAGACACTTCACCCCCAAGTTTGACCGATCCGTCAGCCGCAGGGTTTGGAGAAAGAACTTCAGCGTTCACAAGGTGAACCTTAGAAGCTCGACCCCGAGAGTCAACGGGCCGCAAACCGCCCCTCTGCAAGCCATCTCCGGTCACCGGATCTTTTGATCCGGCAACTCCTTCTTAACCCCTTCATCCAACGGCATCTTGTCCCGCTCCGGCGTCAACCCTCCCTCCACCATCCTGCGCGCCAACTCACTCCGCAAAGACGCAACCGTTTCCCGATGCACCTCCACCGCTGCAAGGTTGCGCGTCTCATCCGGGTCCACCGTCAAATCGTATAACTCCTCCGGATGGCGGTCAGCCCCACCATCCCCATGCGGATACCGAATAAACTTCCAGCGATCCGTGCGCAACGCCCTCACGTTCGGTGTATAAGGAAACTGCTTTTCGTAGTTGTACTCGTAAAACCAAGAAGTCCTCCACGCCGCATCTCCCTCCCTTACCATCCGCACCCACGAACGCCCCTGCACCCCGTCCATCGACGACGCCCCGCACAACTCCAACACACTCGGCGCCACATCCAACGTCAGCACCTGCGCCGAAACCACTTTCCCCGACGCCAACCCCGGATACCGCACCACCAACGGAATCCGAATGGATGCCTCATGCGCCGTCCGCTTATCGACCATCCCGTGCTCCCCCTCAAGCAACCCATTATCCCCCATAAAGAGAATCACCGTGTTGTCCAACTGGCCCGACTCCTTCAGGTAAGCCACCAAACGGCCCACGCTGTCATCCACACTCAAAATCGTGCCCCAATACCCATGCACCATGTTCTCGAAATCTTTCACCGCCTCCGGCCGATCATCCGGAAACTTTTTCCGCCAATCGAAAAGGGGGCCGTAAATGCCGTGCCACGTATACAGCCGATCCTTGATCCACGCTGGCTTGTCCGCCAACTGAAACGCAGTCGCCGGATACGGCACACGAACTCCATCAAACGTATGCGCATACTTTTCCTCCGGCGTGTAAAAACTGTGCGGCGCCTTGTGCCCCAAACACATCGCCCACGGACGCCCCCCATGGTCCCGCTTCATCCATTCCAACGCCATGTCCGTCACCGTCGTTGTGTAATACCCCGGAATCACCTTCGCCTCCGCCCCGTTCACGCTCCACGGCGTGTCGAAGTACTTGCCCTGACCTTTATGCGTCACGAAATCGTCAAATCCAGCGCGCGGCTTGTCGTTCTCCTCACCCATGTGCCACTTGCCCATGTACGCCGTGTGATAACCGCTCTCGCGCAACCGACCGGGCCAATGCGGCAACCGCGCCGGCAACTCCGTAAAATTGTCCCGAACCCCATGGGCGTGCGCGTACCGCCCCGTCAAAATCGAGGCCCGACTCGGCGAACACAGCGACGTCGTACAAAACGTGTTCGCGAACCGGACCCCCTCCGCCGCCAACCGGTCAATGTGAGGTGTTTTCAACGATCCGTGTCCTGCACACCCCATGGCGTTCCACCGCAAATCGTCACACAAAATGAACAAGACATTCGGACGCCCCTTGGCCTCCGCCGCCCCAGCCAAGGAAGCCGCCAGCACCGACGTTAAAAGGCCCGCAACGCACCAAAGCACCCGAACTCCACCGAGAAATACAAATCTACCCATCCCTCGACCAAGAGCGAGTTCTGGACCCGTCACGCCAACCCAGCGTTTCTGCGCAACTCCGACTTCACGTCGCGGCAATACCCCTCCAAATCCGAGGCCAAAAGAATCCCCGAAACGATCACGACCCGGCGCGCCCCAGCACCCAACACCGCCTCCAAATTTTCCCGTTTCACTCCGCCAATGCAAAAAATCGGCACCGACACTCGACGATGCACTTCCGCAATCTCCTCCAACCCAATCGCCGGACGCCCCGCCTTGGTAGGGGTTGGATACAACGGACCAAACCCAATGTAATCTGCACCCTCGGCCTCCGCTGCTTCCGCCTGCGCCAGAGCATGCGTCGACTTGCCAATCAAAACGGGTGGCACCTCCCCCGCCAACGCCCGGCCCGCCCGCCAACGCGCGTCGGCCACCGCATGGTCGGCCTGCCCCACATGCGCCCCATCCGCCCCCACTGAAGGCACCAACTGTGGAAAATCGTTCAAAATAAGCGGCACCCCCGTCCCCGATAAAACCTCCGCCACCGACCCCGCCAGCCCATCCACGTCCTCCTCCTCCCAGCCCTTGGCTCGCACCTGAACCAAATCAACCCCCCCCGCAACCATCCGCTCCACAATCAACGCCGCATCCGCAGGGTTCGCATATCCCGTGTCAAAAATCCCGTACAACAGCGCGTGAGAAAGTCGGTCCGACATATGCGGGAAAATAACACCCGAAACCCCCGCGAAAAGTGGACAATAACTTCGCTCAGCACTCGCTCGCGCACGCCCGAGCTCTCGTGGTCGTTTCATCACATCACTCCGCGCACCGATTGCCCACGTGAACTCACAAAGCGCGCCCCTCCGAACTCAGCCGGAAAAGCGTCTCGCCATACCGTCAGTGACCAGCTTGCTTTTTATCTTAACTTCCTCCAAACCATGCGGTTTATCTCCATTCTCCTGGCCTCACTCCTCATCCTTTCTGGAACAACCGTAGCCGCCCCGAATGTCCCCACCTCAGAGTTCACTTCCACCGACATCAAGAAGGCGAAACCCAACGCGAGTGGCGCATACCTGTTCCCCGGCCAAGGCCCTTACCGGGTCGCTCTTCGGGTCGGCGATGATCGATCCTGGCTAGACTTGATCTACGAAAATCAAGAAATCCCCCTCGCCAGCCAGACCTTTGAACAATGCCCAGGACAAAAACCATGGAAAGCGAATGCCGTCGTTCAATGGCGGGGATACCGCTCTGGGAAAGGTTTCTCGCCTTACGGCATCATTTTCCGGATGTACTCCGAAAACCCCAACGGGAAAAAACCCTACGACACGTTGGTCGTTGTGAAACTCGAAGGAGCAAACTCCCGCGTGGTCGGTAGCGTACCAGGAAGCGCTGGAAACGCCGCAGCAGAGGCATTGGCTGACAAACTGTGCCGCCCCTAAAACCGGCCCAGCAACCGCCCCTCAGCGCATTCAAACCTAGATCAAAACCGGACCGAGGTTTCGGCTGGAGGCTCGGTGGCCCCCCTCCAAGCAAGTGAACTTCAAACACCAATCCGCCTAGGCGTCCCAAGCGCTCCTCGACCCACCGGTGCGGAATCAGGCCGCTTCCCACTCAAACGCCGACCGAGAGTGGGCACCCCCGGTTTGTCAGAGAGACCGCTCTGAGTCCCCACAACCACCGGCAACCACATCTCCCCAGAACTCGGGAGCTTGTCCCTCTGTTTTCAATCACCAGAGATGACAGAACCTTTTTTGCGGGTTAGAAGATTCTCTGATAGTTCGCACAAAATTTTCTTCCCGTGAAACTCCTGACTCAATTCTGGAACTCGTCCATCGGCAAGAAGTGGATCGTCGCGCTAACCGGTTTAGCGCTGATCGGCTTCGTGTTCGGCCACCTCGCAGGAAATCTTCAGGTCTTCGCCGGCCCCGAGAAAATCAACGAGTATGCCGCATTCCTTCACTCCATCCCGAAAACCCTGTGGGTAATGCGTATCGGCCTCATCGTCGCATTCGTCACTCACCTCGTTGCGACCATATCGCTAGTGACCGCCAACAAATCCGCCCGTCCCGAGGCGTATGCCGTCACTAAACATCAGGTTTCGCGTCTCGCAACACGCATGATGTTCGGGAGTGGCTTGGTGATCGTTTCCTTCGTGGTCTATCACCTTCTCCACTACACCCTCCGCACAACCGACGCCCGCTTCAAACTCCTCGCCGACGGCGGGAAACTCGCCTCCGAGAACGATGTGCACACGATGCTCGTTCTCGGCTTTCAGAGCCCGCTCGTCTCCGCGTTCTACCTGCTCGCAGTCGGATTGCTCGCGGTGCACCTCAGCCACGGAGTCACCAGCGTCTTCCGCACCCTTGGCCTCACCTCTCACAATAACGCCACGGGGCTCGTGAAACTCGGCAACCTCGTCGGCGCGGCGGTCTTCGTCGGATACGGTTCGATTCCAGTCGCTGTGCTCGCCGGATTCCTCAAGCTTCAAGCCTGATACTCTCACCCACCCTTCAACCCTTCCAAGCATCCCTGAAACAATGAGCATTACCCTCGATTCCCGGATTCCCTCCGGACCGCTCGAACAGAAGTGGGAGAATCACAAGTTCGAATCCAAGCTCATCAACCCGGCCAACCGCCGCAAGTTTGAGATCATTGTCGTCGGCACCGGTCTCGCAGGGGCCTCGGCTGCCGCGTCCCTCGGAGAACTCGGGTATAAGGTGAAAGCCTTCTGCTACCAAGATTCGCCGCGCCGCGCGCACTCCATCGCCGCTCAAGGCGGAATTAATGCCGCCAAAAACTACCAGAACGACGGTGACTCCGTGCATCGTCTATTCTACGACACCATCAAAGGCGGCGACTTCCGAGCCCGAGAAGCAAATGTTCACCGTCTCGCCGAAGTCAGCGTTTCCATCATCGATCACTGCGTCGCACTCGGCGTCCCCTTCGCTCGCGAATACGGCGGACTCCTCGACAACCGATCCTTCGGCGGTGCCCAAGTCTCGCGAACCTTCTACGCCCGCGGTCAAACCGGCCAGCAGCTCCTCCTCGGAGCCTACTCTGCGCTGAATCGCCAAATCGCGGCGGGTTCCGTCGAGATGTTCCCACGAACAGAAATGCTCGATGTCGTCCTCGTGGACGGTCACGCAAAAGGCATCGTGGTACGCGATCTCGTCACGGGCACGATTTCCACGCACGCAGCCGACTGCGTCATCCTCGCGACCGGAGGGTACGGCAATGTCTTCTACCTCTCCACCAATGCAAAAGGATGCAACGTAACATCCACGTTCCGCGCCTACAAACGCGGAGCGGCGTTTGCCAACCCCTGCTACACCCAAATCCACCCCACCTGCATTCCTGTCAGTGGCGATTACCAATCCAAGCTCACGCTCATGAGCGAATCGCTCCGGAACGATGGCCGCGTCTGGGTCCCAAAGAAGAAGGGCGACAACCGGCCCTCCGACCAAATCCCAGAGGACGAACGAGATTACTATCTCGAACGCAAGTACCCCAGCTTCGGCAATCTCGCCCCACGCGATATCTCGTCACGTTCCGCAAAAGAGGCGTGCGACGACGGGCGCGGAGTGGGACCCGGCGGCCTCGGCGTTTACCTCGACTTCGCAGATTCCATCAAACGCTTGGGCGAAAACAAGATTCGCGAGCGCTATGGCAATCTGTTCGACATGTACAACCAGATCACCGGAGAAAATGCCTACAAAACTCCGATGCGCATCTACCCCGCCGTGCACTACACGATGGGAGGTCTCTGGGTGGACTACAACCTCATGTCCAACATCCCCGGGCTCTTCGTCCTCGGCGAAGCGAACTTCTCCGACCACGGGGCCAACCGACTCGGCGCGAGCGCGCTCATGCAGGGTCTCGCCGACGGGTACTTCATCATTCCCGCCACCATCGGAAACTACCTCGCTCCGAACAACGGGAAGCGGCCAACCACCGATCATCCCGCGTTCAAGCAAACGGAAAACGAGGTGCGCGATCGCATCAAACGCCTCTTGGCCATCAAAGGACGGCGCTCTGTGGAGTCATTCCATCGCGAACTCGGGCTCATCATGTGGGACAACTGCGGAATGGCCCGCAGCAAAACCAGTTTGGAGCGCGCCCTCAAACGGATTCCCGAACTCAAACGCGAGTTCTGGGAAACGGCCGCAGTCCTCGGCGAAAATGAATCGCTCAACGTCTCACTCGAACGCGCAGGCCGCGTCGCCGATTTCCTCGAGTTCGGCGAACTGATGTGCCTTGACGCCCTCGAACGCAACGAATCTTGCGGAGGCCATTTCCGTACCGAATACCAAACGCCCGATGGCGAGGCCCAGCGCGACGATGAACACTTCGCCCATGTCGCTGCGTGGGAATACGCCGGAGAAGCATCACGGCCCGTCCGCAATATCGAACCTCTCAACTACGAAAACGTTAAACTCGCCACCCGGAGCTACAAATGAACCTTCACCTCAAAGTCTGGCGTCAGAAAAACGGTCAAACTCCCGGCCGCATCGAATCTTACGAGGCCAAGAACATCCCTCCGGATTGTTCGTTCCTCGAGATGCTCGACATCGTCAACGACGACCTCGTTTCTCGCGGCGAAGAGCCCATCGCATTTGATCACGATTGCCGCGAAGGCATCTGCGGCATGTGCTCGCTCACCATCAACGGCGTCCCGCACGGCCCCAGCGAAACAACCACCTGCCAGCTGTACATGCGCAAGTTTCATGACGGAGAAACCATCGTCATCGAACCGTTCCGCGCACGCGCATTCCCCGTTCTACGCGATCTTTGCGTGAGCCGAGCATCCCTCGACCGCATCCAACAGGCAGGCGGCTTCATCTCAGCGCACGTCGGCGCAGCGCCAGATGGAAACGCCATCCCCGTCCCCAAGGTGGAGGCAGACCGCGCCATGGAGGCTGCCGCGTGTATCGGCTGCGGCGGCTGCGTCGCAGCGTGCCCAAACGCCAGTGCCATGCTGTTCGTCGGCGCAAAGGTCACCCACCTTGCCTCGCTCCCACAAGGTCAGCCAGAACGCGAACGACGTGCGCTCGCCATGGTGAAACAAATGGACGCAGAGGGCTTCGGTAACTGCTCAAACTACCTCGAGTGCGAGGCTGTTTGCCCCGCAGAAATCCCCGCCAGCGTCATCGGTCAACTCAACCGCGATTACGCCACCGCTGCCGTCAAATCGACGGTCTAAGCATCCAACTCCGATTCGAAAACCTTCATCCGACCGGCTGGAACAACCGTTCCACCGGTCGTTTGATTTTGTCACCTCACGAAAAGGAACTGCTTCGTATTCAGAAGCGTCTGCACCACATCCTCCGGCCTCGCCAAACCATCGCTCGCCGCCTGCTCCCACCGCGCAACCTCTCCCGCACTGGGACGACGCGACAACACCGCGAGGTAGGCGCGCTCCAGCATCTCCGCGCGCGAGCGACACTGAGACAGCCCAATCATGAGCGGGGACATCGGTGAGAGAATGCCGTCGGACGAAACCATGCCGCCATTCATCATCAACAACGCCTGCGGAATCGAGGACATCAGGTTCGCATTCTCAACGTAGTCGCGGTCGCTCTGACCCATCGTGCGCAAGAAATGTCCGCGCGGGGCCGGACTCTCCAACTCCGACGCGCGCAACCACTCCGCTGCCGCTTTCGCCCGATAGACCAAATAAGCATCTCGCTCGGTTGCAGGGAGCCCAAGACGGTCCGCCTCAGCCATCCAACGGTTCCGACGCGCCGCCGTCTCGCTCTCCCGCTCTTCAGCGGTTTTTGGACGAGGTCCGTACCCAGGAATGTGCGTCCGCCGAAGCGTCTCAATGACCAAAACCGACGGGTTCGGATTCACTTTGTATTCAGAATCCACGAACGGTCTCGCATCTGGCCCTCCCTTTTGCTGCGCAAGCGAAGCGAGCACCGGATTTAAGAAGCCGTCCACTAACGCCTCACCCCGCTCGCGAAGGAGCGCCCCATGTTTTCGCCGACTCACAAGCTCCGCGTCCTTATCTCCACCCCGCTTCGCAGCAACGCCCTCCTCCAAAACAGCCTTCTCGCGCTCCTCCAAAGCCCGTTCTGCATCTAATCGTCCATAAGCCATTTCCAGAAGCTTTGCCCCGTCGAATTTCGTGAATGCGTCGTAAGTCATGTGCGACACCCCAATCCTCCGAGCCTCCGTTTCCTCACGCACAAGATTC
>JACCEB012146882.1_pt1 | contig 10585 bp, 8 predicted proteins | sample 7454761 | NCBI WGS metagenome assembly JACCEB01 (sample SAMN15323454, study PRJNA562643) | freshwater metagenome | isolation source: river surface water | place: USA:Blue River Watershed | collected 2017-08-18 | reverse complement strand
TCCTACTTTTCTTCGCACGCGGGATCGCTCAGCGAGGAGTCCCGTGCGACGCTCGCGAAGAACCCGCTCCGTGTTCTCGACTCCAAGCGTGCCGAAGATCAGGGAGTGATCGACGGAGCTCCGCGAATCGAACAGTTCCTGAGTTCGTCGGCAGCAGAACACTTCGAGGAAGTGAAGCGGGCTCTCGCCGGTCTCGGCGTGTCCTTCGTCGTCAACGATCGTCTCGTACGTGGACTGGACTATTACCGACGAACGACCTTCGAATTCATCAGCACTGCACTCACCGCCGCACATACGGCGATCGGTGGTGGTGGGCGCTACGACGGTCTCGTTGAAGAGCTCGGTGGCCCCGCGACCGCGGGCATCGGATTCGCCCTCGGACTGGATCGAACGCTCCTTGCCTGCGATGCGGAAGGAGTTTTTCCTGCTCCAGACGGAAATGTCTCCGTCTTCGTCGTCGATACGACGGGTGGGTCTCATGCGACTCGCCTCTGCAGGATCCTTCGTGGCTCGGGCATTTCGGCCGACCGTGCATTCGATGGACGTTCGATGAAGGCGCAGATGAAAGCGGCCGACAGGAGTGGAGCGGCAATCGCGCTGATCATCGGCACGAATGAGGTCGAATCTGGCTCTATCGTGATGCGGTCGCTGTCGAGCGGCGAACAGACCACCATCGCCGATGGCGATGTGGTCGTCGCAGTGCGGCAACTGCTCGCAAACCAAGGAAGCTGACCCCACATGACCAACTCGAAGCCATCGACTGTCGAATCGACCACCATGCGAACGCATCGCTGCGGCGATTTGCGCGTCGAACACGTTGGTTCGACCGTGACGCTTTGTGGTTGGGTGGCACGCCGTCGCGAACACGGCGAGCACCTCGCGTTCGTCGACCTTCGCGACTACACGGGTGTCGTGCAGTGCGTGGTCGACAACTCGGCGGACATGCGCAGCGAATGGGTCGTCCAGATCACGGGAACCGTTCAGCGTCGTCCCGAGGGCACGGTCAATCAGAACCTTGTGACCGGCGAGGTCGAATTGGCGAATTGTTCCGTCGTCGTGTTGAACGCTGCAGAAGCTCCACCATTTCCGATAGACCAGCGAGCCGATGAGGTCGATGAGAACGTTCGTCTCAAGTATCGCTATCTCGACATTCGACGCGAGCGTATGCAGCGCAACCTCCGCATTCGGAGCAAGGTCAACTCGGCGATTCGCGCGGCGATGGAACGCCAGAATTTCGTCGAGGTAGAGACACCCTTCCTGATGCCAAGCACGCCCGAGGGCGCGCGTGAGTTCCTCGTTCCTTCCCGCAAGGAGCCCGGTTCGTTCTATGCACTGCCGCAGTCGCCGCAGCTGTGGAAGCAGTTGTTGATGGTTGCCGGCATCGACCGCTACTACCAGATTGCTCGTTGTTTGCGCGATGAGGACTTGCGCGCCGACCGACAGTACGAGTTCATGCAACTCGATGCCGAGATGAGTTTCGTCACCAAGGACGATGTCCTCGCCGCAATCAGTGAAGCGGTGATGGATGCGGCCGAAGCGGTACTCGGCGAGCGCCCAGCGCCGATCGAGCGCATCACGTGGCACGACGCCATGAACCGATTCGGTGTCGACAAGCCCGACTTGCGCTTCGGGATGGAGCTCGTTGACGTCACCGCGGTGTTCGCATCGACGGAGTTCAAGGCGTTCGCGTCGGCCGAGTGCATCAAGGCCATTCGCGTCGATGCCGCGACGTATCCCGAGGCGGCTGCCTCTGGTCGAAACAAGTTGGATGCACTGACCGATCGGGCGAAGCAGATCGGTGCGAAGGGTCTCGTGTGGATGAAGGTCGGTGCGAATCAGGCGCTCGAGTCACCGGTCGCCAAGTTCCTCTCCGATGCAGAGCGGACTGCACTTGTGGGCGCGCTCGGTGCCGTCGAAGGGGACTTACTTTTACTTGTCGCAGACACGTGGTCGACGGCCTGTGAAGTATTGGGACAGTTGCGCAACGATCTCGGTCGACCGCCCGTCCACGAGGGACCGTATCGCTACGTGTGGGTCATCGACTTTCCGCTGTTCGTTGGCATCAACGCCACGACGGGTAAGCCCCAGCCGGGTCACCACCCATTCTGTCAACCGCATCCCGACGATATTGATCGCTTGGAGAGCGACCCGATGAGCGTCCGAGCGCAGGCATACGACCTCGTGTTGAACGGTTGGGAGCTCGGTTCGGGTTCGATTCGTATCCACGATCCAGAGATGCAGCGACGAGTGTTCCGTCAACTCGGTATCAGCGACGAGGACGCAGATCGTCGATTCGGATTCTTCCTCCAACCGTTCAAGTTCGGCGCACCGCCTCACGGTGGCTTCGCCTTCGGTACCGATCGTCTCGTGGCGATCCTCGCGGGCGAGGAGAACATTCGTGAGGTCATCGCATTCCCGAAGACGCAGTCGGGAAGCGACCCGATGACGAACGCGCCAACGCAGGTGAATCCCGCGCAGTTGCTCGAACTCGGAATTCGAACCCTGCCGCCTCCCGCCAAGAGCTGAGTACGACGCGATGGCTCGCGCCGACGACCTCTTCACGAGTGCTGCAGAGGACCGCCTGCGCGATCAGGCTCCGCTCGCGGCACGACTTCGACCGCGAACACTCGACGACATCGTCGGGCAAGAGCATCTGGTCGCACCCGGAGCCCCACTTCGTTCGTTGATCGAGGCCGACCGACTGTCGTCGGTCATCTTCTGGGGTCCGCCAGGAACGGGCAAGACGACGCTCGCGGAGGTGGTTGCGTTGTCGACGGCGCGCGAGTTCGTTCGATTGTCGGCCGTGACGTCAGGTGTGAAAGACGTGCGCCAGGCGATCGAAGATGCGAGTGAACGCCGCGCATTGCATGGTCGAGGGACGATCGTGTTCGTCGACGAGATCCATCGATTCTCGACGTCACAGCAGGATGCACTTCTGCCGAGCGTCGAGGGTGGGGTGATCACACTGATCGGTGCGACGACCGAGAACCCGTACTTCGAGGTGAACGCACCACTACGCAGTCGAAGCACGTTGTTCAGGCTTGAGCCGTTGTCGACCAAGGCGATCGCACGTCTGCTCGAGCGAGGCCTCGTCGCCGAGGGAACGACCGCATCGCCCGAGGCGATGGACCTGCTCGTATCACGGGCGGGTGGCGATGGACGCCAAAGTCTGACTGCCCTCGAAGTGGCGTGCGCGTTGGCACATGGTGGGCAAGTCGAAATCGTGCACGTTGAGGCTGCACTCGGTGTGAGTGCGATGCGCTACGGGCGAGACGATCACTACGACGTCGTCTCTGCGTTCATCAAGAGCATCCGGGGGAGTGATCCGAGTGCGGCGGTGTTCTGGCTTGCGAGAATGCTCGAAGCGGGTGACGACCCGAGGTTCATCGCGCGCCGGATGGTCATTGCCGCGAGTGAGGACATCGGCATTGCCGACTCGCAAGCGCTCGTCGTCGCGGTTGCCGCAGCGCAGGCCGTTGAACACGTGGGCTTACCCGAGGCGCAATTGAACCTCGCACACGCTGCCGTCTATCTCGCACGGGCACCGAAGAGCCCCGCGGTGTCGCGTGCGATTTGGACCGCACGAAGTGACATTCGGCAAGGAGTGGATGTCGAGGTACCGGCACACCTGAGGGATGCTCATTACGCGGGTGCGACGGAGATCGGACACGGTACGAACTACGTCTCACCGCATGACGATCCGAGGGTGGAACAGGACTATCTCCCTGCGCACACTGAAGGTCGTCCCCGTCGCCAAGATCCGTATGTCGCGGACAGCGACGGGACTGCGTAATCGATGGAGGTCGGGTGATGATGAAGCGTCTGTTCTGGTTCGTGATGGGTGTGCTTGCGGGCATCTTCGGTCTTCGCTACGCAAAGAACAAGGCGAAGGACGCCGCCGATGAGTTCAGCGTCGCCGACTTGGCTACCGACATCTTCGGTCTGCTCGTGAAGTTGGTGAACTACGTCGTCGATCTCGTGCGAGAGGTATTGACCAAGAACGATCAGTCCAGCGCGCCACGAAACTAGACTGGCGCAGATGGCGGCTGGCCGAGGGAAGATCACGAGCGCAAATCAGTTGCGCGAGGCGTTCCAAGGGTTCTTCGTCGACCGCGGTCACACGCTGGTTCCTTCCGCGAGCCTGATCCCTCACGACCCGACGGTGCTCTTCACCGTGGCAGGCATGGTGCCGTTCAAGCCGTACTTCGTCGGCGACGAAGTCGCCCCGTACAAGCGCGCAGTCAGCGTGCAGAAGAGCGCACGAGCAGGGGGAAAGCACAACGACCTCGACGACGTCGGTCGTACCAAGCGTCACCTCGTGTTCTTCGAGATGATGGGCAACTTCAGCTTTGGCGACTATTTCAAAGCCGACGCAATCCCGTGGTCGTGGGAACTCGTCACCGAGGTCTTCGGATTCGATGGCGATCGCCTGTGGATCACCGTTCACGAAAGTGATGACGAAGCCGAGGCGATCTGGCATGAGCAGGTCGGCGTGCCGATGGATCGGATCCAACGTCTCGGCGACAAAGACAACTTCTGGCAGATGGGTGAAACCGGTCCCTGCGGTCCGTGCTCGGAGATCCACATCGACCGCGGACCCGCATTCGGTCCCGACGGCGGACCCCTGCACGATCCGCACGGCGACCGGTTCCTCGAGTTCTGGAACCTGGTGTTCATGCAGTTCAACCAGGACAAGGACGGAACGCGCACACCGCTGCCGAAGCCGTCGATCGACACCGGAGCTGGTCTCGAGCGCATCCTTGCCTTGATGCAGGGCACGGACTCCGTGTGGGAGACCGACGTGCTCTATCCGTTGATCGAACAGGGGCAATCGCTCACCTCGAAGCGATACCAAGCAGGGAACTACGAGGATCGCGACAGTTTCAGTTTGCGGGTGCTTGCGGAGCATGCACGATCGGCAACGATGCTCGTCAACGACGGCGTCTTCCCGTCAAATGAGAATCGTGGTTACGTGCTCCGACGCATCATTCGGCGTGCGGTTCGACACGCCTATTTGCTCGGTACCGAGAAGCTGGTGATGCCGTCGCTTTCGGCAACCGCAATTGACATCATGCAGGCTGCATATCCAGATCTGAAGGCGAACCGTGACTTCATCCTCGGTGTGTTGACGAAGGAGGAGGAGCGCTTCCGCCAAACCTTGAAGACGGGAGTGTCGATACTCGAGGACGAGTTGGGTTCGGGGACCAAGACCCTGTCCGGAAGTTCGGCGTTCTTGTTACACGACACCTATGGCTTCCCACTCGAGTTGACCCAAGAGATCACCCAAGAGCGGGGTGTGGGCGTCGACGTCGAAGGGTTCGAGCGCGAGATGATGGAACAGCGCAAGCGGGCCAAGGCTGCACGCAAAGGCGTACAAAATGATGAAGAGGCCACCGCCGTCTTCCGCGAGGTCGTCGAACGGCATGGAACGACGACGTTCGTCGGCTACGACGAGGATGCCTGTGAGGCGACGATCGTCGAGATCGTGGAGGTCGCGGGCAATGACGATCTCCTCGACGTGATCCTCGACAAGACACCGTTCTATGCAGAGAGTGGAGGACAAGTCGGTGACACCGGATCGATTTCGAGTGAGTCTGGTTCACTCGCCGTCCTCGACACCACGTTTGCGCTGCCCGGTCTTCGTCGCCACCGATGCCGAATCGAATCGGGAACGGTTATGCCTGGCCAACGTGTCCGCGCTGAGATCGACGTCGTCGCCCGAAACGCGACTCGCCGCAATCACACTGCGACGCACGTCTTGCACTGGGCCCTTCGTCAAGTGTTGGGTGAGCACGTCAAGCAGGCCGGTTCGCTCGTGTCGCCAGATCGTCTCCGGTTCGACTTCAGCCACTATGCGCCGGTGTCGGCAGACGAGATCGAGCGGATCGAGCGGCTCGCCAACGGGGAAGTCCTGAACAACGTCGCCACGCAGGCCTATGAGACGAGTAAGGACCAAGCAACCGCGGATGGTGCGATCGCATTCTTCGGCGACAAGTACGGAGATACCGTCCGCGTTTTGCGTTCTGGCGCATCCTTCGAATTGTGCGGTGGCACTCACGTGCGTGCGACCGGGGACATCGGCACGATCAAGATCGTCTCGGAGTCGTCGATCGGATCGAACCTTCGACGTATTGAAGCAGTCACTGGAACGAACACCCTCGAATACCTGATGGAGTCCTCGCGGACCCTTGCCGGTGTGGCTGGGTTGGTGGGATCCCCAGTGGACGGACTTGCCGGCGCGGTCCAGCGCAAGTTGGATGAGATCAAGTCGTTGCAGGATGAGATCAAGTCGCTGAAGTCCGCACAGGCCCGGGCGCGGTCGGGGGAGATCGCTGCACGCAACGTCGCCGGCGTCGTTGTCGAGCGCGTCGATGGGATGAGTCCTGGTGACCTTCGCGAACTGGCGCTTGCGATTCGTGAGGATGCGCGAGTGTCCTTGGTCGTGCTCGGTGGCGTGACGGACACCAATGGAGTGGCCTTGGTGGCGGCGACGACACCAAAGGTTGACGTGGCCGCTGGCGAGTTGATCAAGGATGCAGCGAAGCTGGTCGGCGGCGGTGGCGGCGGCAAGGGAGATGTCGCGACGGCGGGCGGCAAGAAGCCAGAGATGCTGGACGAAGCGTTGGAGTTGGTGCGGAAGCGAGTCGGGTCGGTCGTTGGCGCCTGACATGCGGGCGCTCGGGTTGGATCTTGGCACCAAGCGGATCGGAGTTGCGACGAGCGATTCCAGTGGATTGATCGCCTCGCCGTTGATGGTTCTCGAACGAAGCGGTGATCGCGCGCGTGACCATCGTGCGATCGCGTCGCTCGTCGTGGAGGAGGAGGCAACGGTCGTCGTCGTCGGTTTGCCGTTGTCACTGTCTGGTGACGCTGGACCAGCCGCGCAAAGCGTCCTTGCCGAAATTCAGGAGATGGCTAGCGTGGTTGGCGTGCCGATCGAAACGTACGACGAACGGATGTCGACCGTGACGGCCAATGAACTGTTGATGGAACGCAAGATGAAGGCGCAAGCTCGTCGGCGAGTGGTGGACAAGGTTGCCGCTGCCGTCATGTTGCAGGCGTGGCTCGACCATCGACGCAATCAGACGGCTTCATGATCGACCCGCTGCTGCGACCGCCGCGTGGAGAACGTGAACTGGTCGACGACTGGAGCGAAGACCCGTGGGATGACCCGCGACGCCTGAACGAGGCCGGTGGAGTGTCGACGGACATCGCGGAACCAATTTCCCTCGAGCGCTATCGCGATGTCCTGCGACTGGTGGCAGTCGTCGTGGTTGCGCTCACGCTGTTGTTCGGCGTCGTTGGCTGGTGGTACCTCCGGCAGGTCAATCCCTCTGGTGAAGCCACTGCGACGGCAACCTTCACGATCAATCAAGGCGACTCATTGTCAGAGGTCAGCAAACGCCTCGAGGACCAAGGATTCATTTCCAGTGCGGGGGTGTTCCGCTGGTACGTCGCACGCAATGGTGGGATCGAACTTGAGCCAGGCTTCTATTCGTTGCGCGCGAAAGCACACATGGGTGACATCATGGCGATCCTCAACACTCCGCCGTCGATCACGTATTCGAAGGTGACGTTCCCTGAGGGATTCACCATCGCCCAGATCGCGCGACGACTCGAGGACAAGACGATAAGAATCACGGAAGCAGACGTCCTCGCCGCCGTCAGCGATCCTGCGATCGTGGCGAATTTCAAGCCAGATGGCGTCGATTCGCTCGAGGGTTTGCTCTTTCCTGACACGTATCTCGTTTCAGGTGACGAAACGCCGACGCAGGTCATTCAGCGAATGGTGACCTTGATGGAGGATGTTGCGCGAGAAGAGGGTCTCGCGGACTCGCAGTCGAAGGTCGGTTTCTCGCCGTACAAGGTTCTGATCGTCGCCTCGATGATCGAACGAGAGGCGAAGGTCGAGGAGGATCGGGCGAAGATCGCCCGAGTCATCTACAACCGTTTGGAAGCCGGGATGCCACTCCAGATCGATGCGACGCTGTATTACGGAGCGCCGGAGGGTGCGAGCTTCGCTGATTTGAAGGCGGTTGAAGGACCGTACAACACGTATCTGAAGAAGGGGTTGCCGCCGACGCCGATCGCAAGTCCTGGTCGAGCATCGATACGCGCTGCGTTGAATCCTGCGAACAATCCACCTGCATCCGATCCGCTCTGTGCACAGACCCCGAAGCCGTGCCGCTATCTCTATTACGTGCTTGCGGACGCCGATGGACGACACGTCTTTGCGGCGACTCTCGCACAGCACGAAGCCAACGTCGAAGCGGCGCGTGCCGCGGGTCTCCTGCCGTAGGTCGCCATGATCCGCGCAGCAGTCATTGGATCACCAGTCGTCCAGAGTCTTTCTCCAGCGATGCACAACGCGGTGTTCGCCCAACTTGGAATGGATGCGCAGTACGGAGCACTCGATGTTTCTCCGACCGATTTCTCCGCAACGATCGATCGACTTCGTCGCTCGGAGTATGTCGGGTTGTCCGTCACGATGCCACACAAGGATGCGGCTTTTCGAGTGTGTGACGAGACGTCGGACGTCGCGCGACGTGTCGGTGCGGTGAACACGATTCACTTTCGCAACGGTGACGTCGTTGGGCACAACACCGACGGCCTGGGCTGTGTCCGATCTCTCGAGCGACACGGTGTTGTCATTGCGGAGAAGCGTTGTGTCGTGCTTGGAGCCGGTGGGTCGGCACGTTCGGTGATCGATGCGGTTGTGGCCGCGGGGGCGCGCGAAGTGGTCGTCGTCAACAGGACGGAGGCGAATGCGAAGCGAGCGATCGAAGGTCTTGCGTCGTGTCGTATCGGATCGACAGATGACGTGTCGGGTTCGGACATCGTGGTCAACTGCACCTCGGTCGGCATGGGGACCGACGATTCACCAGTGTCCAAAAGGGACCTCGATGGTGTGGACTGCGTCCTTGACGCGGTGTATCACCCACTGCGTACGAGATTTCTCATCGATGCGAGCGCGTCGGGGGCTACGGCGATCGATGGACTGTGGATGCTCGTCTATCAGGCTGTCGAGCAACAGCGACTCTGGTTCGGTCACGAGGTTGACGCACAAGTGATGCGCGACGCCGCACTCGTTGAACTGGCACGAAGGGGCAACGACCCTACGTTGTAGGCATCGCGGTAAATGACCGTAAGTGGGCGAAAGGCCAGCGATAGCCTGAAAGCATGATTCGTTACCTGACTGCGGGTGAAAGCCATGGTCAGGCTCTCGTCGCCGTCGTTGAGGGTCTTCCCGCTGGGCTTCAGGTCACCGCAGAGGACATTCAGGCAGAACTCGGGAGGCGTCGACTCGGCTATGGACGAGGTCCACGGCAGCGCTTCGAGGTGGATGAGATCGAACTTCTTGGCGGCATTCGCCACGGCCGGACGCTCGGTTCTCCGGTCTCGATCTTGATCAAGAACACCGAGTGGTTTCGCAGCGATGTCTGGCACGAAGAGATGTCGCCTGCGCCCGGGGCGACGAAGAAGCCGTTGACCCAGCCACGTCCCGGACACGCCGATCTGTCGGGAATGCAGAAGTACGGGTTCGATGATGCACGCGACGTCTTGGAGCGCGCGAGCGCCCGCGAGACGGCGGCTCGTGTGGCGGCGGGCGCACTCGCCAAACTGCTGTTGCGAGAGATCGGGGTCGACGTGTTGTCGCACGTCATCCAGATGGGTTCGGTTCGTTCGACGTCTGCAGCACGTCCGACAATGGCCGACCTCGCAAAGGTCGACGAGTCACCCGTTCGCTGTTTCGACGAAGGTGCGCAAGAGGCGATGATTGCGGAGATCGAGGCAGCTGCCAAGGACGGCGACAGCCTCGGTGGGGTCGTCGAGGTCCTCGCATATGGTCTTCCCGTTGGTCTCGGGAGTTATGTGCACTGGGATCGCAAGATCGACGGTTTGCTGTCGCAAGCGATCATGAGCATCCAAGCGGTGAAGGGCGTCGAGATCGGTGATGGATTCGAAGTGGCCGGTCGACGCGGTAGCGCGGCACACGACCCGATCAGTTGGGACGAGTCGACGAAGAGTTATCGCCGAGAGTCGACGCTCGCCGGTGGAACCGAAGGCGGGATGACAACGGGCGAGTTGCTCGTCGTTCGGGCCGCGATGAAGCCGTTGGCCACCCTCAATCGCCCGACGCTCAAGACGGTCGATACGGCGACGAAGGAAGAGACGGTGAGCTTCAAGGAGCGCACCGACGTCACCGCAGTTCCTGCAATGGGTGTCGTGGCGGAAACTATGGTCGCACTCGTGCTTGCCGCAGAAGCGCAACGAAAGTTCGGTGGCGACTCGGTTCGCGAATTCTCCGCCAACGCTGCGGCGTTTGCCGACAGCCTGGGGTAGTCCGTCGATGGGGGTGTCCCACGACCAAGTCCACAGCACGCGCGTGGTCGTCCTTGTCGGCTTGATGGGTTCGGGCAAGTCGAGCGTCGGGCGACGACTCGCACAGTCGATGCGTCTCGACTTCTATGACACCGATGAGATGGTCGCGTCGGCGACGAAGAAGTCGGTGCGTGAGTTGTTCGCAGAGGGCGAATCAGTCTTTCGAAGCCACGAGAGGGACGCCCTGGTCGACGCGCTCGAG
>JACCEB011859100.1_pt1 | contig 10587 bp, 9 predicted proteins | sample 7454761 | NCBI WGS metagenome assembly JACCEB01 (sample SAMN15323454, study PRJNA562643) | freshwater metagenome | isolation source: river surface water | place: USA:Blue River Watershed | collected 2017-08-18 | reverse complement strand
GATGAAATTTCCAATCCAAATGTCGTTAAAATTGCCATTTCTTTTAAAGAAAAAAATCTTGGGAAGGCTTTATATTTCTCACGCTGCGCCATTCCTTATGCGAAAAATAATGAAGCTGATTTTTATCATCATATCGGAATTTATGCTTATAAAAAACAGGCTTTAGAAAAATTTGTAAAACTTGCACCTTCCGAACTTGAAAAGCGCGAAAGTCTTGAGCAATTAAGGGCGCTAGAAAATGACATGAAAATTTTTGTAAAAATTGTCGAAGCGCATCCTTTGTCCGTTGATACCAGAGATGATTTGGAGAAGGTAACAAAACTAATTGCGGCGAAAGAATAATGTCGGTCAAAAAATCGCAAAAAAATATTGGCTGGAAAGAGTGGATAGGCCTTGATTGCCTTGGTTTGCCAGCGATAAAAGCTAAAACTGATACGGGCGCAAAAACATCATCTTTGCACGCTTTTAACATTGAAAATTTTTACATTGAAAATGTTGAATATGTGAAATTCGACATTCATCCGTTACAAAAAAATAAACAACTTGTTCGCACCTGCGTTGCTCGCGTGATAGATCAAAGAATGGTTTCTGATTCTGGTGGCAAAAAAGAAAAACGATATGTTATCAAATCTGATTTGGTGATTGGTCAAGTTAAAGTCAGAATTGATTTAACTCTTGCCAATCGTGATACCATGGCTTTTCGCATGCTTCTTGGCAGAGAGGCGATAAAGCAAGCCAAAATGTTAGTTGATCCTTCGAAATCATTCCTTCAAGGCAAATATAAAAGAAAAGAAATTCTTGAATTATATCGCCAAACCAAACCCTGCAAAGATTTAAGTAAAATATGAAAATTATTCTTTTGGCTTCAAACCCAAAGCTTTATTCAAACCAAAGAATATTGGAGGCGGCGCAACAGCGTGGGCATGAGGTTCAGTTCGCAAATATTGGCGATTGCTACATAAAAGTGGCGGCGCATGGTTGCGAAGTCTTTCATGATAGCGATAAAAAGTTTGGTAAAGTTGACTGCGTTATTCCGCGCATCAAGCCAGCAATGACATTTTACGGAACGGCAATTGTTCGTCAATTTGAAGTTATGGCCGTAAATTGCCTTAACGGCTCGGCGGCAATTACCAAATCGCGCGACAAGTTACATACTTTGCAAATTATGGCGCAGCATGGGATCAACATTCCAATTACCAGTTTTGCCAATTCATCTTATGACACAAAAGATCTTATCAAATTGGTTGGCAGCGCACCTTTGGTTATAAAGCTTCTTGAAGGCACAAAGGGAGTTGGTGTGGTTTTGGCCGATACAAATAAAGCTGCAGAAAGCGTTATTAATGCCTTTCGTAGCTTGAAGGCTGATATATTAGTGCAGCATTATATTAAAGAATCAAAAGGGCAGGATATCAGATGTTTTGTGGTTGGAGGCGAGGTTGTTGCTTCGATGGAACGAATTGCGCAAGAAGGAGAATTCCGTGCCAATATTCATTTGGGTGCTACGGCGCGAGCAATCGAGGTTACGCCAGAAGAGCGTGATTTGGCAATTCGGGCGGCAAAAATAATTGGTCTTGATGTTGCTGGCGTTGATATGGTTCGTTCAAATTCAGGGGCAAAAATTCTTGAAATAAATTCATCACCCGGCCTTGAAGGAATTGAAGCGGCAACTGGAATTGATGTTGCGGCAAAAATGATCGATCACTTGGAAAAATCTTGTGCAAATTTTTTGAAATTTAACCAAATTCAGCCTTAGATGAAAAAAATTGATGCAAAAAAAATTTTTGGTTCTGCGGCAAATAATTGCCAATTTCTTTTTGGAGCGCATTCCTACAATCAAATTCCGCAAAGTTTAGAGCCCGAAATTGCCTTTATTGGCGCTTCGAATGTTGGCAAATCAAGCCTAATAAATGCTTTAATTGGCAAAAAGGTTGCGATAGTTTCGAACACTCCGGGCCGCACTAGGCAACTGAATTTCTTCAAAATTTCTAGTGGATTTACTCAAAGTTTTTCAGAGGGATTTGTGCTTGTCGATATGCCGGGATATGGATTTGCAAAGGCAAAAGAAAAACATATTGAACATTGGCAAAAAACGGCTTTTGAATATTTGGCGAAAAGAAAAAATCTAAAGCGCCTCTTTTTGTTAATTGATCCAATTAAGGGTTTGAAAGAGTCGGATCATGATGTAATAAATATACTAAACGCTCTCGCTGTTTCTTTTCAGGTGGTTTTGACGAAAATCGATAAAATTAAGTCAGAAGAAGTAAATAAGGCCAAAGAGACGATTTTGGAGGCGCTAAAAAAATCAGCCGCCGCTCATCCTGAAATCATTCTTACTAGCAGCTCAGATAGACGAGGAATTAACGATGTGCAAAATTCGATAATTGATATTTTGCAATATTTATGAAGGTTTTTTTGGCAATAACTTTAACGAGTTTGGTTGTTTTAATTTTGATGTTTTGGATCAATTCCTCGACATATGACGGCGCTAAAAATAGCAACAAATCCTTTTTCAAAAAATGAAAAAAAAATCTGAAAAACTGAGTTCCAAAAAAAATATCGTTCCAGAAATTTCTTTGGCGATGACGCCGAAGCAGATTGTTGAAGAGTTGAATCGGCATATTATTGGCCAAGATCAGGCAAAGAAGGCAATGGCTATTGCGCTTAGAAATCGTTACAGACGCAAGCTTGTTGAAAAGCCGTTATGTCACGAAATAGTGCCAAAAAATATTTTAATGGTTGGCTCAACTGGTGTTGGTAAAACTGAAGTGGCGCGCCGTTTAGCAAAATTAACCAATGCACCTTTTATTAAAGTTGAAGCAACAAAATTTACGGAAGTTGGATATGTTGGGCGTGATGTTGATTCAATTGTGCGCGATTTGATTGAAATTGCGATTAAGTCGGTGCGCAAAGATATGAAAAAATTGGTGGAACAGAAGGCGCAAGAAGAAGCGAAAAAAAGAATCGTAATCGCCTTGGTTGGAGATTCGGCGCTTGATGAAACTAAAGAAAAGTTTGCTCAAATGTTGGAAAATGACGAATTAAATAATCGTGAAATTGAGGTTGATATTGTTGATAATTTTAATTCTTCATCGACCAATTTCGATATTCCGGGCGGCCAAATGGGTGTGATTAATATTGGCGAAATTCTTAGTAAGGCGGTTGATGGAGAGCGTAAAAAGAAAGTTAAAATGACCGTTGAAGAAGCTCTGAATGCTTTGATTGAAGAGGAATCGAGTGGCATGATTGATGAGGAGAGAGTTGTTAGAAATGCTCTTAAAATTACCGAAAATGACGGAATAGTTTTTATTGATGAAATTGATAAAATTTGCGCCAAATCAAAATCTGGCGGTGCTGATGTTAGTCGTGAAGGCGTTCAGCGCGACTTATTGCCGCTAGTTGAGGGAACGATTGTTTCGACGAAATATGGAATGATTAAAACTGACCATATTTTATTCGTTGCTTCTGGCGCTTTTCATGTGGCGAAGCCATCAGATTTATTGCCAGAATTGCAAGGTCGCTTTCCAATTAGGGTGCAATTAAATTCTTTAACCGAAGCTGATTTAGTGAGAATTTTAGTTGAGCCAGAAGCAAACTTAATCAAGCAATATCAGGCGATGATTGCTGTTGAAAAAGTTAAATTAAATTTTACCGAAGAGGGAATTAATCAAATCGCCAAAATTGCCTTTAAGATTAATGGTGAAGTTGAAAATATTGGCGCAAGGCGCTTACACACATTGCTCGAAAAAATTCTTGAAGATGTAAGTTTTGAGGCTAGCGAAATGAAGGCTGGAACCGTTGTTGTGATTGATCGTAAATATGTTGACGATCACCTTGGTGAGCTTGTTTTTACAAAAACCGATTTATCGAAATTTATTTTATAATTTTGCAGATTTTTATATCGCAAAATCCCAACTCTCAAAATTTTGTAATTTTATGATTCCTCGTTACTCTCGCAAAGAAATGACTAATATTTGGTCGCAAGAAAATAAATACCAAATTTGGTTTGATATTGAAATACAAGCTCTTGAGGCTCTTGAAATTCTCAAAATTGCACCAATTGGAACGGCAAAAAGAATTAGAGAAAATTTTCAAAAGTCTGGCGGCAAATTTAACTCTGCGCGCGTTGACGAAATTGAGTCTGTAACGAAGCATGATGTGATCGCATTTTTAACTCATTTGGCTGAATTGGTTGGTGAAAATTCGCGCTTTATTCATTACGGGATGACAAGTTCTGATGTTTTGGATACTTGCCTTTCAGCTCAATTGTCGCAAGCTTCTGATATTTTAATTGATGATTTACAAAGGCTTTTGGCGGCAATTAAAAAGCGCGCATTTGAGCATAAAAATACTGTTTGCGTTGGTCGTTCGCATGGAATTCATGCTGAGCCGGTAACTTTTGGATTAAAATTGGCGCGTTTTTACGCTGAATTTGAAAGAAATTTAAGGCGATTAAAAGAGGCAAAAAAAGAAATCGCGGTTTGTGCGATTTCTGGCGCAGTAGGAACTTTTGCCAATGTTGATCCTTTTGTGCAAAAATATGTTTCTGAAAAATTGGGATTGGAAGAAGAGGCGGTTTCAAGTCAAATAATTCCAAGAGATCGTCATGCGGCATATTTTTCAATTTTGGGCGTAATCGCTTCTTCAATTGAAAATTTGGCAATTGAAATACGCCATTTGCAACGCACCGAAGTTTTGGAAGCGGAAGAGTTTTTTGCAAAAGGTCAAAAAGGCTCTTCGGCCATGCCACATAAAAGAAATCCAGTTTTAAGTGAAAATCTCACTGGCTTGGCGCGAATAGTTAGAAGTTCGGTGGTGCCAGCTTTAGAAAATGTTGCCTCTTGGCATGAGCGCGATATCTCACATTCTTCTGTTGAGCGTATGATTGCTCCAGATGCAACAATCACGCTGGATTTCGCTTTAAATCGCTTAGTTGGTTTGGTTGAAAACTTGACTATTTACGAGAAAAATATGCAAAAAAATCTAGATCGCTTGGGTGGCTTAGTTTTTTCGCAGCGTGTTTTACTTACCTTGATTGATGAGGCGGGAATTTCTCGCGAAGATGCTTATAAAATTGTGCAAAGCAATGCCATGAAGATTTGGGCTGGAGAATCCAATAGTTTTTTGGATCTTTTGAAAGCTGATAAAGAGGTTGTTGAAAAGTTGGGCGTTAAAAAACTCGAGTCACTTTTCGACATTTCTTATCATACCAAAAATATTGATCACATTTTTAAGCAAGTTTTCGGTGCTTAATTTTGATGTCGTTATAATTGGAGCGGGCGCGGCTGGTCTTATGTGTGCCGCAACCGCAGCAAGTCGTGGTCGCAAAGTTTTGCTAATTGACCACGCCAAGATGGTTGGTGAAAAAATTCGTATTTCCGGTGGCGGTCGTTGTAATTTTACGAATTTAAATATTTCTGATAAAAATTTCTTTTCAAAAAACTTATATTTTTGTGTTTCAGCCTTGCGCCGCTTTACTTCGCAAGATTTTATTTCTTTGGTAAAGAAACACAAAATCCCTTTTCATGAAAAAACTTTAGGGCAGCTTTTTTGCGACAAATCGTCGCAAGATATAATTGAAATGTTGCTAAAAGAATGCGCGCTTGGATCTACGGAAATATGGCTTGAGACTAAAGTTGAAAATGTTTCTAAAGTGGATAATATTTTTGCAATTAGAACCTCAAAAGGTTTGGTTTTTTGTCAATCTTTGGTCATTGCAACTGGCGGGCTTTCAATTCCAAAAATGGGCGCAACTGGCTTTGGCTATGATTTGGCGCGACAATTCAAAATTAAAGTTACGCAAACTTATCCAGCTTTGGTGCCATTTATTTTTGATGAAAAAATGTTGCTGGAAACAAAAGCTTTATCGGGAATTTCGGCGTTGGCAATTGTAACTTGTGGCAAAATTTCTTTTCGAGAATCGGTTTTATTTACCCATCGCGGAATAAGCGGCCCAGCCATTTTGCAGATTTCATCTTATTGGCAACATGGCGAAAAAATTTTGATAAATTTTGCGCCAGAAATTGATATTTATGCAAAATTAATTGCCGAAAGAAGTGAAAGGCCAAAGCAGGAAATTAAAAGTTTTTTAGCGCAATTTTTAGCAAAAAATTTGGCCGATTTTTTTGCGCAAAAAATAAATCACCGAGGCAATTTGGCTGATTTGTCGAAGGAAAAAATGAAAGATATTTCTGAGTTGGTAAATTCTTGGAGTTTTATTCCGGCTGGAACGGAAGGTTATGCCAAGGCAGAAGTAACAATGGGCGGAGTTGATGTGAACGAAATTTCATCAAAAAACTTTGAGAGCAAAAAAGTGCCAAATTTATTTTTTATTGGCGAAGTTTTGGATGTTACGGGTTGGCTTGGTGGTTATAATTTTCAATGGGCTTGGTCTAGTGGAAAAGCGGCGGGAGATTTTGTTTAAATTTGTGACGGCGCCAAAAAATTACCATTTTTGCTGATTTTTTTCAAATCGCGCGCCAAATGAAGGGAGCCGCAAATTACTATTCGACATTTTTCATTCCCAACTTTTTTGGCAATGTAAAAAATTGCATCAGCCAAGTTTTCGCCAGCAAATATTTCAATGCCGGCCTTTTTGCCAATTTTAACGATGTCGGCACAATCTTCTGGATATGGCTCGCCATTTACGGTTACGGCAATTATTTCGGCAATATTTTGGAATTTTTCTAAAAATTCTTTTTTGCATTTATTTTTGCTGAATCCGCAAATTATAAAATTTTTGCTAAAATTTCCTTCGCAAATCCAGCGAGAAAGTGCCAAGGCGCCAGCTTCGTTATGGGCGCCATCAATAAAAATTTCGCTTTCATTATTTTGTAAAACGCTATTTATCGAACTATTTACGCGCTCAATTCGACTAGGCCAATGTAGATTTTCTAGCGCTTTTTCGATATTTTTTGTTGTAATATTCAAAGTGTTTTTGACCGCTAAAGTTGCTGATATCGCGGTGCTAAAATTAATATATTGATGATCTCCAAAAAGGCTTGGCTTAGGTAAGTTTTCTAAAATAGTTTCGCCGAATTTTAGATCGAATTTGCCACTGTCGTAATCGCGCAAAATCTCGAAATCTTCATCGTAAAAATAGGCTGGAATTTTTTGGTCTGCGGCCAAAATTTTGATAATATTTTTTGCAGCTTCAGCTTGAGCGGCAACTATTAGTGCAGTTTTGGGGCGCATAATCAAAGCCTTTTCTAAGGCAATTCTTTCAATTGAATTGCCTAAATATTCGCTGTGATCAAATGAAATTGGCATTAGCAAAGTAGCAAGTTTTTGTTCGATAATGTTAGTGGCATCAATTCTGCCGCCCATTCCGCACTCAATTACCGCAACATCGTGATCGGTTTTTGCAAAAGCTAAGAAAGTGCCAATTGTAAATGCTTCCATGAAAGTTAGGGGTGTTTCACCAGCGGCAATCCTAACCTCTTCCATATTTTCAAAAAGAAAGCCGTCGCAAATTTTGCGACCATTTAAAACGATTCTTTCGTTGCAATCATGAAGGTGAGGTGAGGTGTAAAGATGGGTTTTATAGCCAGCAATTTCGTAAATTTTTGCGATTAATGATGCGGCCGATCCTTTGCCATTCGTGCCGGCAATGTGAATAATATTTTTTAGATTTTTCTGTGGATTTCCTAATTTTTCTAAAACCGTAGCCATTCTTTCAAAGACGGTTTCGTAATTAATTTCTCTTTTACCAAAAGTTGCGGGAATTGGCCAATGTGGCAAGTAAACCATAATTCACATTTAAGTTTTGATTTATTTAGTTGCGTTGCCAAAAATTGGCAAAATTGCGAAAAATTTGTAAAAACAAAAGGCTCAATTATCTAGTGATGTCTAATGCGCAGTGACTTTTCATTAAATTAAAATGCCAATTTTTTATCAAAAATTTTTTATCGCTATTTTTTTTGTGTTAACGCCAATCTTGGCTAACGCTCAAACCATTGCGACTCGCCACTTTAAATCGATAAATAAGCCAATTTTTTTAAGTGAGGGTTTTGTTAATTTTTCCTCGGCTTTTAGAAATCAAGCGGCAAGTTTTGAGAGAGAAGAGTCGGGAAGTCCGGCGGTAAAAAATCGCAATAATGCTGCCGAAAATCTTGGAAATGACAGTCAGATTTTTTTGAAATATGGCGTTATGAATGCAGATAAAACAAAGTTTGGCGCGATTGCAAAGTTTGAGTTAAATTATAATTCTGATTCGCGTAATGAGGTGCCAAATTTGGATCAGGCTTTTATTTTTAGCGAAGGAAATTTTGGTAAATTTGAGTTTGGAAATAATGTTGCGGTGAATCAAAAAATGAAAACTGGCGCTGCTAAAATTGCTCGTGGCGCTGGCGGAATTAACGGAAAATATCTTGAAAGTATAAATCTTCCCACTGCAAAAAATAGCGGCGATGCAAATGCTTTGGGTTTTATTTTACTGCCACAATCATTGGTTGGGCATGGCGGATATGCTCGTAGCGCCTATTTGGTTAATGGATTTGGCTCGAATGATTCGCGTATTTTTAATCGCAGCAATTTTCGCGCTTTGAAAGATAATAGTTTTGACGGCATTGAAGACGCGACAAAAATTAGTTATTATAGTCCGAAAATTAATGATTGGCTTTTTGGCGTGAGTTACGCGCCAGACAGTGATGATAATGGAATTTCTTCGGTAAAATATTACGATAAAAAGCTTGGTGCGATGCGTGATATTTTTTCGGCTGGCTTAAATTATGGCAAAGATTTTGATAATTTTTCGACGGAATTTTCGATGACAACTGAATTTGCGAAAGCGAAAAACCAAGATAGGCGCGATCTTTTTGCTTATGATATTGGCTTTAGCGCCGCTTATTTTGGATTTACCGCCGCTCTTTCTTATGGATCTTGGGGAAAATCTTTGCAGCCAAAAAGTGGCATTTATGCGGCAAATAGCTCCAATTCTGGCTATGGTAGCGCTGGCTTAGCTTATGAATTTGGCCCTATTGCAGCAAGTGTTACGGCTTTAAAAAGTTCTTTCCAAAAAAATAAATATCGCGCTATTTCTCTTGGTGTTGACTATAAGCTTGCTAAGGATTTGATGCCTTATGTTGAGTTGACCAAGTTTTCTTTTGAGTCACATCAAACATCCCCCAACAGTTTCAATGACAATCGCGGCTATGTCGCGCTAACCGGAATTTTATTTTCATTTTAATGAGTATCGCTGCTTTAGATTCATATTTGGCGCCTTTAAAGCAAATACTTGAGCGCGAAGGCGTGAACGAGGTTTCGGTAAATCGACCTTTTGAAGTTTGGGTTGAATGTAAAGGCGATATGTTTCGTGAAGAATTGCCAACTTTCGATATTGAGCATCTTAAATCTTTGGGTCGTCTTGTGGCGCAGGCGACTGAACAAAGGCTTAGCGAAGAAGAGCCACTTCTTTCTGCAACTTTGCCAAACGGTTTTCGTATTCAAATTGTTTTCCCACCTGCTTGTGAACAAGGTTCGGTGGTTATGTCGATTCGTAAGCCATCAAGTTTAAAATGGAGTTTGGAAGATTATGATAAAATGGGCATGTTTTCTTCCGCTTCCGTGGGCGAGGTTGTTGATAAGAACGATTTAATTTTAGCTAAGCTTTTAGAGTTAAATCGAATCAAAGATTTTTTGACCAGAGCGGTTTTGTATAAAAAAAATATTATTATTTCCGGCGGAACCTCAACCGGTAAAACAACTTTTACCAATGCGGTGATTCGCTCAATTCCTCACGAAGAAAGACTGATTACGGTTGAAGATGCGCGAGAAGTTGATCTTACTTCTCATCCAAATCGCGTTCATTTACTTGCCTCTAAAGGCGCTCAAGGTCGCGCTAAAGTTACAACGCAAGATTTAATTGAAGCTTGTTTGCGTTTGCGTCCAGAAAGAATAATTGTTGGTGAGTTGCGCGGTTCGGAAGCTTTTAGCTTTTTGCGCGCCATTAATACTGGTCATCCAGGATCCATTTCAACATTGCACGCCGATACTCCAAAAATGGCAATTGAGCAGCTAAAAATGATGGTGATGCAAGCTGGTCTTGGAATGTCGCCAACCGAAATAGTTTCTTACATCAAAAATGTTGTTGATATTGTGGTGCAATTGAAGCGTGGCGAAAAAGGCAGGCGCTATATTTCTGAGATTTACTTTAAGGCAATTCATAACAAATAAATTTTTTAAAATGTCTCGCGAACGGTTTTTTAACAAAAAATACGAATATTTAACATTGGGCCAAGTTATTGAAATGACTGGCGCCGTTCCCTATGGCAAAATTGATTTGCAGGCGAAAATTTATGATGTGGCAACTTTGGAAAGGGCAAATTCTCAGCAAATTTCTTTTTTTCATTCAGGCTCTTATTTTGAGAAATTTTTAAAAACCAAAGCTGGATTTTGCTTAATTGAAGAAAAAAACGCTGACCGCTCTCCGGCGGGAATAAATATTTTGCTGCATAAAAATCCTTATTTCGCTTATGCCAAAATTGTGGCAAGTTTTTACGAAGAAAAGTCGCAGGAATATGGCAAAAGCTTGGTTGATTCTTCTGCTGAAATTGGCGAAGGAACAAAAATAGCGCCAAACGCCTTTATTGG
>JACCEB010117573.1_pt1 | contig 10587 bp, 9 predicted proteins | sample 7454761 | NCBI WGS metagenome assembly JACCEB01 (sample SAMN15323454, study PRJNA562643) | freshwater metagenome | isolation source: river surface water | place: USA:Blue River Watershed | collected 2017-08-18 | reverse complement strand
TAGCCAAACTTTGATTTGAGCTTAATCATGCCGTATGAGACGAATGGAACAACTGCACCAATCGCAATAGCAGCTAATGGAGTTACAAAGCCAGCTCCTGGAGTGATAGCTACAAGTCCTGCAACAGCTCCAGAAGCAAAACCTAAAGCAGTTGGCTTCTTTACTGTTACCCATTCAATTAATAGCCAGATAAGGCCAGCTGTAGCAGCTGCTAAATGAGTTGTGACAAGGGCACTGGCAGCAAGGCCGTTGGCAGCTAGAGAAGATCCAGCATTGAAACCGAACCAACCAAACCACAATAGACCTGTTCCAATTAAAGTCATAGGAAGATTGTGTGGGCGAGCATCTTCGTTATGAGCGAGCTTGCGCTTCCCAAGCAACAATGCAAGAGCTAATGCTGAGAAACCAGAGGAAATGTGAACCACTGTTCCACCAGCAAAGTCTAATGCCTTGCCTACAAATAATCCGCCTTCACCCCAGACAAAGTGTGCTAAAGGTGCATAAACCAACAAGCTCCACATTGCAATGAAAATGACGTAGGAAGAAAACTTCATCCTGTCTACAATGGCTCCAGAAATAAGCGCTGGAGTGATTATTGCAAACATTAATTGGAAAGCCATAAACAATAAATGAGGTACTGTGATTGTTGCCCCATTTAATACAAAGGGGGCTTGATCAACATTCTTCAACAAAAGATAGTCAAATCCACCAATGTAAGGAGAAGACCCCTTTGAAAATGAGAGCGAGTATCCAACTACGAACCAAAGTACTGAAACTACAGACATTGATACGAATGATTGCATAAGTACGTTAAGCACATTCTTTGATCTTGTCATACCTGCATAGAATAACGCAAGCCCAGGAATCATAAGAAGAACTAGAGCAGTGGATACAAGAACCCAAGCTGTGTCAGCTGCATTAATACTAGATTGCATCTTTGCCACGCTCCTCTGTTCGGATTCTTATAACATCAAAAACAGGAGTTACAAAAATCTTACCATCACCAATTTCGCCAGTTCGAGCAGCATCTGAAATTGTTTTAACAATTTGATCTTTCATTGATTCATCACATACAATTTCAAGCTTGAGCTTTTGAATTAAATTTACAGTGTATTCAGCACCCCTGTAATGTTGAGTGTAACCCTTTTGTTTACCAGATCCCCTGACCTCAGTAACTGTCATTCCTGTTACACCCAAATCATCCAAAGAAGTTTTTACTTCATCTAATCTTTGGGGGCGAATCACAGCTTCAATCTTAACCATTTTTATTTTTTTCCTTAAAATTTAAGCTAGAGATTTTAATCTCAGTATTATTATTGCTCTTATGTTAAGAAAAAATTATAGCGAGATGAAAATCTCGCTATAATGATAAATTTTATGACCGGGTTACAAAATTAATTGAAACAATAATACATTACAATGTCAGGCAGAATAGTGCCACGCTGTTTACAACTTGCAGCAAAAGCAGTGTTGAATTTAAGAGAATCTGGTAAAGTTTCATATTTGATACCTTCAGATGTTACATAATCCGAAAGCATGTCTAATTCTTGAAGTGTGTAATCTTTAGGATTAGCGCCATCTACAATCATTGATAATAAATTTTTAACGTCAATTGAGTTTTCCATAAAATATTATGGGGCGTAAATGCTTGAATGAGTTAAAAATAAAGCCCCCAGAAATAAATCTGGGGGCTGCCTCGAACTCCATATAATAAGTTATTATAAATTAAAATAAAAATAATTTCTACCAGCTCCAAAGGAAAATCCCGTCAGCTCCATGTATAATCAAAATGAGGTATTGAAATGATAGAATTAATTTGTGATGTTTGTGGTAATACATTTTTCAGAAATACTGGTGAATACAATAGGAGTATTAAAAAAGGAAGAAAATCTTATTGTTCCAGAAAATGCTGTGGTAAATCTGTTGGCAAAAATTTAGTTGGCCACAGAAGTGATTATGACATTTCACAACATTCAGGCAACAGAAATGATAAATTAACACCATTTAGACTTTTATTCAGAACTGCCAAAAGACGAGCAGAAGAAAAGGAAAGAGAATTTTCAATTACTTTGCAAGATCTAGAAAAAGTTTGGGAAAATCAAAATGGTAAATGCCCTTATACCGGTTGGGAATTAGATCATGTACCGTGGAGAAAAACAGAAAGAAATCCTAAGCAATGCAGCCTTGACAGAATTGATTGTGAGAAAGGCTATACAAAAGATAATATTCAATTTATTTGTATGATTGCAAATTTTGCAAAAAATAATTTTACAAATGAACAAGTTCTAGAATTTTGCAAAGCTGTTGTTGAAAATAGCAAGGCTCAAGATTAAAAATCTTGAGCCTTATGGACCCGGGGGGACTTGAACCCGCCGTCTTACGTGCACATTAAAAAAGCATCTACAAGCTTAGTATAAAATTTAATTTCACTAATAAGCCCCCTTTATACTGGATTCTTATTAGCAAGTTCTGCTATACAAAATAAAAGTCTTAGAACAGCAAACCTTTATTAGTCAGTTATAAATAACGCAGAATTTCAGTCTAACTGAGAACTTCATTCCACGGCTGAATTAAAAACTCAGGCTGCGATCGCAAACGCAGAAGCGTTGCGAGCTGTTGCAAAGTTATTGTTTGCATTTATTGTTTTCTTCGGGTTTAACGAGGCCACCGAACACCTCGACTTGCAGCTTAATCTCCTTGCCCGCAATCTACTCCAATCGGGCCCTCATAAATTAATTATAGTGTAATTACTATCAAAAATGAATAAAATTTTTGGAACTTCAAACATTTTGCAATGAGCAATCTAAAAGTTCTAAATCGCTAGCCTTAAGATAATCATTCACAAAGATTCGCATCTCGTTATCTTGGCAATATTCACGACCCAACACACCTCTAGAACTGAGACTATAGCAGTCAAAATCGAGACTAGGATAGGCTTTTTTCAAACCCAAAATCCAAGACATTGGGCTACCATAAAATGACAAGAATCTAATAATCACGCCATTATCAATGAGCTCTAAATTGACTTCAGGATTATTGATGCATGTGCCCCAATTATCTAGTGCCCAATAATGAAAACTTTGATAAGCAAATTTATTGGACAATCTCCAGAAGCCGTGGGAAGGCTTAAAATGAAAACCCTTATCATGCATTTCAAATGATAAAAATAAATCATCATTATCAATGTGTTTGAAGTTTAGTATTTCATACTTTTCTTCAAATTCACTTGGCACAGGGGCCAAGAAAGAAAAGTCAAGCTTATTATCTTTGACATTATCAGATAAGAATTTCTCATAATCTGCACCAGTAATGACAATCTTGTTAGCTGTTTGATTTTGCATAATTTACCTCAGTATTATAGTTGTTACTAGAGGTTTTAGTATAGAATTATTGAGTTGGTTCTTGAGGCAATGCTGGTACATCCAAGTTTTCTGCAGCCGATTGAGTCTTCTTCTTAATCTCTTCTTCGTACCTTTGTTTAGCTTGGTCATTCCAAACTTCAGTAGACCCATCATGCTTTACACGATAAGCTTGCAATTTGAGATCGCGTAAATGCTGTGCATCTTCTCTGTTAGGTAAATTTTTAAATGCGTCTAGATTTTTAGCATCATCATCCCAAAAATGGACAGATGTGAAATTATGACCAGGAGTTAAATACCTATTCAATAAAAGTTCATTTTTCTTTTCAGATGTAGGCATTTTTCCTGTAATGTTACCTGATCTATTAATGTGTATGTAATTTTCCATAGAAGGATCCATAGGCAGTCCCTCTTTTTCAAAAGCTCTCAAAACAGGTTCTTTTGCGTCAAAGTCACTGCGAGCTGTATTGAAAATAACAACACCATTTGGATTACGCTTCATCAAAGCTTTGACTTTTCTGATCATAGGTGCAATTGGTTTGCTTGTTTTTTCAAATAAAAGCGAATCCATAAATTGTGTGTAATCAAAAGTATAGTCACCTGGGCCATACTTTTGTTGGTCTGCTAAAATAATTGGATTGTTCTCAATGTCAAAAGTATTATACTCGGCAGGTTTTAAAGAGGCAACAACTCTATTGTCTCTTTTAACTAAAATTTCAGCGCCTGTAGTAACGAGTGTATCATCGATATCAAAAATAAAAAGGGGGCGAGAAACTCTATCAATTTCTTTTGCAATTCTGTACCACATAATTTAGTAATTAAAATTTAAATTCTCAAAACCTATCAAGCTCAATCAAAAGAAAGCAAATCTTTTAAATACTTGAATGATACTGGGGGTCTATACTCTTTTATTTCACCCCAATTTACACCTTTTTGGAGCATTCTATTAGATTCTAATCTCCTAGCTGTAGCCGCTTCGTATAATGCTCTATTTCGGGCCCTCTTTAAATTAAAATTAGGTTTGAAATAATTGATTTTACTTATTCTCTCTTTCCAAAACAAAGGCAGATCTTCAAGCATGCATTTCAAATCAGCGCCATCAATGTCTTTTGCTTTGTATGACAAAGAAGGATTTACTAATGTGTTTCCTTCAGTTCTAGTCTCAGCACAATAATCTATTATGATGTTGTTTGTCCAAAAGCCTTCAGGTATTTCAAGAGGAGGCACATCTCTTGCATCGTATTCATAAGATCCAAAAGTGTATCCATCAAAATGATGACACAAAACTTTTACAGGCATAAAAATCTTTGATTCAGATGAGGAGCAAGATCTTTCAAGCCAATCAGCCCTTGGTATGAAAGCATCACCATAGTGAAAATCAAACCACCAATTTTTAAGCAAGGCTTGATTTAAAATCATAATACCTTCGGCTCTACAAGCTCTGAAACTACAGACTCCATTTGATTCATAATTCCACCCAAAGAAATTAGAATTCATTATCCATGATAAATTGTCTGGATGATGGCTATAAACTGCTGCTTTGTAAACCTCATCGCAATCGTCAAGAGCATTTAAAATCTTATTCAATTGATTATTATTGGGGGCTAAATAAGGATGGTCATGATTTCCAGCATACCAGATAAGATCATCACTACTTTCACAAATAAGATTTACAGCCTCTTGCCATTCCGATTGATAAGCATTTCTAAATTTAAATAGATTAGCATTTGGAAAAATTTCTAAGATCTTATCATACACGGCATCATGATTGCTTATGTTCTCATCTAAGCCACAATAAATAAAAACATCAGACCATTCAATTACTTTGTAGCTGTGAAGAGTATAGAAAAAAACTTCAAGCTTATCATAATCTTTGAGATTATATCTTAAATTAGGTTGTCCCAAAGGACTTGGAGAATTTTCTTGTATGAAAACATTTATGAAGAGAATCATGATTTTAATTTAGAGAAGGGCGAGTGGGCTTTTACCCACGGCGTTTTATGAGTACCACTCTTTGAGTTGTTTAATACTCTGCTCGCCCTTCTCCGTCCCCCTTGTGGGTTACAAGGAAGTTGTGTGCACGAGTATAATTATACAACGCAGTGGGAACTAATTAGATAACTTGAAGAAGCTTTCCAGTAGAATCACCAATTTTTTCTATGTCAATATTGTGCTTGTCAGCCATTGAAAGAAAAAGGTTAGTCATTGGGGTGTTTTTAGGAACTGTAATGTGTTTGCCTTTTCCTAATTTGCCTCCAGCATTTCCTGCTAATAAAATGGGCAGATCATCGTGATTGTGTCTGTCACCGTCACAAATACCTGCGCCATAAACAATCATAGAATTTTCAAGAAGGGTTTTATCGCCCTCTTTTATTGAATTCATTTTATCAAGAATGTATGCTAATTGTTCTACATGATACTTATTAATTTTTAAGAGGGCTTCAAGTTTTTCAGCATTCCTTTGATGATGAGACATTTCGTGATGTCCATCATTGACACCAATCATTTTATAAGATCTGTTTGAACCTTCATTAGCAAACATAAATGTAGCAACTCTTGTATTGTCATTTTGGAAAGCTAGAACCATTAGATCACCCATTAATCTAATGTGTTCTGTGTAATCACTAGGAGCTTGTTGTAAATTTAAAAACTTATTTAATGGGCCAAGATTATTATTCTCTTTTTCATTGAATGAAATTCTTCTTTCAATTTCCCTAATGCCTGTAAGGTATTCATCCAACTTTGTTTGGTCTGTCTTGCCTAGCTTTTTATGCAATCTTTTTGCATCTTCATTCAGAAAGTCAAGAATAGATTTATTTTCTGCAATTCTAATTTCACGGGAAATTTTATCTTCATCTGCGTATTCAGATTTAAATAATCTTTCAAATGCCAAACGTGGATCTGTTTCTTTGGCAGCTGGAGTTGTTTCTGATCTCCAAGAAATAGAATTAGAATAGGCACATGAATAGCCAGAATCACAGTCTCCCGCTAATCCGCCTCTTTCACAACCTAATTCAATAGATGAAAACTTAGTACTATTTGTGTAATGGTTAGCTAAAATTTGGTCAAAAGAAATTCCATTCTTTATGTTTGCCCCATTAGTTTTCTTTGGATGACAACCTGTGAGCCATGCTGCAGCAGATCTAGCATGATCGCCTGGGCCATCTCCTAAAGGAAATGCATTCTGCTGTGCAAGGCCACTGATTACATTAATGCTATTTTTCAAATGTGCTAAAGGAGATAAAATCCCATTCAATTCATAAGTAGAATTTTTAGGGGTCCAGAAGTCCATGTTTATACCATTGGGTACAAAAATAAACGCAGTTCTAAGGGGAACCTTAGGCGCTGAAGCATAAGAGATTGTGGAAAGGGATTCCAAATAAGGCAAAGCCAAGGCTGCACCAAAACCCTTCAGAACTGTTCTTCTGTCTATCATAATATTAACCTATTATTTAAATAACTTCATGAATTCTTTGATCGGAATAACCATTAATAAGTCGTTTGAAATTGCAATAAAGTCACCAAACTTAATTTGCACCATATATGGTGAATTAATAATTAATTTATTTCTACCTAAAAACCAAAATACTTTTGTTTTACTATTTTTTGTGAATAAACCGTTGTTTTTATCTCTGCCAGCAAATTCTAAATTGTAAGAACTCATAAACTCTTTCATGTAAGTTTGTTTGTATGTAGTATTTGCCCCCAAAGATTTATTACTATAATAAAATTCATCTGTCGGTCTATTCTCATGATCATAAACTTGAGTTAATCTATAAGTACATAAATCTTTTTTAGAAAAACCATACTTCTTGACCATTTTGTTGAAAAATTCATAAAATTTGCCATAAGAAATAGGCTCAGGCCGAAAGTAAATTTTCCACCACAATATTATTTTTTCTTTATTCATACCGTGCCTCTTAAAATTTGAAACCAAATTTGGCTTCTGCTCTATAGTCTTGTGTGTTCAAGTTGTTATTTCTATTTTGTATTAATGTTCCACTTAAAGAAAAGTTGAAACTATCGCCTGATTTTATCAAACCGATAGAGTATGTGTTAATACCTTTAAAATTACTATTATAGAAAAATTGATCTCTCATTTCACTATAAAAACTTGTGGACCCTCTTTTGTATCCTAATTTTATACCGCTTTCACCGTATAAATTAAATCCGCCAGCTTTTGCTAATACTTCGGCTTGTGTGCCTGGAAGATGTTCAGTAGAAGTGTAAGTTCCGTTTAAGTCCATGTTTCCTAATTTAGCTGTAAGCCCAAGAGTTCTTTTCTCAACAGGAACAGTACTGCCAGGTTTTGCAACATCATCAGGATTCAAAGTATAAGAACCCGAAAGTTTCAAATTCTTCGATGTGTTTACATTAACTAGAGTTTGTGTGGTGTCTTTATTTAAATTTACATTTGTATCAGTTGATTCTCTCATTCTTACAATTGAATCAACTTGAAATAAAGTTTTATTGTTACCTACCACTGCTCTATAATCAACAATCTCAGACTGACTTGTATTAGTCTCCATAGAATTTATTGCTGTTTGCAAAATAGCGCCATTAGCAAGATTCAAATTTAAACTGTATTTGTTATTATTTGCATAATTAATTGTTTGACTGTTATTAGCAAACTTGCTTCCTGTTTGTTCTGTAGAGAATGCTAATTTTTTATTGGGGGCAAAACTCAATCCATAGCCATTTCTTGTTTCATCGCCAAATGGTGTAGACAATAAATTCGAATTCAAATTAATGCTAAGATTGGAACTTGCACCCCAAATTGGAGTAGTAAGATTTACATTATTAGAAGACGTTTCGTTTTGCTTGGTTGCATTATTTTCAGTTTGTGACAATGAAGAAGATGCGTTTAAAGATGCAGAACCTATTTTGGATGTTAATTTAATTTTGTCACTTACAGTAGATGAATTATTTACATCTTGACTTGAATTTGTATCAACTCTTTCTAGCTCAAGTCCTGGCATGTTTTTATTGGCAATCAAAGAATAATTGAATTTATTAATTTCTTGATCAATTTGCTTATTATCGCCATTGACGATTTGATTGCCAATACTTTCAGATGTAAAAATACCTCTTCCTATCTTTGTAGATAAATTGCCAGTGGTATTATCAGTTGATAAGATTTTACCATCAGGAGTATAATTGGTGTTTTTGCCAAATTTGTAGGCAACTTGCAATCCAGAAAATTGATGCTTGAATGTTGTGACATCATTACTGGAACCAACCAATACACCCTTGTCATTTCTCTTTATTGAATCAACAGACGAAAACGACAATAATGGAGAATTTTTCCTAACTGGCAATGCAAAAGTCAAACTGTCATCAATAAGTTCTTTTCTATTTGTATTTCCAGATTCTGTATTGATAGAATTGCTTGAATAATTAAATGTTTTAAAACCAAAAGAAACTTTATTATTTATTGAATTAGTTTCTTTTGAACCAGACAGAGTGTTATTCTCATTTCTTGAAAATGTTAAGCCAGTGAATCCGCTTTTGTCACCCTTGAAAGTCATTCCATAATAAAGTTGGTCATTTTTGGTTTCTTTATTATTTACAACTAAGTTATTTTCATTAGCAGAAAAGCTCAAAGCTCCCCCAAATAATTTTCTATTATAATTCAAAGAATCTAGAGTGCTTGATGTTGCCCCAACTTTAGGATCAAATTTGTCATCATTGTTTCTTGTAATAGAAATTTGATCAGTTTTGAATGAAATTGACTCTTGGTTGTTTACAAGTCTTGAGCCATTAGTAATTGATTCATTTTGATTATTTTTGTAAGATAAATTACCATTTGCAAGCTTTGAATTAAAGCTTGAAGTTTCTATTACATTGGAAGTTTTGATGTTTTTAGCATCAGTGCCTGAATTTTCATTTATCGAATAATTAAAAGAGGGCTGATTTTTATTACCAGTTAAATTGAATTGCACACCATTGTTGTTGTTTTCGACAGTGCTATTTAAACTCTTGAAATTTGAATTATTAAATGATAAATTCGCATTATTAGAAATAGAGTATTTGCCCCCTAAATTTGATTTTTCAGCAGAGTCTACAACGCCAAAGTTTTTGACCATCGAAGAGAATTCTTTATCAGTCTTTTCATAATTTGCAATCAAAGAATTTTTGCTACCAGTGGAATAACCAAGTTTAATTGCGTCTTGCACACCAAAACCTTTACCATTAGGATTGGCATAATAACTTGATGTAAAACCACGAGATTTTAATGTGTGACCAAAAACCATTGATGGTGCAGTGGCTGCAGTTTGTGAATTCACTGCTGTAAGGGTTAAGCCACTAAAAGAATTAGAAGCTAATTTAAATGTCAATGGTGCAGTGAGTGAAGGGTTTGCATTTTTAGATGCTGTTTCAGGATAGTAACCATATTTAACATTGATGATCTGAGTTCTTTTAATCAGATTAACAAATGTAATTTCGCCTTTATCAATGCTCAGAGAATAATCAGAAGATTTTAAAACATTCCCATCTAAAGTTACAATGACAGGCATGCTTGTTGAAAAAACTATGTTTTTCCAAGTGAGAATGTATGGCCCTCTTTTATCTTGACCTAGAAAACTATCTACATTCTCTGTTGGTTCGGCTAAATTACTCAAGCCTTTCGGGCGAGAATTTACCTGTTGAAATAAAGGGGTATTTTGGGCAACAGATTGGCCGGAAATTAAAAGTATAGTGAATAAAGCTATTGGCGTTTTCATCTTTTTGCTCATGATAATATTATTATAGTGTTAAAGATGACAACCTTATCTTTTAGTATAAAAAAGAGGGCTCTTTCAAGCCCTCTTTTTTATTAATTGTTTACTACTTCAGCGTCTATGATTTCATCCGAAGAATTTGCAGCCGTAGGTTCTTCTGCTTGCTGGCTTTGATATAATTTTTGAGCCAAAGCGAAAGAGGCCTCTTGCAAATCTTCATATGCTTTATCAAGCGCTTCTGAGTCTTCGTTAGTGAGAGTTTCTCTGAGTGAAGTGACCTTTGCTTCAATATCATTTTTCTCAGTTTCATCAATCTTATCACCAAGATCCTTAATTGTTTTTTCTGTGTTGTAGATCAAATTGTCAGCATTATTGCGCTTCTCAATCATTTCCTTTTGCTTCTTGTCAGCTTCTGCATTTGCTGCAGCTTCCTGTACCATTCTTTCGATCTCTTCCTTAGAAAGGTTAGATGATCCAGTAACAGTGATTTTAGCTTCCTTGTTTGT
>JACCEB011791324.1_pt1 | contig 10588 bp, 12 predicted proteins | sample 7454761 | NCBI WGS metagenome assembly JACCEB01 (sample SAMN15323454, study PRJNA562643) | freshwater metagenome | isolation source: river surface water | place: USA:Blue River Watershed | collected 2017-08-18 | reverse complement strand
GACTTTACTTGGCGCTAAGGCTACGGGGAGATAAATGAATACCTGCGGTGTTTGTAATGGAGTTTTTGGAGATGGTTCATTCTGCATCTCATGTGGTGTTTCTCACGCCGAATCTGAATCCCTGCGCGCGGTAAACAACCCTGTGCGTCAACCAATGGTTGACCTTCGCAACAAGCTCGCCGAGAACCGAACCACTGTGATTCGAGGCCTAACCGTCTTGGGTGTCCTGCTGGGCCTAGCCGGTGCTCAGCTGTATTTGATTTTTGGTGTTGGACCTAATCAAACTTTGGATCGATATGTAGCGGCCATTGAGGCGGGGGATTTTGCCGCACTTGATGACCAATCGCTGTTCCCGGGAGCGAAGAACCCAGGCGACACTCCAGCTTTGGACTTTCGTGATGCAGCTGCCACCTCAGCAGTGGATTATCAAATCACCTCGAAGGTCGACAATACAGCCAGAGCCAACATTGATCTTGGTCCGAGCACTTACGAGCTAGTCCTTGCTTCAGAAGTGGCATTTAAGGGCCTGTTCTTTATCGCGGAGTGGAGCGTGCAGTCTGAGCCGCAGACCCTGCAGGTCCAAGCCCAGGATGCACTCCAAGATAAGCAAAAGGTCACCCTGCCCGGCACCGCCCAGCAGCCCACCGTCGGAGAGCTAAGAGATCAGCCTGGACTTATCGACGGCTTCAGCTCGGTACTGCCTGGACTCTACTCGGCTGAAATCGATGGTTTGGGATTCTTTGCCGATACTTCGGTGCAGGCCCTAGTTACCGCTGACAGCGGATACAGCGTTTTACTGCTTGCGGCAGATCTTCGCGAGGTCAAGGGCGGCAACGACACTAAAGCCTTCAATAAGGCCAAGAACGTAATGAAGGACTGTTTGCGCAGCCGATGCTCCAAGCTGCCAAGGTTGGATGTCTACGACTTTGCACTGTGGTCTCAGTATCCCGAGGACGAGTACACCTCTAGCTCTTTCAACAAGAGTTTCTCCTTCAACGGCTGCCGGGAGTCGAGCACTGAGGCTTTGAGTGCTACCAAGATCAGAAAGAAGTACAGCTGTGACTACACCGCAAAGGGTCACCTGTATGTCCGCTATTACTACTACTACGGCTACTACACCGATTACTACTACTACTGGAATCTTTACGACACCAAGAGCTTGAACTTGAACGTGTTCGTCGATATTCAAACCAACGAAGCGGGCACCAAAGAGAATGTTGGCAAGGCCGTAATTGTTCGATAGAGCTAGTCTGAAACACAAGGGGATCTAATGGCATTTTGTGGAAACTGTGGAACCAAGGCGGTCGGTGAGTTCTGCGTTAACTGTGGCAAGCCGACCCAGTTGCAAACTCAAGCGGTGGCTCAGCCAGAACCAGTAATCGCCCCAGCACCTCCGGTAGTTGAAGTTCCAGTAGCTCAGCCTGAACCTGTGGTTGAGCAGGTCATTGAGCCTGAGCCAGAGGTAATCGCCGAACCAATAAAGCCTGCCAAAGTGGCTGAAGCGCCGGTTGACTCAAGCGTGGAAGTCGAAGCGGAGCAGCTTGAAGAATCCTTAGAAGAAGAGGAATCCGACTATCCGCGAAGGCCCTCAAAGCGGTTGGCGCTAATTCTTGGTGGGTCAATTATTGCCCTGGGAGCTTTGCTCTTCCCGGGGTCTGGCGAGCTGACCGTGGTCTATCAGGACAACACAACTGATGACAATAAAGCGGTTGATTTGACTCTGCAAATAGATGGTCAGGACATCAGAGTTCCCAAGGACGCCGATGGTGAATTGATTTACACCGGCACCTGGAGCTCTTTCGAGCCTTCAGTGCTCAAGGTGATTCCGGACCCTGTAAATGACGAAGTGATCACAATTGCCATGCCACAGTTTGGCTCGCTTGGAATTTGGAACCTCAACAAGCCTCGTGTGGTTACCATCACCGCAAACGATCGCAGTCTTGACGTGAATCTAAATGGCGCTGATAACTTTTCTGAGGTCGGCACCGCATCTGCGTATCGCACCTTCTACAGCAGGGACCTCTCCAGCTGTAAGGAAGACTTCAACGACGAGTTTGGCTACGGCATCAACCTAAGACGTAATGCGTACGACAACTACTTGGCATTTGTAGAGGACTCCCAGCTAGATGGTCAACGTACCTTGCAGTACACCACTTGGGCCAGTAGGGCAGACAACCTGCAGGCAAAGATGGGCAACTATCTCTCCCTTGCTAGCGCCAATCCAATGGGCACAAAGAACGCCGGCTTGAACACTGCGGGCGACCAGGTCCAGGACGCAATCATTAGTTTGCAGTCCGCTTGGAAGAACCTTGAATCGGTGTCTCGCGCCCAGAGTGATAGCAAGTGGGATGCGGCATGGACTCGCATCTACAACGCCGAAACGGCGCTATTTGACAAAACCGAGGCCTTCAAGCCAACCGCTAAGGGCGCGGGCGGCAAGATCTGCGATGCCCAGCTCAATAGAGAATAGGAATAGATATGTTCTGTAGTAAGTGCGGTCGGGCCTCCGACGGAAGTGCGTTTTGCGTAGGTTGCGGAGCATCGCAGCAGGCGAATAGTCAGCCGGCCATGCCACAGCCGGTAGTGGTTCAGACTCAGTACCAGCAGCCGCAGAACTTTCAAAACCCATACGCTCCGCAGCAGAGCTACCTACCTCCGCAGCAGCCATACATTGGACCGCAGCAGACCAACGGCAAGGCCATCGCGTCACTGGTGCTTTCGCTGCTTGGCCTCTCAATTCTCGGTTTGATATTTGGACACGTTGCAGCTTCTGAAATTAAGAACTCCGGAGGGCGACAGGGTGGCTCTGGTATGGCAACCGCTGGAATTGTGCTGGGCTGGATTGGAAGCGTCGGCTGGGTGTTCTACTGGATTGGCGTGGTATCACTCATGAACTCAGGCCTGTACTACTAAAGCCACTCCTTGACCGAGCCAAGCATTCGAGTCGTCAGAGGCGATCGTGAAATAAAGTCAGCGTCGCTGCGCCGAAGGGTCTTGCTTGCTGTGGCAGCCGTCACGTTGGCCGTGGTTGCTGTCGGTGGTGGATTGCTCTATCAAAACCTTGATACCGATTCGGATCTCTACGCTCAGGCCGAGGACCTGCAATCGCTTGTCGAGCGAACCAGGGATGCCACGGTAACCGTCTACTGCGGAGATTCATCCGGTAGCGGTTGGGGTATTCAACTTGAAGACAACCTCACCGGAGCCAAGTCGCTTGGTTTTGAAATCGTCACCAACTTTCACGTCATTGATCAGTGCATTGACCTAGGTGAGGTCGCCTTCTCGATCGGTGAAGAATTGGTAAAGCATCGCGCAGAGATTTTTGGCTATGACTCAAGCGGCTGGGATCTTGCGCTACTGACCACCGCCACCGAAGTTGGCGAACTGGAGCCCTCTCGAAGAAAGCCTCGGCTTGGTGAGTGGGTCATGGCGGTAGGGAGCCCAAGCTCCTCTGCAAGTGACGAGGGCATTTTGCGAGGCAACGTCACCTTTGGCAATGTCACCAACCTGGTCGGGGCATTGGTGGTAACCGATGCGGCAATCAACTATGGCAATTCGGGTGGCCCGCTGGTCAACTCCAGGGGTCAGGTAATCGGCACCAATACCTGGGTTGAGGAGAAAGATCAGACCGACAATATTTCATACGCGCAGGGCACTCCGACGCTGTGCCAAACCATTCTGGACTGCACGGCATCAGCGCTCACCTGGAGCGATTGAGCCAATAGTCTTATCTGGCTAAGATTCAAAGAGAGGGGGTTCTCATGGCTGTTCCAACAATTGTCACCTGCCCGTATTGCACCGGTCCGACCGTGCTAAACGCCGGCCCACAGTGCGAGAAGTGCCGAGTGCCGCACCACTATGAGTGCTGGATGGAAAATGGCGGCTGCACAACTTTCGCTTGCAAGAACTCTCCTGATATCAAAAGGAACGCTCAGTGAAGTCTCCCCGCCAGCTCAGACTTGAAAACGAGTACAAGTCCATTCGCAATCGCCTAGATGGCAGCCCGTTTATCGAAGTTCAGCCGGTGGGACCCGCACCATTTGAGCGTTACCGAGTGGTCTACCGAGTGCCATCGCTGAGGCTAGATGCCCAGAATCGCCCAGTTGAGGCACCAATTACGGTGGTTGACTTCGAACTACCGCTTAGCTACCCGAAGGACAAGCCAAGAGCAGTGGTCGCCGGTGCTGCAGTCTTTCACCCAAACTTTGGTGACTACGTCTGCATCGCGGACTTCTGGTCCCCAGCCCAGTCGCTACTGGACATCATTATTGAAGTTGGAGAGATGCTGCAGTGGCAGAAGTACAACATCCTCTCTCCTCTGAACGCAGTGGCAGCCAACTGGGCTGCCGCAAATCGTGAAACTCTGCCCTTGGCGGGCAGTGTTTCTTTGGCCTCAAGCACCGTGCTACCTGCGGTGAGAATCGCTACCCAGGGGGAGTAAATGGCAGAGGAAAAAAAGCGCATCGTCATCACCGCAAGTGACATTCAGTCTGGAAACAATGCCCAGATCGTTGACCACATGCAAAAGGCAAAGGCGATCCCGCTGGTTCGCGAAATTGGTGATGTAAACACCAAGAGCAACGACGGCATTATCACCATCCTGGTGCTGACCGCAGCCGGAGTGGTTGGCGGTCTATTGGCACTGCTATTCACCAGGGTCCTACCTGAGTTTGATAACAGCACCACCTCCAACATCGTCTTCTCCTTCACCATGACTTTGGCAATTGCTATCGCACTGGTTTCCGGGGACTCCGCCTTGAGTAGAAGCCTCCCTAAGTTCGGGCTCTCGATTGCAATTGCGGGACCAGCCGCGATTGGCTTGGCTCTGGTCTTCGGGTTTTTTGCAAGCAGCATTTACATCGCCCTGGTGGAGTCCACCTGGGACTCGCTAACCGCCGCAGGTCTTGACCCGGTTTGGGACTCGGAAGCGTTCTACCAGGAGTTCCAAAACCGCAACCACCTGAACCGTGGTTTGGCGTGGAGCTTGGTTGGAACCGCTGCTGGAGCAGCGGTCGGTAGTGCCAGCAAGTCGCTAAAGCGAATCGGAATCACCGCTGGTGGTGGCTTGGTTGGTGGCTTTATTGGTGGCTTCCTCTTTGATTTCTTCGAGGGTGAGGTGCTAGCCCAGTTGGTTGGCTTCGTGGTCACCGGTGCGGCTGTTGGATTGACTGTTTCGCTCTTGGAGCAGGCAGTGAAGTCAAGCTGGCTCGAGATTGTTAGCGGTGGTATGGCCGGTAAGCAGTTCATCATCTACCAAAACGAGGTTCAGATTGGTGCATCGCCGTCTGCACACATCACCTTGATTAAGGACACCGCAATTCCTCCAATCGCAGCTGTTTTGAGGCGAACCGGTGGAACCTTCAAGATCATCTCCACCACACCGGGCCAGGGCATTCAGGTCAATGACCAGATTGTGGCTCAGCAGGATTTGAAAGAGGGAGCAGTAATTGTGCTCGGATCAACCGTTCTGCGATTCAGGGAACGCGCCAAGGAAGTTAAGCACCAAGGAATCTACAGGGGATAAATATGTCAACCATTCTTGTAACCATCACAGACGCAACCGGCAGCAGGCGAGACGAAGTCGAGCTACCGGTTGACTTTCCAGTCATCAAGGTAATCGCAGCGGTGGTTGAGGCTCTTGGCCTGCCACTCACCGATCCAGCTGGGCAGCCAATGTCATGCCGCTTCCACCACATGCAGTCTCAGTCTCAGCTTCGCGATGAGGCCACACTGACTCAGAGTGGTGTTTCGGCCGGAGACGTATTGCGCCTGATCCCAGAGATCACCGCGGGATAAAAATTGACGGCTTTAGGGCTCCCGGACCACAACTCCAGATTCCATCGGCATGAGCTAATCACCTGGTGGGATCAATCTGCCTTGGCCAAAGCCAAGGTCTTGGTAGTTGGCGCTGGAGCACTTGGCAACGAGGTTGTAAAGAACCTGGTTCTGGTTGGCGTTGGCCACGTTGAAGTTTGTGACATGGACACCATTGAGAACTCCAACCTCGCCCGCTGCGTTTTCTTTAGGCCATCCGATGTTGGTCAATACAAGGCAGAGGTACTCGCCAAGCGAGCACAGGAGCTGTATGACGAGGTTAAGGTTGTCGCTCACCGACTACCGATTCAGCGCTTGGGTGCCGCATACCTAAACGGCTTTGACCTGGTTATCGGAGCGCTCGATAATCGCGAGGCTAGGGCTTGGGTGAACCAAGCCTGTCGCAAGCTTGGATTGCACTGGATTGATGGTGCCATTGAGGGGCTACGCGGCCTTGCCAGAATGTTTGCCCCGGAGGGAGCCTGCTACGCCTGCACCCTGACCGATGCGGATTATCGTCAGATGAGCCACCGCAAATCTTGCGCCCTGCTAAGTCCCGCGGATCTATTGGAGGGCAAGACCCCGACCAACGTTTCAACCGCTTCAATCATTGCCGCGGTCGAGGTGCAGGAGGCTGTGAAGTATCTGGTTGGCCACAACTCTGCGCTATCCCTGGTGGGTAAGGCCTGGATGTTTACCGGAGACGTTATGGACGCCTATATCTCCAGGTATCAAGAAGACGAATACTGCATGGCTCATGATCGCTACGAAAACATCATGGAGTCCGATGCCTCCAACATCGCTGAGCTTTTGGCGGCTAACTTCAACTCCTCCGATGTTGTTGCAATCGACTTTGAGGAAGAACTGATTGAGCTTTCTGCCTGTGCCAAGTGTGGCGAGGGTGAAAACTTCACATCATTTAGATCCGCAGTGCCACTTGGCAGAGGCCGTTGCGCCTGCGGCAGTGATTTCCCCGGCACCATGGCCGGTTCGATTGAACCAAGCCACCCTGCAATCAACCTGAGCTTCGCCGAACTCGGCGCAGCTGAGTCTGAACTAATCACCGTTAGAACTGAATCCGAGCGCTACCACTTCGCAATCAAAGGAACAAAATAATGGTTAAGACTGCACTCCCAAAGAGATACAAGTTTGATCCTGATTTGCTAACCCAGATCGAAAAGCACTGCTACTCCACCCTGGAGTATGAAGTTGGCGGCATGCTGTTTGGCAAGATCACCTCAACCACCACTCAGATCAACGGCTTTGTGCCGGCACTCAAGGCCAGCAAGCAGTTGGTGACCTTGACCTTCACCCACGATGTCTGGGACGCCATCCTCAAAGAGGGCGAAGAGAAGTTCCCGGGACAGCAGATTGTCGGTTGGTACCACACTCACCCAAGCTTCGGAATCTTCCTATCGGACTACGACCAGTTCATTCAGACCGAGTTCTTCAAGCAAAAGGGCCAAGTCGCACTTGTGGTGGATCCAGTAGCCGGCAAGCTCGGCTGGTTCGAGACTGCAGGGTCTGAGGTAAAGCTCATTGCGGCCGATGAGACCGCTACCGGACCAAAGCAGAAGAAGGACAGCTCAGGCCCGGTTGCTGCAAAGAGACGTCCAAGCCAGGTAGCACTGATTGCCGCTTCGGCCACTGCCTTGGCGATTGGATTTGGGGTTGGTGCTGCGGTGTCGCTCTCCCAGTCCCCACCTGATCTAAGAGGCACCCTCGCGGAGCTCGAGCAGAACTATGAAGCCCTCAGCCAAGAGTTCCTTGACACCCAGGCTCAACTCGGTTTCCAAGACAGTCAATTGGTCTTGCTCTACACCGCCGCCGAGGGTGACACAGCTGACTCAATCGCCAAGCTCTTCTACGGGTCTGTCGACTTTGTGCCGCAGTTGACAGAGTCCAACCCGGAAGTGGATTTTGAGAATCTAGCCGAAGGCACCGAGTTGCGCATTGTCGGTCCGGTCAACCTACGCCTAGCCCTGCCAATCGAGGAGCCAGCCGTGGAAGAAGAAGCAGTTTCAGAGTCCCCAGCGGTTGAATCAACTGAATCTGCAACCACCAGTTCGGAGACCAACTAATGACTCAGGTTAAATTTTGCCCAAAGTGCGGCACCGAAAGAATGGCCCGCTTTTGCTCCAAGTGTGGTTACAACTTTGATGAGGTTGCAGCTGCCATTCAAGCGCCTGCCGCGGCCGTTATCCCAGAACCTGTTGTGGCTGCTCCACCACCACGCAAGCCAAAGACTCTAGGCAAGCTAAATAGATCTGGTGAGGTAGCTGGTTGGTATCCAGATCCTCTGGATGCTGGACGCGAGCGTCAGTTCGATGGATTCGATTGGATGGATGAGGTTCGAACCAAGGCAGCTGTCGCGGCATTTTCTGCGCCTAAGCAGCGGGTTCTTCTGGAAGGCCTAACCTACGGCGAGGGCTATGAGCAGGGAGCCGCTTGCTACAACTGTGGCAATGGTTTGGCTGGAAGCCCAACCTGTCTACTTTGTGGTCGCGAGGCTTAAACCGGCTTTACCTACTTAGGTAGCCGGCCAGCATCTCGAGAATCAAGAGCGCTCCGAGGCGGATGGTTCTTTGATCTTCAGAGTCTTTTGATGCATCGATCTCGGTGATGTCGAAGCCGCGAACAAGTTCGTGGCTCGCAAGAATTCTGGTTGCCTGTCGCAACTCAAAAGCAGACAAACCACCAGGGGCAGCGGCTGGGCAGGCTGGCACGACACTGCGGTCACAGACGTCGACATCCAGGTCAACGTGAATCGGACCCTCGGCGCTACCGGCAACTGTTAGTGCAATGTTGCAGGCCTCTTTGATGCCGATCTCGGCAACCATCTCTCTTGAGATCACTGTGATCCCAAGATCGCTTGCTAGCTGGGCATAGCTTGCGGAGTTTGAGAAGTCATTGATGCCAATTTGAACGATGCGCTTTGGGTCTAGACCTGCGTCGATCAGCCTTCTGACCGGAGATCCATTTGAGATGCCATCTCTTAGATCGTGGTGAGCATCCAGGGTAATGAGACCTGCAGTTGCAAGATCTTCACCAAAAACGCCAAGCCCGACTGCGTAGGTAATCGAGTTATCGCCACCAAGCGCAATCGTCAGTTCTTTGTCTGCTGTCTTGATTGCTGTCGTGGTCGCAGCTTCGTTGGAATCTGGGTCATCGATTGCACCTAGATCCTGGATGCTAAGGCCCGAGAGATCTCTTCCGGTTGAGTAGCTGTAGGTGCTGTACCTGCTGAGCGCTTCGCGAATCGCCTTTGGAGTGAGGTGAGCATTGGTTAGCGAGATTGAGGTCTTGGATGCTGGGACGTCTATCAGAGCGATTGGGGAGCTTGCGTTTGAGATCAGAGAAGCGGCCCTAGGCCACTTTGCATCTTCAGCCATGGTGACCAAACTTTCTCGATAGATCGTTTGCGGATGCGATTAGCACCGCTGCTAATTGAGACAACTGTAGCTTTTCTAACTCTCTGGATTGCAAGGTTATGGCTAGTCCTGCGATTGGGTGATCAAGGTGGTCGACAATCGCAACCCCCACAGATGCATATCCCATGGTTACCTCATCAACCTCGAGGGCAAAGCCCTGTTCTTTTTCTGAAGCAAGAAGTTTCTTGAGCTCCAACAAATTCTTGGGACCCAAGTTGGTGCGAGTGGCGAGCTCTCTGCCTCGAAAAGATGCCGAAAGCTGCTTTTGATCTAAGCGAGCAAGCATTGCTCGACCCGATGCTGTTAGGTGAGCGGGGAGTCTCACGCCGACATCGGTTACCAGCTTTAGAGACTTAGCCGGACGCTGTTCCAATAGATAGAGCACATCCGAGCCATCAAGAACTCCCAGGTGACCAACCACCGGGGTTTTTGTAGCGAGCTCGGAAACCAATTTTGTAATGACTGGCTTCGCCAGTCTCTCAAGTGGTTCATGGCGTTTATATGCACTGCCTAGCTCCCAAGCTGCGAGCCCAAGACCCCAGCGCTTTTCTTGCTCGAAGTGGATAGCAAAGCCTTGGTTTTTGAGGACTTCGAGCAGCTGGTAGCAGGAGGAGCGCGGAATTCCAATTCGTTTCGCAAGCCTTGCTGCGGTCGCGGGCTGACCGATATCGGCCATGGTGCGAAGCAGATTTAGGGTTCGCTCCGCGGCTGGGATTTTGCTCACTCTAAAAGTATGTCTGAAATACCAGACACATCTTTGTTTTACACATTGTTTGTTATCTGAGTTGGTTGTGAACTTTAGTTATGAATGCAATGGCGCGTACTCTCAAGGCAGCAACCGGATCTACTTTGACCGCTCAGGGTTGGCAGCAAGAGGCAGCAATTCGAATGCTGCACAACAACCTTGACCCCTCGGTAGCCGAGCACCCAGAAGAACTAATCGTTTACGGTGGCAACGGTAAGGCCGCTCGAAACTGGGACAGCTTCGATGCTCTGGTGAAGACCCTTACCCATCTCAAGAACGACGAGACCATGCTGGTGCAGTCGGGTAAGCCGGTTGGTGTATTCCAGACCCACGAGTGGGCACCTCGAGTACTACTTGCAAATTCCAACCTGGTTGGTGACTGGGCTAACTGGCCTGAGTTCCGCAGGCTAGAAAAGCTAGGTCTCACCATGTATGGCCAGATGACCGCCGGTTCTTGGATCTACATCGGAACCCAGGGAATTTTGCAGGGAACCTACGAGACCTTCGCTGCCGTTGCACAAAAGCGCTTTGGTGGCACCTTGGCTGGAACCCTAACTTTGACCGGTGGTTGCGGTGGCATGGGTGGAGCTCAGCCACT
>JACCEB011703037.1_pt1 | contig 10593 bp, 8 predicted proteins | sample 7454761 | NCBI WGS metagenome assembly JACCEB01 (sample SAMN15323454, study PRJNA562643) | freshwater metagenome | isolation source: river surface water | place: USA:Blue River Watershed | collected 2017-08-18 | reverse complement strand
TTGCCCTTGCGGCGGAGTCAGGAGCGTGAGGGCGCGCGCGAACTCACCTGCGGTGTCGCTGGGCGAGATCGGCGTGAGCCGACCTGGGGCGGCCGAGCGCCGCCGGCCGGCGACGGGGCCAGCGGGCGTGGCCCAAACCGGGCCGGCACTGGGCTCGATGACGAGCCGGCCCGGCAAGGCCAGGGTTGCCAGCTCGGCATCGCCAAAGGTACGGAGTAGTCCGTGCACGTTGCGGTCAATCGGTTCCGACCAGAGTGACTCACGACGACCCAAGTATCCACTTACCAAAGACACATGATTCTCCGGATTAAGTGCGGCGACGTGGAGTGTGATCAGACCGCCCTCACCGTAGCCGACGACGCCGACCTTCGTCGTGGGGTCAGGCCGCTGCCGGAACCACGCGAGAGCCGCTTCGACCTTGCGCACCTCGACTCCGATCAGTGATCGACCGGCCTCGAAGAGGGGCCGCCATGCCCACTCGCGATGACTCTGGTCGGTGAGGGCAATCTCCGGTACGCCGGAGTGAGTTGAGTCGCGATTCAGGAGCGTGACGATCAGCACCTCGCAGCCCGACGCCAGCAGACGGCGCGCCACCTGTTCCTGCGGCGCGAGGCGATCATCGAGTCCCGCCAGCGACTCCGGCCTCTGGTCGGCGTCCGGTATCATCACGACCCGCGCGCGCACTGCCTTCACCGTCGGGATCAGCAGCAGGCCCTCCCCGGACACGCCCCCGAACGCCGTCCAGCGGACGGCGTGGACTTCACCGGCGGCACTTCGGGCGATGAGGGATGAGACATCGGGTGACGCGAGCAACTGCAGGTCGGTTCGCGCCGGCAGCGGATCGATCGCGCCGAGCATTTGCCGGAGAGCCTTGCGCTGCGGTTCGACTGAAATCTGGTGCGCCTCGACCCCGGAAAGGTCCCGCTTCCATTCCGTTGCCCGGTGCGCGACGGTCTTTTGTGTCCACGCATCGAAAAAGCGATGGAGGTCGCGCACCATGTCTGCGGAGCGATCCCGGGCGGGCTCTAGCGGGCGGGACGGAGCCCCGAACGGCAGCGGTCGGTCGGCGACCTCCGCGAAGACGGCGAGCGGAATGCCGAAAGCAAGGAGGGCGAGGGAGCAAAGCGCGGAGCGGGGAAACATGCGCGGGGAGGACAAGAGCGAGATTTCCGGAGCCTCCGTTGGGGGCAAGCGCTGACTTCGCCGCGGTCGGCGTCTCCTTCGCCTGTATTCCGGGTTTGCCTTCGCGAGCGATCCGGATGTTCCTGCGCCTACCCGGTGCCCGCCGGGTCTGGATCGGCGGGTCGGCCGAAATGCACATGGAACGTTTGTTTTGGATCTTTCTCGGCAGCGGCCTCGGTGGGGTGGCGCGCTTCGCGTTGAATGGCTGGGTGACCACCAAGGTCGGCGGCGGCTTCCCATGGGGAACGCTGCTGGTGAACGTCAGCGGTTCCTGTCTGATCGGCGTGTTCGGCACACTCGTCGCCAGCACCAGCCGCCCCGGCGGTGCGCAGTGGGCAGGCGACTTCCTTGTCATCGGCATCCTCGGCGGCTTCACGACCTACTCCGCCTACTCCTTCCAGACTCTGATGCTCGCGCGAAGCGGACACGAACTCCGCGCGATGCTCTATGCGCTCGGAACCCTGGCGCTCTGCCTTTTGGCAGTCGCCGCCGGCGCGGCGCTGGGCAGAATCCTGAAGCCGTAACCCAGTCCGAGCTCGAATGAGTCACCTCGGTTGGTGCCGACACGAGGCGACGCAACGTCGAGTGAAGAATGGGGCGGCCAACGGGATTCGAACCCGCGACCCCAAGAATCACAATCTTGTGCTCTAACCAGCTGAGCTATGGCCGCCGTGCTGAGCGGGAGAAAATTCCGTCCGAGAGCGGTGCTGTCAACACCTTCCTTGGCCCCGCAGCGTACCCGCCGCGAGGCGTCCCGACCGGGATCCCTCGGGTTCTGGGATGCGCCTTGCGCGTCGCGCGGGCGCCCGGTATTCAGTCGTTCGCTGATGGACACGTTGTACACGCTCTGCCGCTCAGCGGACAACCGCCATGCGGTGCCCCTTGGTGAAGACGCGAGGGCGGAGGTCGTCGTGCACAAGCGGGCATTCTTCGCCGATGAGGCGGCCTCGAACCCATTGGTCGCGGAAATCCTGCGCGGAGGCACGGTGTCGCTGCACGTTGCGCCCACCGGTCGGCGGGCCGATTTCCTTCGCGGGCCGGCGAGCTTTTTTCGTACGCATGAGCTCTTGCGTCATACGCGGATCACCAACGCGCCGCTGCTGATCGGCGGACGCGAGTACCCGCGAGCGGAGGTTCTCGGTTTTTTCCAGCGATGCGTACCGAACACTAACCTGCATTTTCGGCCTTGGTTCTCGACCGCGCGCTACACCACATCGCTCGGGCTCGCGGCGGCGGGAACGATTCTCATTGCCCACGTTGTGGCCCTGACCAGTGACGACGATGGGCTGTTCGACCGCGAGGTGGCATGGCAAGTCGGGGTGCTGCTGTTTGCGGCGGCCATCCTTTCCTCCGCTCGCCGTTCGAATCGCGACCCACGCCACGCTGCGCCGTGGAACTCGGCACTCTACCTCGACGCCAATGCGGCCCTGATTCGCTCCGGTTCGCCCTCCTTGGCGGTCGCGCGCAAGGAGTGGATCCCGCAGCAACGGCTGTTCAAGGAACCGGCGTTTTACGACCGTGTGCTCGCAGAAATTGAGTCGGGCCGGTTCGCCGAACACTTGGAGGTGGCCGCCCGCCAAGCCGTCAACGTTCAGCCAACGGCCGCCTGAAGCGGAGTGAAACGGTTTGGCACGTCGGTCCCGAACGCGGATGGTGCAGTCCCCCTTTTCTCGCATGAACACCCCTCCCTCCGTGCCCCTCCGTCGTCTGCAGCGCGCGTCGCTTTTTCTCCTGCTTCCCTTGGTGACGATCGCCCTACGGGCGGGACCGTGGGAGTCGCTCTTTGACGGGAAATCGCTGAATGGCTGGCGCACCCTTGGTGGCAAGGCTCCTTATGCCGTGGAGGACGGTACCATCGTGGGCACGGCCATCGCAGATACCCCGAACTCGTTCCTGGCGACGGATCGCACCCTGGGTGACTTCATTTTCGAGTGCGAAATCCTGCAGGAGGGCGGCCCGACGAACAGCGGCATCCAATTCCGCAGCCAAAGTCTTCCGAGCTACCAGAATGGGCGTGTCCACGGGTACCAATTGGAGATCGATCCGTCCGCACGGGCTTGGAGCGGCGGAATCTACGACGAGGCGCGGCGGGGCTGGCTTTATCCAGGCACGCTGAACCCGGCGGCCCGCGATTTGTACCAACTCGGCCGCTGGAACCATCTGCGGATCGAGGCCATCGGTTCTTCCCTGCGGACCTGGATCAACGGGCGGCCGGTTTCCCACGTGATCGACGATCTCACGCGTGAAGGCTTCATCGCGCTGCAGGTGCATGGAGTCGGCAAGCAATTGGATCAAGTGGGCCGGCGGATCCGCTGGCGGAATCTCCGAATCCAGACCACCGATCTGGTCGCGACTCCCCTCGATCCCATCCCGGTTCGCAATCTCCGTCCGAATGACTTGAGCGAGGCGGAGAAGGCTGCGGGCTGGCGGCTCCTTTGGGATGGTGTTAGCTCCGCCGGATGGCGCGGGGTCAATCAGACCGAGTTTCCCGCCGAGGGATGGAACATCGTGGACGGCGAATTGCGCGCAGCGCCGTCGGGCGCGAAGCGCGGCGGCGACATCGTCACGCGGGAGAACTTTTCGGCGTTCGAGTTCCAGTGGGAATTCCGGCTCACCCCGGGCGCCAACAGCGGCGTGAAGTACTTCGTGACGGAGCGTCCGCCGGCGGAGAGTGCCTTGGGTTTGGAATTTCAGCTTCTCGATGACGACAAACATCCGGATGCGGCGATGGGTGCGGGTGGAAACCGGCGCTTAGGGTCTCTCTACGACCTGATTCCGCGGTCGGAGTTGATGCCCGGTCTCGGCATCGCACCTCGGATCGGGGAGTGGCAGCACGGCCGCATCGTGGTGTACCCCGACAACCGCGTGGAGCACTGGCTCAACGGCGTGAAGGTCGTGGACTACGTCCGGGGCTCGCCGCTCTTCAAGAGCGTCGTGGCGCGCAGCAAGTTCGAGAAGAACGCTGGATTTGGTCTCGGGGGGAGTGGTCCGTTACTGCTGCAGGACCATCGCGACGAGGTCCACTTCCGCAGCCTCAAGGTCCGCGAGCTGCGCTGAGCGCAGGCCCCCGCGTCACCTAGGCGACGGCGGGGCCGAGTTCCGCCAGCAGCGTGCGGAGCTCGGCTTCCGGGGCCTCGTGGTTCTGGCTGACGGCGAGTTGGAGCGCTTCCGCAAGAAGCGGTCGGGCTTCCGTTGCGCGTCCGGCCCGGAGCAGGAGTTTGCCGAGGAGGATCCGCGGAATCATCCAGTCGGCCTTCGCGGCCACGCACTGCCGAAGGTGAACTTCGGCCTCCCCGTCGCGGCTCGCCCCGAGGAGTGCTTGGGCAAGGCTGAATCGGAATAATTCGTTGGTCGGCTGGCGCTCGACGAGTCCAGAGAAATGGGCGATGCGGTCCATGGATGCGATCTCAGCCACGATGCTTTCGAGTCGTCACGGCGCAAACGGGCGGAAGATTTCCTCGCGGTTGACGCGGGTCATGCGCTCGTGCCGTGACTGAGGAAGCGAATCGAGAAAAAGGCGGCCATAGGTTTTCGCGACCACGCGAGAGTCAAGGAGGGTGATCACCCCGCGGTCCGTGGTGGAACGGATGAGTCGGCCAATTCCCTGCCGAAACTGGATGAGTGCATCAGGCAGCGTGATCTGCGCGAACGGATTGCCGCCGGCTTCCCGGACGGCGTCGCTGCGAGCCTCCAGCACCGGATGCGTCGGTGGGGCGAACGGCAATCGCGTCACGATCACTTGGGAAAGTGCACCGCCGGGAATGTCCACGCCGGTCCAGAAGCTCTCCGTGCCGAACAGGATGGCGTTGCCGAGCCGGCGCATCTCTCGGGCCAGTTCGGTGCGCGACAATGCCTCTCCCTGCAGCAGGAAGGGGCGCCCGGCCTCCGCGAACTCCGGCTGGAGCGCGGCGGCGACGGCCCGCATGTCAGAGTAGCTGGTGAAGAGTACGAGTGAACCACCGCTGACGCGCAGCGAGCAGAAGCGAACCCAGTCAATCAGGCTCTCGATCGCAAGTCGGGCATCCTGCGGCGACGGCAGCGGTACATCCGTGGCGATGAAGACGCGCATCTGACGGTCGTAATCGAAGGGCGAGGCGACGGCGCCGGTGCGGGCGTCCTCCGCGCCGACGCGACGAGTGAACGCCTCCAGTTGTCCGCCCACGGCCAAGGTCGCGCTGGTGCACAGCACGCTGGTTCCGCAGCCGAAGAGGTGGGCGCGCAGGGCGGGGGCGACGTCCAGCGGCGCGCTGCGCAGGGTCACGATGGTCTGGCGCCGGCCGCCGCGCTCGCACCAGTACACCTGTCCCTTGTCGGCGAGCGAAAGCCATTCCGCGATCGCCACCTGCAGTGCCTTGATGCGCAGGCGCTGCTCAAGGAATTCATCGCGCTCGCGTCCCTCTTCGAGGCGGTCGGCCACGCGGGCGACGGCACGCTCGAGGGCGGCGAGGGGACCCTCCAGCAGATTCTCGGTGGGATCCGGCTCGCGCAAGCGCACGACGGGGCGCTCCGCCAGCAGCGTTCCCGCCAGCGCGCCGAAGAAACGCTCCGCCGCGCTCAGTCCGTCCTCCACGAGGCGGTGCACCTCGGGCCCGGAATGCCGTCCGAGCAGGCCGCGCCGGGAGCGGGGGTTGTAGAGGTGCTTCAGCACGCGGTCGATCGTGTGGCTGCTGACGTGGAGGCCGAAGTTGTCCGTGGCCACCTCGGGAACGGTATGCGCCTCGTCCAGGACCACGAAGTCGTCGGGGAAGAGCACCCCGGGTGTCTCGCGCGGCGCACCCTGGGATTGCGCACCGCCCGAGCTGATCAGAGCGAAGAGCAGCGCGTGGTTGACAATAATAACCTGGGCGGAGCGCAGGCGGGTGCGCGCGCGCTGGTAGAAGCAGCGATTGCAGTCGCAGTGCTTACGCGAGCAACCCGAGGAGTCGGCGCTGACGAGGTCCCAGACCTCGGCACGGGGCGGCGGACGGAGCTCGTGGCGCAGACCGGACTCGGTTTGCTCCGCCCACTCCGCGATGCGCTGTAGCTCCCCGTATTCGTCGTCGCTGAACAGGCTCGCTTTCTCGGCCAGCGCATGGCTCAGCCGCGTGGTGCACAGGTAGTTCCCCTTGCCGACGAGCACGCAGCTGCGGAAGGCGGCGTAGGGCGCGGTCTCGGGCGCGCCGGCGAGGATTCGCCGGCAGAGGGGCAGATCCTTGGCTTCCAATTGCTCCTGCAGCGAGATGGTGTGGGTGGATACGATCAGCTGACGCGATTGGTCCACGGCGTGAACGATGCCGGGCAGTAGGTAGGCGAGAGACTTGCCGACGCCGGTCCCGGCCTCGAAGGCGAGGGCCGCATCGTCCGCGAACGCCTTGGCGACCGCGCGCGCCATGTGCGCTTGTTCGGGGCGGTGTTCCAAGTCGAGAACAGACGCCACGAGACCAGCCTCCGCGAAAAGCCGTCCTGTCACCGCGGGGGCAGTGGAGGGGGCTCGCGGGGGCGAGGAGGAGAGGTCAGAGTCTTCGCGCAGTCCGATCATGCGGCAAACGGCGGAGGGGCAGGCAAACGGCTGGAGCCGCCTGCGGCGATTGCAATCTGCGGTCGCCTTTTTCCGGGGCCAGGTCCAGCGTCCGCCCATGAGCCTGCCCTGGACGGATACCTTGGCCAACTTTCTGCGGGCGCAGCCCAGCATCGAGGGCCTGCGCATCGACACGGAACGGCGCAAAGTGTCGATCGCGACGCTCGGGGAGGTCGATCTGGACACACTGGAGGCGTCTCTTCTGGCCACGGTCAATGCCGTGGAGAATCGCCTCGGCCATCGCGCCAAGACTCCGGCCGGTTTCACGGTTCGCCAGGAAGGTAGCGTGACGGAAATCACCGGTCCCTCGTGCGCCACGGCGCCGAAGCTGTGGACGTGGCGAGAGATCGACCTGCGCGAGCCCCTTGAGGCCCCGGCGCCTGAGTCGGAGTGGCGGCTCCTCGCCGGGCTGGCATCCGCCTGCGCGATCCTCGGCGTCGCCGGTTTCCTGACCGACCACTACGGCTGGGGACCGCTGTGGTTTTCGCGGCTCCTGTCGCTCCTGGCCGTCATCGCGGGTGCGTATGATGCCGCGGTCGACGCGTGGGCGAACCTCCGGAAGCGGGAGGTCGACATCCATTTTTTGATGCTCGTGGTGGCGGCGGGAGCCTTGGCGATCGGGGCCTGGGACGAGGCGGTGCTCCTGCTGTTCCTCTTTTCTGCATCCGGTGCGATGGAGGAGTTTGCGATGGACCGGACGCGCCGCGAAGTCTCGGCGCTGCTCAAGTCCGCGCCGAAGCGGGCGACCGTGGTGGCTGCGGACGGCAGCGAAAGCGACGTCGCAGTCGAGGACCTGAAGGTAGGAGATCGCGTGCGCGTGCGCCCGGGCCAGGCCTTCGCGGCGGATGGCGGGGTTGTGTCGGGTCGCAGCGCGAGCGATGAGTCGGCGCTGACCGGTGAAGCGGTGCCGGTCGAGAAGGACGTGGGGGACACAGTTTTCAGCGGGACGTTGAACCTGTGGGGCGCGGTGGACTTCACGGTGCGCCGGTTGCCGGCGGAGAGCACCCTGCAGCGCATCATCCGCCTGATTGAAACGGCGCAGAAGCTGAAGGCGCCGAGCGAGCGGCTCACGGATCGGTTTGGCACGCCCTACACCTATGCCGTCTTGGGCGGGAGCGCGGCGATGTTCCTCGTCTGGTGGCTCGGCTTCGGCCTGCCAGCGTTCGACAATCAGGAAGGCGTACGTTCGGCGTTCTACCGCGCCATGACGCTGCTGGTGGTTGCCAGTCCCTGTGCGCTCGTGCTGTCGATCCCGTCGGCGATCCTCGCAGCGATCGCGTGGGGAGCGCGCCATGGAGTCCTTTTCCGCGGTGGCGCGGCGGTGGAGCGACTGGCGGAAATCACCGCGGTGGCGCTGGACAAGACGGGCACCTTGACGACCGGCGAGCTGGCGGTGATGGGAGTCGAGAGCTTTCCGCCGGGGCGCGAGAAGGAGGTGCTGGAACTCGCGAACGCACTCGAGACCCGGTCCCATCATCCCTTGGCCCGCGCGATCGTGCGCTATGCGCAGGCGCAAGGCGTGCGTGAATTGCCGGTGGAGGATTTCTCGTCAATCACCGGGCAGGGCGTGCGCGGCCGGTTCGGCGGGTCGCTCACACTCCTAGGACGGCGGGAGTTGCTGGAGCACGGCCCGCTCGCCGGCTGGACCGGACAACTGCCACCGGCACCCCCGGAATTGAGCGAGGTGTGGGTTATCGGCCGCGACCTCGTGGGGCGCGTGTTGCTGAAAGATCAGATCCGCTCGGAATCCAAGAGCGTGCTGGAGGCGTTGCGGCGGCGGGGGATCAGGTCGATCATGCTCACCGGCGATCGTCGCCACGCCGCCGAGAACGTCGCGAAGGAGATTGGTCTCGACGAAGTGCGCGCGGGACTTTCGCCCGAAGACAAGGTTGCGGCGATTCAGGCGATGCGGGCTGCAGGGCTGCGCGTGGCGATGGTGGGCGACGGCGTGAATGATGCGCCGTCGCTGGCCGGCGGACGTGAGCGTGGCGATGGGGGCACGAGGCAGTGATGCCGCGCTGGAACAGGCCGAGGTCATCCTGATGCATGATCGCATCGAGAACTTTCTCTCCGCGTACTGGCTGAGCGTGCGGGCGCGCCGCATTATCCGCCAGAACCTCGCGGTGTCGCTCGGCGTGGTGGGAGTGATGATTCTGGCCACCGCCTTCGGTTCCGTCCCGCTGGCGGGTGGTGTCGCGGCGCACGAAGGCAGCACGCTCGTCGTCTGCCTCAACTCGCTGCGATTACTGTTCGGAAAAAACCGCTGGGCCTAGGGACCAATCCACACCCAGTCGCCGACTCGGACGCGTTCATAGAGATCGATCACATCCAAATTCCGCAGGCGGACGCAGCCGGCGCTGGCCGGCGTGCCGATCCGATCTTCGTGGCGGGTCCCGTGGATGTAGACGTACCGCTGATAGGTGTCGACGTCGCCGCCCTGATTGGCGCCCGGTTCCAGGCCGCGAAGCCAAAGGATGCGGCTGGTGATGAGGTCGTCGGTCTCCAACTCCTCGGGAAGGTACTCCCGGTAGTGCCGCCCCGTGGGCACGCGGCCCCGGAAGACCATGCCGATGGGCTGCTCACCGCCGATGCGCTCCGCGATGGCGTGCAGGCCGGTCGGCGTACCGAGGGAGTTGCGGACGTTCGACGGAGGTCGTCGCGAGGTGGAGACGGGGTACGAGCAGACGCTCCGGCCGCCCTGGTACAGGGCGAGCGTCTGGGCAGCGAGGCTGACCACGAGGACGCGGTCTGTGGGCTTGATCCCCAGCCGGGCACCCGTTGTGCTCAAGTGTTCCAAAGGAGTCTCCATCGTGAAGCAATCTGGTTATGCAGTCGGTATCGTCGGCGCCACCGGCGCGGTCGGTCAAGAGCTTGTCCGGCTCTTGCACGAGCGCCACTTTCCGTTGCGCGAGCTTCGGCTCTTTGCCTCGGCACGCTCCGCTGGCAAGACGCTGACCTTCGGCGGTCAGAACTATCGCGTGGAGGAAGCGAAGCCCGGTGCGTTCGCGGGCGTCGACATCGCGTTCTTCGCGGCGGGCGGGTCCGTGACCCGTGCGCTGGCGGCGGATGCCGTGGCTTCCGGCTGCCTCGTGATCGACAAGAGCTCGGCGCTGCGGATGGATCCGAAGGTGCCGTTGGTGATCCCGGAAATCAACGCGCAGGAACTGCGCACGCACTCCGGCATCATTGCCAATCCCAATTGCTCGACCGCGGTGATGCTGATGGGCCTGTGGCCCCTGCACCTCGCCTTCGGCGTGAAGCGGATCATCGTCTCGACGTTCCAGTCCGTCTCCGGAACCGGCGCGGAGGCGATCCAAGAACTCGCCCAGCAGGTGCGTTCCCACGTGGCGGGGGAGGTCCTGACCCGGAAGGTCTATCCCTACCAGATTGCTTTCAACTGCATCCCTCAGGTGGACACCTTCGGCAGCGACGGCTACACGGGAGAGGAATCGAAGATGGCGCAGGAGAGCCGCAAGATCATGGGGCTTCCCGACCTGAAGGTTTCGGCGACGTGCGTCCGCGTCCCGGTGGTGCGGGCGCACTCGGTTTCGGTGAGCGCCGAGTTCGAGCGGCCGGTCAGCGTCGCCGCCGCCCGGGAGGCGATCGCGGGCTTCGCGGGCGCCGAACTCGTCGATGATCCCAAGGCCTCGCGTTACCCGACGCCGCTCGACTTCGCCGAGAAGGTGCGCTGCGGCGTCGGCCGCATCCGTGTCGATACCGCGTTTGAAAACGGATTATCCTTCTGGGTGAGCGGCGATAACCTGTGGAAGGGCGCCGCCCTGAACGCAGTCCAGAACGCCGAATGGCTCGCCCGCGAAGGTCTGCTGGGGGCGCGGGGAGGGGCGACGCGGGCG
>JACCEB011446107.1_pt1 | contig 10594 bp, 13 predicted proteins | sample 7454761 | NCBI WGS metagenome assembly JACCEB01 (sample SAMN15323454, study PRJNA562643) | freshwater metagenome | isolation source: river surface water | place: USA:Blue River Watershed | collected 2017-08-18 | reverse complement strand
GCAGATGATGAATGCGGACGGTTCTCCTCATACGGCGCATACGACGAATCTTGTGCATTTCTTGTACGTGGGTGCTGACGCGGCTTCGAAGCGTTGCCGTAACGGGATTTTGGCGGATGTTTCGCCCACGATCCTTGATTTGCTTGGCGTGGCGCAACCGAACGAGATGACAGGGCGCTCGTTGGTTGAGTCGGTGGGTTAGTTCGGGTTGTTCTTGAGGAGCGCCTCCTTCTGGGGGCGCTCCCGAGCTCGCCTCGGTTCTCGGTGGTTTGGCGGCGCCTTGGATATGCGGGAGTTCTAGAGCGCCGAGGGCTTCACGCATTTTGGCGCAACTTTTTGAGCGAACGGGTGTTCTTACATGCTGTGCCGTTGTTTTTGGAAACGCCGCATTACGAAACACCTCTTTTTTTGGCGTTTTTGTGTGTTAATGCGGTGTTTGTGAGTGCCTCTTGGAGAGGCGTTTACGGCTTCGGCACTTGAACTGCTCTTGTGACTTGTATGCCTATCCCTCTCGGAATCGTTCTTGGAAGTGTGCTCATGTTGGGCGGAGTTGGAGTGGCGGCTCCTGCCGTGGACCCCTCTAAGTCGTTTGAGGGGCGGGACACGGAGGGTAAGCCGAGTTTTCGGAGGCACGTGGTTCCGTTGATGAGCAGAATGGGGTGTAGCGGGCGTGAGTGTCATGGATCGTTCCAGGGGCGTGGCGGTTTTCAGTTGTCGTTGTTCGGGTACGATTTTGAGAAGGATCACAAAGCGATTGTGAAGGACGACAACGGGGATGAGGGGGAGGTACGCGTGAATGGGGAGGCTCCGGAGAAGAGCCTGATTTTGACGAAGGGCGCTGCGATTGTGAGTCACAAGGGGAAGGAGCGCTTCAAGAAGGACTCGTGGGAGTACCGGATGTTGTTGAAGTGGATTAAGGATGGGGCGGCGATTGACGTGGTGGAGACGGGCGACTTTGACCGGTTGGAAGTTTTGCCGAAGGACATTGCGTTTCGGAAGGCGGGTGAAAAGGTTGCGTTGAAGGTGGTTGCGTATTGGAAAGACGGCACGATGGAGGATGTCACGCGGTTCACTCGGTTTCGTTCTAACGATGATTCGGTGGTGACGATTGATGAGCGGGGAGTGGCGGAGTGCAAGGGGAAGGGGGATTCGCATGTTGTGGCTTTCTACGACAATGGAGTGACTCCGGTGCCGGTGGTTTTGCCGGTATCCGATCAGGCGGGAGAGAAGTTTCCGAAGTTAGCGGCGCGGACTTCTGTGGACCGATTAATCAACGAGAAGCTGAAGGCGGTTGGGATTGTTCCGGCTGAGAAATGCACGGATGCGGAGTTTTTGCGGAGGGCTAGTCTGGATGTGACGGGCACGTTGCCAACGCCGGCGGAAGTGGAATCGTTCTTAGCGGACAAGGCGTCGGACAAGCGGGATCGCAAGGTGGACGAGTTGTTGGCGCGTCCGGGTTACGCGGCGTGGTGGGCGACGTTGCTGTCGGATTTTACGGGGAACAACCCGCGGTTGGTGAACAACAATTTGGCGGACGGGTTGCAGAACTCCGGGGGGAAGATCAGTCGGTTGTGGTACGATTGGCTGGAACGGAAGGTTCGGGACAATGTGCCGTACGACGAGATTGCGGCGGGTCTGGTGATGGCGCGCACGAAGACTTCGCCTGAACAGAGTTACGAGGAGATGGCGAAGGAGTTGAGCAGCTATTTTGCGAAGGAGAACGCAGCGGATTTTGGGCAACGGAAGGATATGCCGTGGTATTGGTTCCGCTCGAACTTGCAGAAGGCGGAGGATAAGGCGTTGGCATTTGCGCACACCTTTCTGGGGGTTCGGATTGAATGTGCCCAGTGTCACAAGCACCCGTTCGATCAGTGGACCAAGCAGGATTTCGAGCAGTTCCAGGCCTTCTTTACAGCGGTCGGGACGAAGTTGGAGGCGAAGTCGAGCAAGGGAGCTGAGCCTGCGACGATGACCGCGGCATCATTGCGGAATGAGATTAGTCAGTCGGTGAAAGATCGTGTGGAGGCTGAGGAGAAGAAGCGCGCGGAGGAGGCGGCTGCGAAGGCCGCTGCGGAGGCGGCCAAGCTTGCGGAAACGAAGGCAGCTGATGCGAAGCCGGAGGGATGCGCGGTGCCGCCTGTTGGTGGGACGCCGGTTGTGGCGTCTGCTCCGGTGGTGGAGAAAAGTGAGAAGGATAAGGCGAAGGAGGTGGCGTTGAAGGCGGACAAGCTGCGTCGGTTGACGGAGACGGAGGTTGCGAAGCGTTTGGCGGAGGGGCAGGCGATTCCGTGGCGCGAGCTTTCGGCGGAGGTGAAGGCGCCTGCAACGACGAAGGTGGCGAAGCCGGTGAAAGCGGTGGCGGGGTCGAGTCGGGTGATTACGCCAAAGTTGTTGGGGGGTGGTGAAGTGGTGTTGTCGGAGTTTCCGGATGCGCGTCAGCCGTTGATGGAATGGTTGCGTTCGAAAGAGAACCCGTATTTTGCGAAGGCTTGGGTGAACCGTGTTTGGTCGAACTATTTTGGTAGGGGGATTGTGGAACCGGCGGACGATTTGAATCTTGCGAATGCTCCGTCGAACGCGCCGTTGTTCGATTATTTATCGAAAGGATTTGTGGAGAGCGGGTATGACATCAAGTGGTTGCATCGGGAGATTTTGAGGAGTGATGCGTACCAGAGGAGTTGGAAGACGAATGCGACGAACAAGTTGGATGAGAAGAATTTTTCGCATGCGTTGGTACGCCGCTTACCGGCGGAGGTGGTGCATGATGCGATTGCGATGGCGAGCGATTCGGAGGCTGCTTTGTCGGAGTATCCGGTGCGAGTGGGCGAGCGCGCGATTGGTCCGGCGGGGGGCGGGGCGCAGATCGCTCCTGGAAAGGCGAAGGGGATGGTGCCGGTGAAGAGTGTGGACGGTTACGCGTTGGGGATTTTTGGGAAGCCGCAGCGGACGACGAACTGTGATTGCGAGCGGGTGACGGATCCGACGTTGTTACAGACCATTTATACGCGCAACGACCCGAGCATTTTACAGCGTCTGAGCGAGAAGGGGGGGCGGGCTTGGATTGAGAAGGCGTTGGGTGTGGAGGCGCCGCGCAAGGGTGTTTCGGTTGCGGCTCAATCAGAGGCGGAGAAGGGAGAGAAAGTGGATGCGGTGGTGCGCCAGATTTTTTTGCGGACGGTCAGCAGGCCACCGACGGCGGAGGAAGTTTCGAAGGCGCGAGCGGACGTGGCTGCGGCGCCTTCGGCCGTGGACGGTTGTGTGGAGGTGCTTTGGGCCATGCTGAACACGCGTGAGTTTTTAGTGAACCATTGAGAGTACGAGAACGATTTGAGCGAAGATTCGAGAGAGAGAAACTGAACCCCGAAAACCACCCATGAACCTGATTCATCAATACTGTGACGGCGTTGTGCGCCGTGATTTCATCAAAATTGGCGCAGTCTCCGGCTTTGGCTTGGGGTTGAGTCTTGCGGACTACATGGCTCGCGCGGAGGAGGCGAAAGGCGCATCGGGGGGGGATTTAAAGGGCAAGGCGAAGGCCGCGATTTTCATTCGTCTCGGAGGTGGGCCGAGTCACATGGACACCTTTGATTTGAAGCCGGATGCGCCTGAGACTCACCGAGGTGAGTTTAAGCCGATTGCGACGAACGCGGATGGGGTGCAGATCAGCGAGCATTTGCCGAAGTTGGCGCGGTGCGCGGACAAGTTTGCGGTGTTGCGCGGGGTTTCGCACACGCTGGCTGCGCACGAGTTGGGGGCGAAGTACATGGCGACGGGGAATCGTCCGATTGTTTCGCTTTCGTATCCCAGTTACGGGGCGGTGGTGAGTCGGGAGTTGGGGAGTGTGCCGGAGTTGCCTGGGTTTGTGGCGGTTCCGTCGCAGGGGAGTGATCCGACGGGATTTCTTGGGGTGGAGTACGGCCCGTTTGATACGGGATCGGCGCCGGTGAAGGGGGGCAAAGCGATGGAGGTGCGTGGTTTGGCGCTTCGGGGTGTTTCGTTGAGTGATGTGGATCGGCGTCAGGATTTGGTGAAGCGTTATGACACTGCTTTTGGGGCGTTTGCGGAAGAGGACAAGATGCTGAGCGGGATTGGTCGCTTTGGTGAGAAGGCGTATCAGATGATGCGTTCGACGAAGGCGCGCGAGGCGTTTGATTTGTCGAAGGAGCCGTCGAGTATCACGTCCTTGTTTGGTGAGGATGGTTTTTCGAGCAACTGTATGTTGGCGGTGAGGTTGGTGGAGTCAGGGGTAAAGTTTGTGACGGTGCAGCTTGGCGGGTGGGACACGCACACCGAGAACTTTTCGGCGTTGAAAAACCGCAAGTTGCCTGAGTTGGATGCGGGGCTGAGTGGTTTGTTTAGTGCGTTGGCGGCGAAGGGGTTATTGGATTCGACGACTGTGTTTGTGACGGGTGAGTTTGGCCGGACGCCGAAGGTGAATGCGAAGGCTGGGCGCGATCACTATCCGCGCGCGATGTTCTGTTTGCTCGGGGGTGGGGGAATCCGTGGTGGGCAGGTGGTGGGGGCTTCGGATGCGAAGGGAGAGGGGCCGTTGGATCGGACGATTACTCCGGACGATGTGGCGGCGACGTTCTACCGGACGTTGGGGATTGATCCGCGAAAGGAGTACAACACCCCGAGCGGACGGCCCACCATGATTGTCCGGAACGGCAGTACGATTCCGGAGTTGGTGTAGCCTTGGTTTGAGGCGCTTCTTCGGTTGCGTCTCACTGATGAGGCGCCGGTGAAGTGCCTGTTAATAAGGGGCGGTTACCTGCGGGTAATCGCCCCTGTTTTTTGAGCGATTTACGCGGGATGGGGCGTTAGACGAACAAATCGCCGTTCTGGTCTTTTGCAGAGAGGGAGGGGGGAGTGTCGAGGGGCCAGGGGATGTTCAGCGTGGGGTCGTTCCAGCGAATACAGCGTTCATGTTCGGGGAACCAGTAGTCGGTGGTTTTGTAGAGAAAGTCGGCCGAATCTGAGAGAACGACGAATCCGTGGGCAAAACCGGGTGGGACCCAGAGTTGTCGGTGGTTTTCTGCGCTGAGGATTTCTCCAACCCACTGACCGCGAGTGGGAGAGTTAGTGCGAATGTCGACCGCGACATCGAACACAGCGCCTTGGTGACGCGAACGAGTTTTCCTTGGGGCCGTTCGACTTGATAATGGAGGCCTCGGAGGACGCCTTTGGAACTGCGGCTATGGTTATCCTGAACGAAATGAACGGGATGGCCGACGGTGGTGTCGAACAGGTCTTGACGAAAGGTTTCCTGAAAGAAACCGCGCGCGTCACCGTGAACTTTTGGTTCGATGCGGATGACGTCCGGTATGGACAGGCGGGTGAATGTCATCGGAGCGCAGGGTTGGTGAGGAGTCGGATGAGGTATTTTCCGTAGCCGTTTTTCGCGAGCGGTTTGGCGAGTTGCTCTACCTTTTCGGCGGAGATCCAGCCTTTGCGGAAGGCGATTTCTTCGGGGCAGGCGACTTTGAGTCCCTGACGGTTTTCGAGAGCGGCGATGAACTGTCCGGCTTCGAGGAGGGATTCGTGAGTTCCGGTGTCGAGCCAGGCATAGCCGCGGCCCATGAGTTCTACCTGTAGTTGGGATTGTTCGAGGTAGAGGCGGTTGAGATCGGTGATTTCCAGTTCGCCTCGTGGGGAGGGTTTGAGTGAGCGAGCGAGGCCGGAGACCTGTTGGTCGTAGAAATAGAGACCGGTGACAGCGTAGTTGGACTTGGGGTTTGCGGGTTTTTCTTCGAGCGAGATGACTTTTCCGGAGGCATCGAACTCTGCGACTCCGTAGCGTTCGGGATCGCTGACATGGTATGCGAATACGGTTGCTCCTGTTGCGCGGGCGTCAGCGCGTTCGAGGAGGGTTTGGAGTTCGTGGCCGTAGAAGATGTTGTCGCCGAGAACGAGGGCTGAGGGGGAATCTCCGATGAAGGATTCGCCGATGATGAACGCTTGGGCGAGGCCGTCGGGAGAGGGTTGTACGGCGTAGGATAGATGGATTCCCCACTGCGAACCGTCGCCGAGGATTTGTTCAAACCGGGGTGTGTCCTGGGGTGTGGAGATGATGAGGATGTCTTGAATCCCTGCCAGCATGAGCGTGGTCAGGGGGTAGTAGATCATCGGTTTGTCGTAGATGGGGAGCATCTGTTTGGAGATGCCGAGTGTGATGGGGTAGAGGCGCGTGCCTGAGCCTCCGGCGAGGATGATTCCTTTGCGTTTCATGGAGTTCTGAGGGGTGATTTGTTGAGTGCTGCGATGCTCAATCCAGATCTTCGTCGTCGGCCCCGCGTTTGTTGGTGAGGCCGCGGAGTTTGCCTTCGATGAAGGGGTCGATGTCTCCGTCCATGACGTTTTGGATTCCGCTGGTTTGAACGCCGGTTCGGAGATCTTTTACGAGTTGATAGGGTTGGAAGACGTAGTTTCGGATTTGGGAGCCGAAGGCGACGTCGGCTTTCTCGCCGTACTGGCGTTCGAGTTCTGCGTTTTTGCGATCCAGCTCCATTTGCTGGAGTTTTGCCGCGAGCATTCGCATGGCGAGGGTCCGGTTTTGTGCTTGGGATCGCTCGCTTTGGCAGGCGGCGACCAAACCGGTGGCCTTGTGCCGGATGCGGACGGCGGTTTCGACCTTGTTCACGTTTTGTCCGCCTTTTCCGCCAGCGCGGTAGGTGTCGATTTCGACGTCGGCTTCTGTGATTTCGATGGGAGCGGATTCTGGCAACTCGGGTACGACATCAACTGCGGCGAAGGAGGTGTGCCGGCGTTTGTTGGAGTCGAAGGGGGAGATGCGGACGAGGCGGTGGACGCCGCGTTCGGTTGCGAGGTAACCGAAGGCGAACTCGCCGGAGACGCGAATGGTGGCGGATTTGATGCCGGCTTCTTCGCCCTGTTGGATGTCGATGATGGAGGTTTGGAAGCCGCGCCGCTCGCACCAGCGTTGATACATTCGGAGGAGCATGTCGGCCCAGTCGCATGATTCGGTTCCTCCGGCACCGGATTGGACGGAGAGGAAGCCGTTATAGCGGTCGTTTGGACCGGACAGGAGCATTTTGAGTTCGAAGTCTTCGAGCGCGCGGATGAAACCTTGATGTTCGGCTTCGACTTCTGCGGGGCCGGAGAAGGAATCAGGATCCATCGTGTAGAGCTCGATGAGGGCATCGAGGTCGGCCATCCGTTTTTCCAAGGCGATGAACGGGTGGATTTTGGAGCGGAGGATGGAGACTTGTTCAACGTTCTGCTGGGCGCGTTCTTTATTGTCCCAGAAATCGGAGGCACTCATGGCCTCTTCAACGTCGGCGAGATCTTTCTGAAGGGTTGGTAAGTCAAAGATACCTCCGCAGCTCGGACAAGCGTGCGCGGAGGGGGCTCAGGTCGAGGGTAGAAACGTCGAATGACATAATCCATCAGGGTAAGTGAGCTGATGGGGGCAGTTCCAGCGCTGAATCGCAGACGGGAACGGGGAGATGGGGTGACCGACGGGACTCGAACCCGCAACAGCCAGAATCACAATCTGGAGCTCTACCATTGAGCTACGGCCACCATCGCGGACTGAGGAGGGTGCGATTTTGGGAGGGTGAAAGCAATGAAAATCCTGATGTTTGGTTGGAAGACTCCGCACGGCTGTATCGAGTCGGGAATCTTACACTGTTGGGGAGAAACTGCCTTCTCCGCAGGGGGGATGCGTGTATCGTTAGGGGATGACTGTGCGCGTTTTACACGGGCGCTTGGTGTTTTGGATTGGCGCCGCGGGACTTGCTGTTTTTTCGACGGCGGGGCTGGTGGTGTTTTGGTTTACGTGGGTTGGGATTAGCGTTCCGCCGGGTCAGATGTTGGCGGACAGCTACTGCATCATCACGTTGGATTGGACTGCGGTTCTCCCATTTGCGGTCGCTGCAATGGTTTGTTTTTTCGGGATGTGGGTGGGCCGTGTGATGGATCGCCGTTCGCAGATGGGAGGGGAGGAGTCGGAGGAGGATGGGGTGACGTTTTGAGTCACGGTTTGGGTCACGGTTTGGGTCACGGTTTGAGGCCCGTGGAGAGGGGCGTTGCTGAGCGGGTTTTATTGGGTGGCCGAGCAGCAAAAAGGGGGGCGTGTTTTCGTGTCGGTGGTCACGGTTATGCTTTTTTAGCGAACGATGAATAGATGCTTTGAGTTGACGGTAAGGTGTTTGTTGTGGGTGTTCTTGCTTGCTGAGGGAGAGCGGGTTTCGGTGGGAGCCGATTGGCCGCAATGGCGTGGGGCGGAACGGACGGGGCATGTCGTTGGGGATGATGCGGGATTGATGCGATTGCCGGCGGAGGCTAAGATTCTTTGGAGGCGAGAGTTGGGTGATGGATTCGCTTCGCCTGTGGTGGCGGGGAATCGGGTGGTGATTTCGGATGACCGCGAGGGTCGGGAGATGGTGCACGCGTTGGATGCCCAGACGGGAGAGGCGGTATGGAGCGTTGATCTCGACAGTTCGCATCGGGATGGGTTTGGGATTGGTCCGCGGTGCACTCCTTTAATTGACGGGGAATCGGTTTACGTTCAGTCGGCGAAGGGCGAGTTGCGGTGTTTGACGCTTGGGGACGGGAAAACGGTTTGGCGAACGAGTTATGTGGACGATTTTGGAGCGTTGTACATAGGGGAGAAGGGGAAGGCGGTCGGGGCGAGTCGGCATGGGGCGAGTGGTGCGCCGCTGGTTCATGGGAGTTTGTTGATTGCGCAGGTGGGGAGCGCGAGCGGGGCAGGGTTGGTGGCGTTTGACAAACGGTCAGGCTCGGTGGTTTGGAAGTCTCAGGATGATCAGTCGGCGTATGCGGGTCTGTTTCTAGCTCCCTTGGCGGGGCGCCTTCAGGTTTTGAGTTTTACGGCGGAGGGTTTGATTGGGCTGGCGCCGGAGGACGGGAGGCTTTTGTGGCGGGTGCCGTTTAAGACTGCGCTGGGTCGGCATGTCACGACTCCGGTGGTTACGGGTGACTTGGTGCTGGTGGCTTCGCACCAGATTGGATTGGTGGCGACGCGAGTGGTAGCGGTCGGGGAAGGCTTTCAGGCAACGGAGGCGTGGGTGAACAAGGGGTTGGGGTTTAACTTTAGCAGTCCGGTGGTGCAAGGGGCGCACCTGTTCGGGTTAGCGCCAGGGAAGCGAGTGGTCTGCGTTGACCTGGCGACGGGAGCGGTTGCTTGGGAACAAGAGGGCTTGGTTCAGACGAGTGCGGACCGTGCGGAGGCGGCATTTCTTGTTTTTGGCGAACGGATCCTGATGTTGAACGACACGGGTGAGTTGGTTTTGTTTGGTGCTGAGTCGGCGAAGTATCGGGAGATGGGGCGCTTGCAGGTTTGCGGGAAAAACTGGTGTCTTCCGGCATACTCGGGCGGGCGGTTGTTTGTGAGGGATGCCAAGGAGATTGTTTGCGTGGGGTTGCGGTGAGTGGGGTGAGGACAGAAGGGGAGGCGGGTGATTTTTTTCTGGAAGGTTTGCCGTTGGCTGTGAAGCGAGGCATCGTGAGGTGCCGCTCATTTAAACCTCAAAACTGCTATGCAAATCGCCACTCAACTCTCTGTTTTTTTAGCGAACGAACCCGGGACTCTTGCTGAGGTATGCGATCTCCTGTCACGTGAGAGGATTAATATTTTTGGTCTCACGGTTTCCGACACTTCGGATCACTCGGTGGTTCGGATGGTGACGAGCGATGCGTCTCGCACGGCGCATTTGCTGGGGGAGCGCGGTGTTTTGGTGATTGAAAACAAGGTTTTGCTTTTGGAGAACTCGAACAAACCGGGCGAGTTTGGTGCGGTGGCTCGGAAGTTGGCGAAGGCGAAGATCAATATTGAGTATGCGTATCTCGCAACCAGCCCGGGAGCGAAGAAAGGGTTGGCGGTGTTCCGAGTGAGCGATACGAAAAAGGCGGCGAAGCTTCTGGGTGTGGAGGCCTAGTGCGTTTACATGCCGTTGTACGAGTACGAGCCGTGTGGCGGTTCTTGCGGGATTTGCAGGGGAAAGTTCACCTTGAATCGCCCCCTCTCCGCCCCGGAGTTGGTGCAGTGTCCCCTGTGTCGCAAGCCAGTGCAGAAGATGATTTCTGGTTTTAGCACGCCGCGGATTATTGCGCCTGTTTCCGTGACGGATGCCAAAAAAGCGGGGTTTTCGGTGTGGAAACGCGTGGGCAAGGGGGAATATGAGCGTGAATGAAGGGGAGGATCAACCGAGGCTGCTTACCTCGGTGGATGTGATGTTTTTCGACACGGACTGCGCAGCTGTGGTTCACAATCTAGCCTATCTTCGGTTCATCGAAACGAACCGTACGTTGTTGGCGGGCCAGTTGGGGATGGGTTTAGCGGGGATGGCGGAGTCTGGGGTTTACCCGGTCGTGGTGCGTTCAGACGTGGAGTATCGGAGGCCGGCTTCTCTGGGAGATACGCTGGAGGTCGAGGGGTGGTTGGAGAGTTTTGATCGGACGTGTTTTTGGTGTGGGTTTGAGGTGCGGCGGAAGCGCGACGGATTGTTGATGGTGACCGCTCGACAGATGCTCGCAGTGGTTCGTATGCCTGCTGCGCGGCCGATGCGTTTGCCGGAGGATTGGGCTGACCGTTGGCCGAGCCTCGCTCGTG
>JACCEB010453711.1_pt1 | contig 10594 bp, 13 predicted proteins | sample 7454761 | NCBI WGS metagenome assembly JACCEB01 (sample SAMN15323454, study PRJNA562643) | freshwater metagenome | isolation source: river surface water | place: USA:Blue River Watershed | collected 2017-08-18 | reverse complement strand
GATTCACTTCGAAGGGCTTTTTTGTTTTAATAAGAAATACGAGATACGAAGTACAAAATCTTTTTAATGTCGAAGATCAAACGCCGATTGGTGAATGAAGAAGTGGGGATTCGTGTTCTGACTCAAAGGTCACTTTTTAAGCTACTTGGTACCTTGCCTGCCTGCCGCAGGCAGGTACTTCGTACCTGGTACAATCAATTACATTTTCCCTAAGTAATCAATTGGATTCAGATAAAACATTTTCTTCCAACCCTGAGGATCCTCATCTATCCGCCAAACATAGGGAATGAGTGTGTTTATGGAATAATGTAAATGAGCTGGCTTACCCGCAGCATTCCCACTGGTACCTACCGAACCAATTTGTTCTCCATTGGAAATCAAAGCGTAGCTGGCAGTTTCGATTTTGTCTAAATGCGCATAATAATGGATACGCCATTTTGGACCTAAGACAATAACTACATTGCCACCTAATCTTAATTGCCCAGTATAAAGAACGATCCCGCTAGTGCTAGAGCGAACTGGCGTACCCTGTTTTGCAAAAATATCAACTCCCTTGTGGGTGCCCGATTTACCCCAAGGATAAAACCAAAATGATTTTTGACTATAACTCGTTTTTGTAGCCCCTTCTACAGGCATAGAAAAGTTTTGTGGATAGAGAAATCCAATCCCAACAATTGTCAAAAAAAACCATCCGATAATTTTAAAGCCCTTAATAGTCTTATTCATTTTAGCTACGAGGACAAAAAAGGTACCAAGTTTAAATTGTACGATGTACCAAGCACCAAGTGCAAAGTACGATTTACCTGCCGGTAGGCAGGCGAAATAAGGGATCTTTTTTTAATGTCGAATTTCGAACGCCGAATGTTGAATGAAGAAGTGAAAATTCGTAAACCATACGAATATCGTAGTCCAACCTAATGAGTCTCGCCTGCCTGCCGCCAGACAGGTTTCTTGTCTCTCGGCTCTTGACTCAGAGTCTACTTCGTACATTGTACTTGGTACTTCGTACAGCCTTCAACCATCTTCTTTCCCTATTCATTTTTCTTTTCCCCGAATAAATTGCAGTTTTGCAGCAAATCTTCTTGGTATGGCTGTATTACTTCAACACCTGAAACTTCTAAATCAAGGTAAGTTCTCACCACCTAAAGATTATTCCTTTTCCAAGGGGATTTTGAGCCCTGTGAACGAAAAAGAGAAGGTTTCTTACGATCAGGTAATCGACTGCTCCAAGTACCTTGCTTCCAATGGATGGGTGGATTTGCGATGCGGTCTTGGCGAACCAGGCCAAGAATACCGGGAGTCAGTCGCTTCCCTATGTGCCTCACTTCTGGGCGGAGGATTTGCCAAAGCGGTAGTCCTACCCAACACGGATCCTGTCATTCAATCCAAAACAGAAGTTACTTTTCTGAAGGCTAAAGCGGCAGCCTACCTCCAAGAATTGGTTCTCCTCGGTGCCGTCACTAAAAATGCACAAGGGGAAGACCTCACCGAAATGCTAGACATGCACTTTGAAGCAGGAGTACAGTTCTTCGGAGACGGAACCCATCCCCTAGCCAATGCAGATCGGTATCTAAAAATCTTGCAATACCTTCAAAAATTTCATGGTACCCTATTCGACCAGGCCTACGATCCTTTGCTCGCGATTTTTGGGCAAATGCACGAAGGGGAAATCTCTACCCAGCTGGGCATGAAAGGAATTCCTAGCCTTGCGGAAGAGGTAGCCATCCAACGGAATCTGGACTTGCTTCGCTACGCAGGAGGTCGGGTACATTTTCAAACCCTAAGTACTGCCAAAGGGGTGGACCTTATCCGCCAGGCGAAAAAAGAAGGCCTACAGGTCACTGCCGATGTGTCCATCTACCAGTTGATTTTTACAGACGCGGATTTGCAGTCTTTTGATACAAACTTGAAGGTACAACCTCCTTTTCGAGGAACTACAGATCGGACAGCACTCCTCGAAGGTCTTCGAGATGGAACCATTGATGCAATCGTATCCAATCACCAGCCCCAAGATTTCGACTCCAAATTCTGTGAGTTTGACCATGCCGCTTTTGGAATGGCAGGATTAGCGGCTTTCCTCCCTGCCATGGTACAGCTAGCCAAAGAACTAGGCTGGGAGTTGCTTCTGGAAAAAGTGACCTCAGGACCTGAAAAAGTGATTGGGCCAAGCTCTGATTCTTGGACCATTTTTGATCCAGCAGAAAAGTGGACCTACAACGAAAAAACCAACCCTTCGCTTTCTTCTAACCATCCCTGGTTTGGGCAGGAACTGACTGGTAAGGTTAAATACTGCATTCAAAAAGGGCAATTGATTCAAATCAATGACTAAATACTTCAAGACAGCCTACCAATTTGGAGCACTTGGGGGACTGTTGAGTGGGATCTCATTTTATGTACTCTCTCTATTTTATTCCGATCCAACCAACTTGAACTTAGTCTTTGGATACCTAATTACCCCCTTCACGGTATACTTGGCTATTAAATTTTTCAAAGAATACACTAACGACGGGTACCTTTCCTTTTCAGAAGGAATGTCGGTAGGGGCAGTAAGCTTTGTGCTGCTTTCATTTCTTTCTACTGGTATTATTTGGGGAATTTTGGAGAGCTCTTCCTCCTTATTCTCAGCTATTCAAACCGCCAAATGGGCGGTTTTAGAAAAAAATAAAGAAGTAATTATTTCCCAGGTAGGCCTTGCGGCCTTTGAAATCACCCAAACCAATTTGCGAAGCATTAGCCCATGGGATATTGCGTTAAACGATGGTATTTGGAAAATCCTACCCGGAATGTTTTTTAGCATCCTTATTTCTATAATTTTAAGAAAAAATAAACTAGTATCATGAACGATCAAGTCCCTTCCCCAATTCAATCTGCTGTAAAACCGGGAATAATCATTGGATTAGTTGCTTTAGTGATTACCTACATTGCCTACTTCATTGATTCTTCTTATCTCGCTTCGGGCTATTTTGGACTGATTGCTTTAGTGCTTTTCTTTTCGCTCATCATTTATTTTGGAAAAGAATATCGAAAAGAAGTTGGGGGATTTATGTCTTTCGGTACTGCATTCAATTTTAGCTTTCTCGCAATTTTAATTTCAGGAGTTATCGGTCTGATTGGAAATATCCTATTATTCCATGTTATTGATCCTTCCTTGCCACAGGTACTAGGAGAACTAACTTTTGAAACTCAACTGGAGATGATAGAGGGTTTTGGCCAAAATCCAGACTCCATGCCCACTGAAGTTCTAGATGAAATGAGAGAAGCCGCAGCTTCCAACTTCACTTTAGTCGGTCAATTGAAAGGTTTTGGATTTGGCTTAATTGCCTATGCCATCATTGCCTTAATTTTGGGAGCCATTCTTAAGAAAAAAGATAAGTCACTAGACTTTTAATATGATCCAGATTTCCGTAGTTGTTCCGGTATTCAACGAAGAAGAATCCCTTCCTGAACTTACCCAGTGGATCCATCGGGTGATGCATGAAAATGCTTACACTTATGAGGTCTTGCTGATCAATGACGGCAGTACAGATCGATCTTGGGAGGTGATTCAGGAACTTTCAGCGGGTAATACCGCCATAAAAGGGATAAATTTTACCCGCAACTATGGCAAGTCCGCCGCCTTGGATGCGGGATTTAAGCGTTGCTCTGGAGAAGTGGTCATCACCATGGATGCAGACCTCCAAGACAGTCCAGATGAGATCCCTAGCCTCTACGAGATGATCAAAGGAGGGTTTGATGTGGTGTCAGGTTGGAAAAAAGAACGTCATGATCCCATTTCCAAGACCATCCCTTCTAAATTTTTTAATGGAGTGACTCGATGGATTTCTGGGATTCAACTCCATGATTTCAATTGTGGACTAAAAGCATACCGAAATAAGGTGGTGAAAAACATCCACATTTATGGAGAAATGCACCGCTACATTCCGCTTTTAGCAAAATGGAATGGCTTTCCTAAAATAGGAGAGAAGGTAGTGGCCCATCAGGCCCGTAAGTATGGCTATTCCAAGTTTGGCTTGGAGCGTTTTCTCAATGGCTTTTTAGACCTCATCTCCGTATCCTTTGTGCACCGATACAAGAAAAAACCAATGCACTTTTTTGGCCTTTTGGGTACCCTTTCCTTTGTAACAGGAATAGGGATTACAGGCTGGTTAATTGGAGAAAAAATTTATGGATTGAGTCAAGGTGTGAAGGTCAGAGAGGTAGTGGATCAACCACTATTTTTCTTGGCGCTTGTGGCACTAGTAATTGGAGCACAGTTGTTTTTGACAGGCTTTATCGCAGAGTTGATGACCTCCAATCAGTCCAAAGAGCCTGAATATAAAATTGACGAAGAAATCAATTTAGATTTTTGATGTTCTTTTCCTGCATCATTCCTGTTTACAATCGACCGGGTGAACTAAAGGATTTATTAGGTAGCCTACTTTCCCAAACCAATACCCAGTTTGAGGTAGTCGTGATAGATGACGGTTCTATTATGCGCTGTAAGGAAATAGTAGATGCCTTTGCTGGCCAACTTCCCATTCGCTATTTTTTTCAAGAGAATACTGGTCAAGGCTTTGCCCGTAATTTTGGGATGCAGCAGGCCAAAGGGGATTTTTTTGTGATCCTCGATTCGGATGTGCTCCTGCCGCCCACCTATTTTGAAGTGCTTGAAAAAGCGATAGCCAGCCGCTCTCTAGATGCCTTTGGAGGTCCAGATGCAGCAGCTACGGATTTTTCTCCGCTACAAAAAGCAATGGATTTTGCGATGACTTCGTTCTGGACTACAGGAGGAATTCGGGGTAAACTCAAAAATCCCGCTGCTTACCAGGCTAGGGGATTCAATATGGGTGTGTCAAGACGCGTATTTGAGCAGCTGGGTGGTTTTGTGGATCCCAACCGTGGGGAAGATATTGAGTGGAGCCTGCGCATCAAGAAGGCTGGATTCCGATTGGAATTGGTATCGGAAGCTTTTGTCTACCACAAGCGAAAAAATACACTTTTGTCATTTGCCAAGCAGGCCTTTTCCTTTGGGAGAAATCGGGTCAATGTCTCTCGCTTTCATCCCGAGGCCATCAAGTTGGTACATGCCTTGCCGAGCTTTTTCCTTCTTTTTCTGATTTCGATTGGCGTGAACTTGATTTTTCTTCAGTTCCTACTCATCCCTCACCTACTTATCTTTTGGGCTTGGGCTATCCTTGTGATCAACCAAGCCTATTGGCAGCATGGCTCTTTGTTGGTTGGGCATTTGTCCCTATTAACCTCCATCGTACAGCTTTGTGGCTACGGATCGGGCTTGCTAGTGGAACTTGCGCTAAAGTGGCGTAAAGGTTAGTTCCCCTTTCCGCAGACAAAAAGAACCTCGTCAGAAGCTAGTGCATACTGCTTTACCTTTTTAGGGTCAAGCTCCTTCACAAATTGGTTTTCTTCGATCTGAATTCCTGAGAGTCGGAGTCTATCCGCGTAATCTTTTCCAAATTTCCGAACATGATCTCGTTGTCCAAATAAGCGTTCCCGTTCAGCTGGATCGGTGATGGTCTTGTCTTCGAGTGTTTTTTCCAAGGGATAAACGGGTGACTGCAAAATCCCCCAGCCTCCAGGTTTCAGAACGCGGTTAAATTCCGAACATACGCGAAGATCATCTTCCACATGCTCCAATACGTGGTTGCAAAAGACCACATCAAAGGTATTGTCTTCGAAAGGGATGTCGTGTACATCCATCTTTACCTTAGCGAGCGGAGACTCAATATCTGCAGTGATGTAATCCAAATTGGGAATCGCCTCAAATCGCTCAATAAAGCAATGCTCTGGAGCGACATGAAGCACCTTGAGGGGAGCGGTAAAAAAGTTGGTTTTCTCCTTTAGAAAAAGCCACATCAAGCGGTGCCGCTCCAGAGCCAGGCAATTGGGGCAGAGTGCATTTTCGCGTGCGATGCGGCCATAGGGTAAAAACTTCTTGTAGGAATGGGAGCAGACAGGGCAGCTTACTTCTGAACCGCGATTGAGTTGAGAAAGCACCTTCATCGCAAGTGGGCTTACCGTTTGAAGGATAGGCCGAGGTACATAGCGGATAACAAAACTGATAATGGATTTCATAGGACTAGGTAAGAGGCTGCAAGTTACCAAATGAGGGGCTTCTTCTCTAAGGTTTTGCATCGGAATTCGTCCCTACTCTTTTTTAGTAACTGTAGTCCTTTGAGCGAATTATTTCTTAACACTTTCCAAAAAAGCGGATTTAAAGGCAAGGAATTGAGCAATAGCCTGCTTTGCCTCCTCGGGTTTTTGAGTTCCAAGAAGAAATTTTTTACCCTGGCTTTTTACAAGTATACCCCATTTTCCTCCAGTGGTGTAGGACCAAGAATCTCCATTCCATTTGATTCCCCATCCCCCATACTCCCACAATCCATTGTACTCCACCAGTTCCATGGTATCAATCGCTTCGAATCGGTAGCTTCTCCAGCGTGTAAACGGGAAAAATCGGTAGGATAGGGAATCTCCTTCGATTTGGGTGCTGAGCTTAAATCCTAAAAAAAGAACGATTAAAAGTAATACCATGCTTATTGGGAATGCTAAATCCCCGACTGTAAGTGGAGTCTGGTCTTCCAATAAGAATAATGAGCCAATCGAAAATCCCGAGATTCCCAAGATCAGTGCCCAGATCCAGATTTGCCTGAAGCGCTGGGTTTCTTGAAAGATGTCTTGTGCCATGGGGTCAATTTTACATATTTTTTACATTTTCTGTTTCAAAAATCCCCTTATTTCCAAACCCTCTCCACTAAACCCACAGGGATAAAAAAACCTCCGAGTTTTCGGAGGTTTACGAGTTTATTTTTTTTTGAATAGAGAATCTACAAATTCGGTTCTGTTGAAGAGCTGCAAGTCGGTCATCTTTTCTCCAACACCAATGTATTTTACAGGAATTTTGAACTGGTCTGAAATCCCGATGACCACACCACCCTTGGCCGTACCATCCAATTTGGTGATGGCTAACGCACTCACCTCGGTGGCTTTGGTAAATTCCTTGGCCTGCATAAAGGCATTTTGTCCGGTAGAACCATCCAAGACCAAAAGAATCTCATGGGGGGCATCTGGGATGAATTTTTGCATCACACGCTTGATCTTGGTTAGTTCGTTCATGAGATTAACCTTGGTGTGCAATCGACCAGCAGTATCGATGATCACTAAGTCTGCTTGGGTATCTACACCTTGCTTCATGGTATCGAATGCCACAGATGCAGGATCGGTATTCATGCCATGTGACACGACAGGAACACCTACTCGGTCGCCCCAAAGAATCAATTGATCCACTGCTGCCGCTCTAAAGGTGTCTGCAGCGCCAAGGACTACAGATTTTCCTGCATTTTTGAAGAGGTGGGCTAGCTTACCAATGGTGGTGGTTTTGCCCACGCCATTGACGCCAACTACAAGAATTACGTAGGGCTTTTTTTCTGCGGGCAGGTCAAAGTCCAGCAGGTCTTGGGTGTTGTTTTCTTCCAGTAGCAGGGCAATTTCCTCACGAAGGATGCTGTCTAGCTCAGAAGCATTGAGGTACTTGTCTCGTGCTACGCGCTCTTCAATTCGTTTGATTACTTTGACAGTAGTCTCTACACCTAGGTCTGAGCCGATGAGTACCTCTTCCAACTCATCCAGTACTTCTTCATCGACCTTTGACTTGCCGACTACTGCCTTGCTGAGTTTGGAGAAAATAGATTCACTGGTCTTTTGTAGACCTTGGTCCAAGCTTTCTTTTTTCTCTTTAGAGAAGAAACCAAAAATTCCCATGGGATTTGTCGCTAATTGAAAGTCAAGGTAATGAAAAAGTCCCTGCTGAACTAATCAGAGGGACTTTAGAACCATCACGAGGAAGGTAAAATTATTTGTTCAAGGATGCCTGAACTTCAGTCGAAGGGACCATTTCTTCTCTAAAGGTGTATGCGCCAGTCTTTGGAGACTTTACCGCACGAATTACTTTGGCGTAAGACACGCCACCTTCTTTTTTTAGGGTTGCTACTACTTTCTTAGCCATTGCTTTTTTGTTTAGGGGACAAGGTCCCGAGCTAAAATTACTTTATTTCTTTGTGAACAGTCATCTTCTTCAAGATCGGATTGAATTTTTTCAACTCTAATCTTTCAGTCGTGTTTTTTCTGTTTTTGGTGGTGATGTATCTAGAAGTACCTGGCATGCCAGAGTTCTTATGCTCTGTACACTCCATAATCACTTGTACTCGGTTGCCTTTCTTAGCCATCTCTGTGTTGATTTAAGGGACTGTGACTGGATTATCTGATTACAATCATGCCATCTTCCTGCGCTTTTTTCAAAACTGCTGTGATGCCATTTTTATTGATTGTCTTCAATGCTTTCGAGCACACTTTCAACGTAATCCATGCGTCTTCTTCAGGAACGTAGAAACTCTTCTTGTGAAGGTTTGGGGAAAATCTACGCTTCGTCTTGTTATTTGCATGGGACACGTTGTTACCTACTCGAGGTCTTTTGCCGGTAATGTCACAAACTTTTGCCATGATAATATGTCCTTAGGGGTATGCGTTTCTGTATTGGGTCTGCAAATATCGGAACTTTTTGGATAGTAGCAACAACTATCTTTAAAAATATTCCTTCGATTTTCAGGATTTTGGGTAGGGGCAATGTTTGCAGCCGCTTCCGCAGCAATAGCCTCGTTTCAAATGGTATTTTTCGGTAAAAACGAGTAGTCCTTGGACATTGATGTAATAGTCTTCTGAAGTTAATGCTGGGACTGGCTTCTTTTCGTTTTTCATGGTATAGCCCAAGGGCAATTCTTATATTTGTCTGCGGTCAGCCGCCTAAACTGCCCACAAAATTAAGCAAATCATGGAGATCATCACCTCAAGCAATCAAGCGATTGCATTGGAAGAAAAGTATGGAGCACATAATTACCGCCCTTTACCTGTAGTTCTTACCCGGGGTGAGGGAGTTTTTGTATGGGATGTGGAAGGTAAACGCTATTTCGATTTTTTGTCAGCTTACTCAGCAGTCAACCAAGGACACTGCCATCCTCGGATCAAAGATGCCATGATAGCCCAGCTGGGAACATTGACTCTAACATCCCGTGCATTCCACAACGATCAATTGGGGCCATTCGAACAGTACATTACGGAGTATTTTGGTTTTGACAAGGTGCTTCCAATGAATACCGGTGCAGAAGGAGTGGAAACCGCCCTCAAGCTGGCGCGAAAGTGGGGACATGAGGTCAAAGGAGTTGCTGAAAATGAAGCAAAAATTATTGTGGCGGCAGGTAATTTTCATGGGCGCACGACCACGATTGTTTCTTTCTCTACAGACGATTCTGCCAAAAAGAATTTTGGCCCCTTCACCCCAGGATTCATTACCGTGCCCTACGACGATATCCCAGCACTAGAGCGCGCGCTAGAATTAGATGGGGTGGTTGGATTTTTAATTGAACCCATTCAAGGAGAAGCAGGTGTATACACCCCCGCAGCAGATTACTTGAGCAGGGCAAAAGCAGCCTGCAGCAAAAAGAACGTCTTGCTTATTGCAGATGAAATTCAAACAGGCATTGCCCGTACGGGATCTTTGCTTGCCGTGTGTGGCAACTGTAGCTGCCAGGGCCACTGCGAAAAGCAGGCATCCTATACTCAACCCGATATTTTGATTTTAGGCAAGGCCCTATCAGGTGGATTTTATCCAGTTTCTGCTGTGTTGGCCAATGATCACATCATGAATGTGATCCAACCAGGCCAGCATGGGTCCACCTTTGGGGGCAATCCTGTTGCAGCAAGAGTGGCCATGACAGCTCTTGAGGTGGTTCGTGACGAGCGCTTGGCACAAAATGCGCGCTACTTGGGTGATTTATTCCGATCCCGCATGCAGGTCCTAGTAGACAAGTATGCCGTACTTAGCTTGGTACGCGGTAAGGGATTGCTCAATGCTGTGGTCATCAATGATAGCCCCGAGAGCAGTACTGCTTGGGATATTTGCGTGAAGCTGGCGGAAGCTGGATTATTGGCCAAGCCCACCCATGGCAATATCATTCGTTTTGCGCCTCCTTTAGTATTGACTGAGGAGCAGCTGCATGAATGCGTGGACATCATCGAGTCTGTGGTCGCCACCTACAGTTGATTTCAACAAATACGCACTACCCACAGTTTCCCTTCAAACAATCCTTCAGATGTCTAAAGCAGTCATTTTTGATATGGATGGGGTGATTTGCCACACCAATCCCTTCCATGCCCAAGCCTTTTCTCGCTTTTTTGAGAAGCGCAAACTTTTTCCAACGGAGGAGGAGTATTTTCAACACATGTATGGAAAAAATAACGGCTACATCTTAAGTCATTTTCTAGGCAGAAAAATTGAGGGGCAGGAGCTACTTGACCTGGAATATGAGAAGGAAAGCTTGTTTCGAGAGATCTACCGGGAGCACGTGGACCCTATCTTAGGATTTTTGGAGTTTTTTCATGAGTTGAAGCATGCAGGCTTGAAGACTGGGATTGCTACCTCTGCCCCCTTTGCCAATATGGAGTTGATCGCAGGAAAGTTGGATCTTTTTCCTCACCTAGAATCGGCATTAGCGAGTGAGCAGGTGCGCAAACACAAGCCAGACCCCGAGGTGTACCTCAAGTC
>JACCEB011003667.1_pt1 | contig 10595 bp, 12 predicted proteins | sample 7454761 | NCBI WGS metagenome assembly JACCEB01 (sample SAMN15323454, study PRJNA562643) | freshwater metagenome | isolation source: river surface water | place: USA:Blue River Watershed | collected 2017-08-18 | reverse complement strand
CGTCGCGGCGATGTTCAAGAAGGCCAAGGACACCTACGGCAGCGTCGACATCGCATTCAACAATGCCGGCATCTCGCCGCCCGATGACGACTCGATCCTGGAGACCGGCATCGATGCCTGGCGCCGGGTGCAGGAGGTGAACCTCACCAGCGTGTACCTGTGCTGCAAGGAGGTCATCCCGATCATGCTCGAGCAGGGCAAGGGCTCGATCATCAACACGGCGTCCTTCGTCGCGACCATGGCAGCGGCCACCAGCCAGATCAGTTACACCGCCTCCAAGGGCGGCGTACTGGCGATGAGCCGCGAGCTCGGCGTGCAGTTCGCCCGCAGCGGTGTTCGCGTCAATGCACTCTCTCCTGGACCAGTGAACACTCCACTGCTCATCGAGCTGTTCGCGAAGGATCCCGAGCGTGCCGCGCGTCGCCTCGTGCACATCCCCATGGGCCGCTTCGGCGAAGCCGATGAGCTCGCGGCAGCAGTGGCCTTCCTGGCCAGTGACGACTCGTCGTTCATCACCGCCTCGAACTTCCTGGTCGACGGAGGTATCTCCGGGGCGTACGTCACCCCGCTGTAGTCAGAACGCGCTCGCGCAATCGCCGTCGAGGAGAGGAATCGCATGTCGGTCCTCGTCTTCGACGGCGATTGCGCGTTCTGCACTCGTTCCGCAGACTTCATCACCCGCCGCATTCGCCCGCGCACCGAGGTGCGAAGTTCCCAGTCTCTCGACCTCTCAGCACTAAGCCTGACACCCGAGCAGTGCGCACTCGCCGTGCAGTGGGTCGGTGACGACTCGAGCATTCGCTCCGGGGCCGCGGCGATCACCTCGATGCTGCGCGAGGGCGGTCGCGGATGGGCACTCCTGGGCGCGGTCGGACAGCTGCCCGGAATCAGGTCAGCAGCCGAGCTGGGATACCGCGTCGTGGCCTCGAATCGGCATCGGATGCCCGGGGGCTCCGCCGCCTGCGAGATGACGGACTAGAGCGCCGCGCGATACGCGGTAGCAGCGTCCAGGAAGTTCCGGATGAGCCCGACATCGCGCACCCGGCGATCGGGGTGCTCCGGATGCCATTGCACTCCGATCACGTAGGTGCCGCGCGGGTCCTCGCACACCTCGATGGTGCCGTCAGGCGCGACGCCCGTGATCTGCAGGTCTCCGGGATCCTTCACGGCCTGGTGATGCGAGGAGTTCACGATCGCCTCGGTGCCGCCCATCGCCCTGGCGACAAGGGAACCCTCGATGAATTCCGCCTCGTGATCATTGAACTGACCGGGCTTGATGCGATGGGTGACATCGGAGATGTCGGGCATGTTCTGGTGAAGTGCGCCGCCATGGGCGACGGCCATGATCTGCAGGCCCCGGCAGATGCCGAATACCGGCATGTCACGTTCCCGTGCACCTCGGTACAGCGCGATCTCGGAAGTATCGCGCGAGACTCTCGGAGCATCAGTGGTCTCGTGCGGCTCCTCGCCGTACAGCGAGGGATCGACATCGGCGCCGCCGACGATCACGAGACCGTCGAGTCGATCGAGCACTGACACATCGGGGTCGACATCCGGCGGGAGCAGCACGACTCGAGCACCGGACTCCTGGAAGAGATCGAGGTACCAGTGCGGGAGCGTGGATGCCGTGACATCCCAAGCGCCCCACTTTGCGGGCTCGAGGTAGGTGCTGACGCCGATGACAGGACGCGACACGTGATCTCCTTGGTAGTGATGGCTCAGCGCTGGGGCGCGGCACCAGTTGAGTTTCGCACGATGAGCTCCGGCCGGAACATGAACTCATCACGTGGCGCCGGGGTGCCATTGATCTCGTCCATCAACGCCTGCACCGCAGCGGTACCCATCGCATGCACTGACTGACGCAGGGTGGTGAGAGGCGGGTCGGTGAAGGCCATGAGCATCGAGTCGTCGTATCCGATCACCGAGACATCGCCCGGCACGCTCATGCCACGCTGGCGAACGGTGCGCACGACTCCGAGGGCCATGAGATCCGAGCCGCAGACAATCGCGGTGCATCCGGCAGCAAGCAGGTGATGGGCTGCGGCTTGCCCACCCTCGACCGTGAACAGCGAGTGGTTGACAAGCCCGGCAGCCTCGTCGCTCGAGATTCCCGCGTGCCGCTGCATCGCGTCGATGAAGCCCGCGCGCTTGCGCACGACGGGCACGAATCGATCCGGCCCGACAGCCAGTCCAATGCGGCGATGCCCCATGGAGGCAAGATGCCCGACAGCGAGATCCATCGCGGCGTAGTCATCGTCGGAGATAAAGGGGGCATCAATTCCCTCGGCGAAACCGTTGACATAAACCACGGGTAGCTTGCGCTCCACGAGAGCCCGGTAACGCGACATGTCGGCGGAGACATCAGCATGGCCGCCGCTGACGAAGATGATGCCGGCGACCCCGCGCTCGAGGAGAAGATCGACGTACTCCTCCTCGCTCACGCCCCCGGGTGTCTGCGTGCAGAGCACCGGCGTGTAGCCCAGCTGGGCAAGCTGGGTCTCCATGCCCTGGGCAAGCATCGGGAAGATCGGGTTCTCGAGCTCAGGCACGATCAGCCCGACCAGTCCAGCACGGGCACGCAGCTTCGAGGGACGCTCATATCCGAGCACATCGAGTGCCGTGAGCACCGACTGTCGGGTGGCATCGGAAGCGCCAGGGCGCCCATTGAGTACCCGGGAAACCGTCGCCTCGCTGACCCCGGCTTGCTCAGCGATGAGGGCCAAGGTGGCCTTCGGCGAGGGTGTCTCCGACATGACCTCACTGTACCCACCGACGGTTTGGGACTCGGATCGCGTTCCACTAGTTCCCACGCCGTATGAAAGGGTGCACACATGCCTTGTTGTGGAGGAATCCGTACATGAAGTCGGAACTCAGCTCGCTGGTAATCATCGTCGCAATCGCGGCAATCGTGCCCATCCTGGTAGGCGTGCTGCGCATCAAGGTGGCCCAGGTGGTCTTGCTCCTGGTAGGCGGCATCATCTTCGGCCCGAGCATGCTCGGCCTGATCACGATTGATGACTCCATCTCCCTTCTCTCTGAGTTGGGTCTCGGATTGCTGTTCTTCCTCGCCGGCATGGAACTCGAGGGACGTTCGATGCGCGGCCGCAGTGGGCGGCTCGCGGCGACCGGCTGGGTCACCTCGATACTGCTGGCCCTCGGCGTCAGCGCACTGCTGGCCATGAGCGGGGCGATCCAGGACTTCGCCGGCTTCGCGATTGCCCTGACTTCCACGGCATTGGGCACCCTGCTCCCCATCCTTCGCGATAACGGAAGCCTGGGCGGGCGGTTCGGTACCTACTTCATGGGTGCTGGCGCCTGGGGCGAACTTGGTCCGATCATCTCGATCGCGGTATTCCTCAGCACGCGTTCGTCGTTGGCCGCACTCATTGCCCTCCTCATTTTCTTCGCCGTCGCCCTCATCATTGGTGCACTCTCGAACGTGCTGAACACGGAGCGCATTCGCACAGTGGTGCTGGGTGGCTACAACACGAGCTCACAGACCGGGGTGCGTCTGGCGATGCTCATCATCGTGCTCTTCCTGGGTCTCGCACTCGACTTCGGCTTCGATGCAGTGCTCGGTGCCTTCGTTGCCGGCATCCTTGCCAGGCGCATCGTGCCGCGCGATGAGGAGTCACCACTCGAACTGCGCGTCGAGGCAGTTGCCTTCGGCTTCTTCATACCGATCTTCTTCGTCGTATCCGGCGCTAACCTCGATATCGACTCGATCATCGCGAACCCCGCACCCATGCTGATCGCATTCGTCGCACTCTTCCTGGTGCGTGCAGTGCCACAGTTCGTGATCTATCGCAAGGCCATCCCTGATCGCGCCGAGCGCGCATCCTTCTCACTACTCGTCGGTACGGCACTACCAATCATCGTCGCCATCACGTCCATCGAAGTGAGCGCAGGTCAGATGAAGACTTCTAGCGCTGCGGCTCTCGTCGGAGCAGGTGCCCTCACGGTGCTGGTGTTCCCGCTGACGTCATCGATCCTCAGCAAGCGCATCAAGCACTCGGTCGATGCCGATTCTGCTTCAGCGACTGCCTAGGTCAGGCGCGCGCGAGCGCAGCGGCGTGCAGCGCAATGCTGGTGGCCACGGCGGCATTGAGCGACTCGGTGCTGCTCTCCATGTCGATGCCGACAAGCCAGTCACAGGTTTCGCTCACGAGGCGACCAAGGCCCTGTCCCTCCGAGCCGACCACGATGACAATGCTGCCGCCGATGACCGTGGGGTCGAGATCCTGCAGTGACGTTCCGGAGTTCGCCGCGAGTCCGATCACCGTGTAACCGGCCTTCTGCAGACCCTGAAGTGCACGGGTCAGGTTGGTGACCTGGGCCACGGGCACGCGTGAGAGAGCACCGGCCGAGGTCTTCCAGGCTCCGGGCGTGACGCCCGTGGAGCGGCGTGACGGAATCACGATGCCCCCGGCACCGAAGGCGGCCGCGGAACGAGCAATGGCGCCGAGGTTTCGCGGATCAGTGACTCCGTCGAGTGCAACGAGCACATTCGCAGTCTTCAGCTCATCAAGTTCGGTGTATTCGTACGCAGGTACCGAGAGCACCAGACCCTGGTGAACGCCGCCATCGGTCATGCGATCGAGATCGGTGCGCGTGACCTCCATGATCGGAATGCGGAAGGCCGTAGCGAGCTTGAGTGCCTCACGCCAGCGATCATCAGCTTCCATCTTGCTCTGCACATAGAGAGCCTTGGCCGGGATCTTCGCGCGCAGTGCCTCGACCACGGAGTTGCGGCCCATGAGGAAGCCGCCACCGTCAGCAGTAGGGCGCTTGCGCGGACCAGTGGAACGCCCAGCGGCAGCAACGCCGGTGCGCTTATTGATCTTCTTGCCCGCGGCCTCCTCGGCACGACGCGCGGCGGCGCGCTCGCGGCGCGCAGCGGGATGATGCGGACGCTCAGTGGCCTTCGGGGTCGGCCCCTTGGGCTGCAGGCCCTTGCGGCGAGCGCCGCCAGTGCCGACAGTCGGACCCTTCTTGGTGCCCGGATTGCGCATGGCTCCCTTGCGCTGTGAGTTGCCTGCCATTACGCCTCCAGATTCCAGCGGACACCAGTGGCGGTGTCCTCGATCTTGATGCCGATGGCATCAAGGCCGTCGCGAATGGCATCCGCTGCGGCAAAGTCCTTGCGAGCACGCGCCTCCTGGCGCTGATCGAGAGCGACGCGCACGAGCGCATCGATAGTTGAACGCGAGGCATCAGAGTCAGTGGACGACGCTGACCAGGCCCACGGGTTCACGCCAAGAACGTCGACCATGGCGAGTACCGAGACGAACGCATGACGCACGGCAACGGCGTCGCCGGCTGTGAGGGCCGCATTGCCCTCGCGCACCACCTCGTGAAGAACTGCCATGGCTGCCGGTACCGAGAGGTCATCGTCCATTGCCGCATCGAACGCGGTGGGACGAAGTGAGGGCCCGGTTCCGTTCGAGGAAGCCGTCACGTCGAGCAAGGATTGGTCAGAGCCGAGGGTCTCGAAAGCTCGCTGCAGGAAGCCCTCGATCCGGCGGTAGCCCTGACCGGCCTCCTTCACCGACTCATCGGAGTACTCGAGCATCGAGCGGTAATGAGCGCCAACCAAGTAGTAACGCAGCTCGACCGGGCGCACGCGCTGCACGATCTCGTCGACCAGTAGTGAGTTGCCCAGTGACTTGCTCATCTTCTCGCCGGCAGTGGTGACCCAGGCGTTATGCAGCCAGAAGTTGGCGAAGCCATCACCGGCAGCCTTCGACTGCGCGATCTCGTTCTCGTGGTGCGGGAAAACAAGGTCAAGACCGCCACCGTGAATGTCGAACTGCGCACCGAGGTACTTGTGTGCCATCGCCGAGCATTCAATGTGCCAGCCCGGACGGCCGGGGCCCCACGGGGTATCCCAGTACGGCTCATCGGGCTTGGCGCCCTTCCACATCGCGAAGTCGCGGGGGTCGCGCTTGACCTGCGCCTCGGAGTCCGGCGAGGCCAGCATGTCGTCGATCTTCTGGCCGCTGAGCGAGCCGTAGCCCGCGAACTTGCGCACGTCGAAATACACATCGCCGTTCATCGCATACCCATAGCCCGCATCGATGAGGCGCTGCATCATCTCGACCATCTCGGGGATGTGGCCGGTGGCTCGGGGCTCGTATGTGGGCGGGATGCAGCCGAGGGTGTCGTAGGCGCGGGTGAAGTTGCGCTCATTGCGCATCGCGACGACCCAGTAGGGAACGTCCTCGTGGCCGGCGTTGTGGATGATCTTGTCGTCGATGTCGGTCACATTGCGGATGAAGGTGACGTCATACCCCTTGGCGATCAGCCACCGGCGGAGCACGTCGAAGGCGACTGACGAGCGGATGTGCCCGACATGCGGGGGAGCCTGCACCGTGGCGCCACACAGGTAAATGCCGACCTTGCCCGGCACGATCGGGACGAATTCCCGGGTGGCACGCGTGGCTGTGTCATAGAAGGAAAGGGGCACGGGACAAGGGTACCGACTCCGAGAGCCCCTTCATGCCACGAGCCCAGAGGCCCGATACGACCGATCCCCGAAAGGTCGGGGGCTTTCGGAGATCGTGCCAGGCGGTGACTACTGGAAATTCACCTTCGTGGGGCTCAATCGGATGACCACGCGAACGTTGTCGGTGCCGTCATCCCACGTGTAGCGCGGAGTGCCCGTGTACTTCTGGTTGAGGCGATCGATGAGCTCGCGGCCGCCCTCCTCGGTCATGCTGACATTGCCCCGCACCTCGACATATGAGTACGGGTTGTCCTTGGGGTAGAGAAGGACGCTCGCGCGAGGGTCGCGCACCAGATTGCGGTGCTTCTGGCGATTAGTGGTGGTCGACATCAGCAGGTCATCGCCCTCGCGCTCGACCCAGACGACCGATAGCTGCGGCTGACCATCAGGCTGCACTGTCGCTAGCGTGACGAACTCGGCGGCATCGAAGAGTGCCTTCGCTGCTTCGGGAAGCGTTGCCATGGTGATCTCCTTCAATAGGTAAAGCTCGGGACACAGGAATCAGGTCGAAAGGACTCCGGCAATCGCAATGGCCGCAACGCCCTCGCCGCGACCCGTGAGTCCGAGACCATCGGTAGTGGTACCGGAGACGCGCACCGGGGCGCCGATTGCGGCAGAGAGAACATCCTGTGCCTCCTCGCGACGTGTGCCGACTCGAGGAGAGTTGCCGATGACTTGCACGCTTCCGTTGACAATCGAGAAGCCGGCTTCGCGCACGAGCATCGCGACATGCGCGAGCAGCGTGACTCCCGAGGCTGAGGCCCACTGCGGATCGGAGGTGCCGAATACCGAGCCGAGATCACCAAGACCTGCGGCAGAGAGCAGTGCATCGCAGAGTGCGTGTGAGGCAGCATCGGCGTCGGAATGGCCGGCAAGACCGGTCTCGCCAGGCCACAGCAGCCCCGCCATCCACATCGGACGACCGGGTTCGAAGGCATGGACGTCAGTGCCGATGCCGGTGAGCACTGCGCGCGGCGTATCAGCTGACATTGCCGCTAGCCCTTCGCTTCGCTAGTACCGCTTCGGCGAGGATGAGGTCGATCGGCCGAGTGACCTTGAAGGCCTCTTCGTGGCCGGGAATCACGTGCACCGTGATGCCATTGCGCTCGACAAGGCCGGCATCGTCAGTGGCAATCGGCTCAGAGGGATCGACACCGGCATGCGCTGCTTGAAGAACCGACCGTACGAAACCCTGCGGGGTCTGAACAGCCCTAAGAGTCGCACGATCTGGAGTGGCCATCACATCGGACGCTGCATTGACCTGCTTCAGGGTGTCAGCGACCGGAAGGCCGGGCACCACGGCCTCATGGCCTGCCGACACGGATGCGACAACTGAGGCAATGAGCTCGGGCGGAGTGAGGGCGCGCGCCGCATCGTGAACGAGCACGATGTCGACATCGGCAGGCAGTGCGATCAACGCGCGTGCCACGGATTCCTGACGACTCTCGCCACCGGCGAGCACCTCGATATCGCAGACGACATCGAGCTCACCGAGAAGTGCACGAACGTCATCGACGAAGTCGACGGGTGCGGCTACCACGATGAGATCGATGACACGCGAGGCGGCGAGGCCGCGCACCGCATGTACGAGTAGCGGGATGCCACCCACCTCGCGGAGTGCCTTCGGTGTGCCCGCGCCGAGACGTTCGCCCTTGCCTGCAGCGGGAACAAGTGCCGCAGTGGTCACGGGTGCTCCCCTCGGGACGAGATCTCAGGCTCGCGCGGATAACTCCGCGCGAAGGCCAGGGAACGAACTAGGAGGCGAGTACCTCGTCGAGAATCGACTCAGCCTTGACCTCATCGGTCTTCTCGGCAAGTGCGAGCTCGCTGACGAGAATCTGGCGTGCCTTGGCGAGCATGCGCTTCTCGCCGGCCGACAGGCCGCGCTCGCGCTCACGACGCCACAGGTCACGAACGACCTCGGCCACCTTGATGACATCGCCTGAGGCGAGCTTCTCGAGGTTGGCCTTGTAGCGACGCGACCAGTTGGTGGGCTCCTCCGTGTACGGCTGGCGCAGGACGTTGAACACGCGCTCCAGGCCGTCGGCGTTCACGACATCACGCACGCCCACGAGATCGACATTGTCGGAGGGCACGCGAACGGTCAGGTCACCCTGAGCCACACGGAGTACCAGGTACTCGCGATCCTCGCCCTTGACCTTGCGAATCTCAACGGATTCGATGACTGCTGCCCCGTGATGCGGGTAGACGACCGTGTCGCCCACGTTAAACGCCATGAAGATGGACCCCTTTCCAGGAGGGCCAACTTTACCACGTGATGAACGCCCCAATTCCCGATCGAGTGCCGCCGAGAATCCCCCTAGGGCTCCCCTATAGCCTGTGCCCGTGAAGCGATCAGCCCTTACCTCAGCAGCCCTGGCCGTGGCCCTCGTGGCCGTCTCCCCCCTCCTGGGCGGGTGCTTCCAGGGCCAGCAGGCCACCACCTCGGCCCAGGCCACCATGAACAGCGGCGACGGAGTCCAGGTCCAGGTGGGCAACCTCAAGGCCCAGGGCCTCACCCTGGTGCTCGACCCCACCACGCCGGGCCAGGCCACCCTCGTCGGCCGCTTCACCAATGTCGGCACCGAGACCGAGTACCTGCGTGGGGTGACCATCGGCGGCAAGACCATGATGACCGGCGACGTTGCCGTGACCTCGGGACTCGGCCAGGTTCTTCCCGGCCAGTCGATCGGGTTCGGCTTCGACTCCGACGAGTCCATTTCCGTCAAGAACCTCGATGCTGCAGTCAGCACCTACGTGCCGATCGCTATCGCCTTCGAGGTCAACGGCACTGTCGAGACCAGCGTGCTGACCGTGCCCGCCACCGGCATCTACGAGGGCATCACCCCGAGCTTCCCGCCGGCACCGGTCGCCAGCTCCGCTGCATCCAAGCCAGCAGCAGTCAAGCAAATTTTCTAGAACCCGCTCCACACGGGTCTAGGCCACGCTCGTTCCAGCGGGGCCTTAGACGTGGTCCATAGAGCTCGGACGGCTAAGCCTCGTATCTGTATCCGAGGCTCGTGTATTACGCCTCGTACTTGTACCCGAGGCCGCGCACAGTAACCAGATGCACCGGATTCGCGGGGTCTTCCTCGATCTTCGCGCGCAGGCGCTTCACATGAACATCAAGGGTCTTCGTGTCTCCGACGTAGTCGGCTCCCCACACGCGATCAATCAGCTGACCGCGAGTCATGACGCGACCGGAGTTGCGTACGAGCATCTCGAGAAGATCGAACTCCTTGAGCGGCATCGGCACTGAGGTGCCGCGCACGGTGACCACATGACGGTCGACATCCATCCGCACCGGGCCCGCTTCGACGACCAGCGGCACGAGCTCATCGACTTCACCATGACGACGCAGCACTGCACGCACGCGAGCCAGCAGCTCGCGCGAGCTGAATGGCTTGGTCACGTAGTCGTCGGCACCGAGTTCGAGGCCGAGAACCTTGTCGATTTCGCCATCCTTCGCCGACACCATGATGATCGGCACATTCGACTTGCTGCGAATGTTCTTGCATACCTCGGTGCCGGAGATACCCGGCAGCATGAGGTCGAGAAGGACGAGGTCAGCACCGTTCGCATCGAATTCGCTCACGGCGACATTGCCATCGGCGGCCACCGTCACTTCGAAGCCCTCGCGCTTGAGCATGAAGGAGAGTGCGTCGGAGAAGGACTCTTCGTCCTCGACGACCAGGATTCGGGTCACTGGGTTACCTCTACTGAATCGTTGGTGATGGGATCTGAGTGCGAGTCGATGGCCTGGCTGTCTTCGGGAACGAAGACCGAGTCCACCATGAACTCGTGGGAGTGACCTGCGCCGGCAACCGTCTCCGGATAGGCCGGCAGGCGAAGGGTGAAGGTGGAGCCCACGCCGACCTCAGACCAGACCGTGCACTCACCGCCGTGGTTCTGGCACACGTGCTTGACGATCGCGAGTCCGAGCCCGGTTCCGCCGGTAACTCGCGAGCGCGCAGGATCGACTCGGTAGAAGCGCTCGAAGATGCGCTCGAGCTCTGAGGCAGGGATGCCGACGCCCTGATCGGTGACGGTGATCTCGACCAGGTCATTGCTCACCCGGCAATCGATGGCG
>JACCEB010068693.1_pt1 | contig 10602 bp, 8 predicted proteins | sample 7454761 | NCBI WGS metagenome assembly JACCEB01 (sample SAMN15323454, study PRJNA562643) | freshwater metagenome | isolation source: river surface water | place: USA:Blue River Watershed | collected 2017-08-18 | reverse complement strand
CCTGTTTGATCAGTTGCTTTAGATTTCGCTTTCTGAGTCCGCTTGGTAATAGTAATATTATCACATACACTCGGTGCAGATGGTATTGAGTCACTAGGTGTATGTGCATGTGACGACATAACCAAAGTCTTTGAACTTGTAGTGTCAATTAGTTGCTCAGGTGGTTGTGCAGTTGTAACTGGTTCCGCAGTTGTAACTGGTTCCGCAGTTGTAACTGGCTGTTGGGTATCTGGATTGATATTGGATTTTAGTTTTATTTGTAATCTAGTATTTGGGTTTAGAAGCATTGTATTTTCTCGTTTTTTAGCAGGCATTGTATATTTGAGTTAATAATATTCTTTATTAGTTTAATCTTTAAGTGCTAATGAGGGTGTATGTGTTGAAGTGTGGTTAATATAAGCGCAGATAATAATTCCCGCTAAAACAATTTTTACCAGCAACCAAACTCCTTTTATTTTGTTCTCTGGGTAATTAATACTGGGTAAATGTCTGGCGTTATGAAACTTCGAATTATGTGGGGACACACTAACTTTCTCTAAAAGATATATACACATAGCTGGAAGACTAATAAATATGAGCGGTAATACAATATTTATGCGGATGATAAACATTAGCTTGTCTAGTAAATCGCGATACTTGGTGGTGAGGTTGCCATACCTTTCACCAATTATTATTGTCTATGCTGTTACTATTTGAGTTATAACTTATTTATATTAGAGCGGTATTTCATAAATTATTGGGTTAGAATGGAATCAACAGAAAACCTCCTACTATCCTAAAAATAATTGGTCCAAAATTTTTTTTTGGATTTGTAGGAGGGTTATTAGGTGCGCGCGCCCTGTTTTTCTATTTTTGATACCATTTTCAGGGCATTTTCCATTAGTTTTTATCCTGAAATACATAGAAAATCTACATGATATAAAATGATATAAACGGATATAAAATGATATAAAATGATATATCTGTATATGGATATGTATGAAAAATTACACGGAAATATATGTATGTTTGCGATATGTGTCTAGCAATCCATATACGAAAAAATTTTTATTATATATGGATATGACTTGATAACAATATGGAAATGTATTAAGTTTATTATTTTAAAATAAAATATTTCTAATAAATAATAAATAAAAATGTTTGATTGTGTAATTTGTAATACAACATATAAACGAATTGACGCATTAAGGATTCATTTTGCTAGTATTAGTCATCGTAATAAAGTATGTTTGTCTAAAGTATCTAATTCAAATAATCATAAGAATAATCTGGTTAATAGTTCAAATAATGTTCAATCAATAGCTGCTGAAAATCATATAAATGGTATATCGGATACTAAATATATTACAACCGAAATGGGTGCAACTGAATTACTTGAACCCACTGAAATGGGTGTAACTGAATTACATGAACCTACCGAAATGGGTGCAACTGAATTACATGAACCCGTCGAAAATATGGCCTATAAATGTGTTGGATGTAATAAAGATTATTCCAAACAACCTAATTTGAGCAGACACCATAAAAAATGTAATATATTCAAAGATGCTAAAAAACTAACTGATTATACAGGGATGGATATAAATACATCTGTAATGTTAATCAAGCAAAAGAATTATAATAAAGTAATGCCCAAAAAGAAATATATTCCAATGACCGATGAAGAATTCAAAACATATATGGGAATAACTAATAGTAAAAAACCAAATAACCAGGTTGCTAATATAACAAATAACAATACTAATAACAATACTAATAATATTCAGAATAATAATACTAATAATAACAATACAAATAATATAACTATTAATAATAACAACATAATGGTTGGGAATTGGGAAACAATATCATATGTCCGCCCTACTAATTATGAAAATATGTCATTATTAAATGATGAAAAAAATAAATTATTATTATTAGCAAGTGGTTACCATGCATTTAAAACATTATTAGATTTGATATATGCCAATACTGAAAATATGAATATTCATATTATAAATCGTAAAAAGAATTATGTTAAAATATTAACTGTAGAGGGTGAAGTTAAAGTAGTTAGTGCATCTACAGCTTATGATATGATAACCGATAAACTAATAGATATTATTGATTCTTTTATTGATGCATCGGAGCCATTAATTAAGGCGCATCCAATGTATAAAGCGGGTATAGAGGCATTAAAGAAATCGCATAACTGGGAAGGTGAAGGTAATAATAGATACCCGGAATATCGACGATATATTGAACTAATTGTTGAAAATATTGGTAAGAAATCGGCTATCAATCTTATAAGATTTGAAAACGATATACAACAGATTTTAAAAAATGGTGGTATTGTAAATTTTAACAAGGATACATTAATTGTGGCGGAAGTATTAATGACACAAATGATTCAGGATGATGATAAGCCAAATAATAATGACCAAATATTAGGTTATTAGAGTTGACATAAAATTGTTGTGCTAGGTTGAATGTTTTGATTTTTGTCAATATTTATATTAATACCATATACCATATTACCTAGTAAATAGTAAATTTAAAGATAATAATACAAAATTATTATCAAAGATAGTAAAACACATTAAATATTATATAATCAAAAATGGAAGTTTGCACAATTTGCAATAAAACATATAAAAACATAAATACTTTGAAAGCACATTATTCAACAAATGCGCACAAACGCCAAGCCGAACTTGTATCACTAGTCCAACCAACTGTGCCTGCACCGACCCACGTGCAACAACAGCAACAGCAACAGCAACAGCAACATCAACAGCAACAGCAACAGCAACAGCAACAGCAACAGCAAGTTCAAAACCAAACACTAAATCAATCGGTGACACAAAAAACACAGGACGAAGATTGTGTATATGGATGTCTAACATGCAATAATACATATAAAACTCAGCATGAGTTGGAAGAACATCAATATAATTGCCCTGATTTTATATTAGCAATTATGTTATCATTTGCGACTGGGGTAAATTTGGGAATCTGTCTTAAAACAATCTTTACAGATAAACAAAATAATCCAAATATAGACCAAACTAGTCTAAGAATTAAACTATATGAATTAGAACGTTTCGGAGGAGCTTTAGATATAGATGTTAGTGAAAAATTATTGAAATCTAGGCAACCGGGTGTAGCTCCAGATGCAACAGCAGCTCCAGATGCTCAAGCAGCTCCAGATGCAACAGCAGCTCCAGATGCAGCAAATGCTCCAAATAATAATAAACCAGAAACAAAAGACCCAGATGATAGTATTACATCAAGAATAATGTGTAATTGGGTGAATTTTAGAGATATTCGTCCAGTTACTGAGGAAAATATGATTCTATTAAGATTAAAAGAAAACCAAGAAAAATTAATAAGGCAGGGTCCAAATTGTTTTCAGACTATAGTTGACATTGTTTATAGCCAACCCGAAAATCAAAATTGGTATATTTCGGATATTAATAATAAATTATGTGTTACTATTTCTGTTGATGGTAATGTTACTATTTCAAATACAGCCGAAGTGCTTCCTAGTCTAATCTACAAATATATTGATTATATTATAACTATGTTTACTACTCTAGGCTATCCAGTTAAAGATATATATGATAAATTAGGCATAAAAATAATTACAACTGAAACTGAACTAATGTTAGTTAATGACAGAACTATTGAATATAATAGAATTATTCTTGAAAAAATACTATCATTTAAAAAACAAGCTGTGCGTAATATTAATTTATTTGATAAGATGAGACATAAATTTTCAAATATTGATAAAAAAATGATTAATTTCAGCAAACATACATTGTATAATAGTGATACTATATTTACTTATAAGAATGAATATAAAGATGCAGATTCAGACTAATTGTAGTGAACGTATTTCATTATTTTATATTTATGTGCAACCCGTGTGATTAAAAAAATTGTTTTTTCATTATTTAAACCGTTATAACTATTAAACAAATAACTAACTGAAATATTAAATAGATCCCAACCATACAAACAGAACTAAATCATAATGATTATCCCTATTAGGTGCTATACATGCGGGAAATGCATCGGTAATAAATATTATACCTATCGTGACCGCGTTGCTGAACTCAAAAAGAAAGAAAATAAACCGCTAAAGGACACCGTTATTAATATGAATGCGGCAACTATTGAAAAAACAATTGAAGGCCGTGTAATGGATGACATTGGCCTTATCCGGCTCTGTTGTCGTAAAATCTTCCTCGGCCATATTGAATTAGTTTAATTGGACGACAATGACTTGTATGCTTTGATTGTGTGGAATTATGCGGAGTATAGTATACCGGCCATTCCTTTTTTTATTCTTAAAAAGTTATAATTTATAGCCATAATTGTAATCCGGCCATCTAATATGTATGGCTTATAATCCAAACCTAGCACAGCTTCATCTATGAAACTGAAGTTGGCGGTTCCACTAGGCTGCAAAGAATCAGCGTCTTCGGCAAAACAATAGAAATACACAAACCCACTTCCACTTCCCAAATGGTGATAAAGTGGTTGCACAAACCGAAAATAGTCGGCATTCATGAGCGAAACCCGATCACTACCATTAAATAATAGGTTGACACTTGTCAAAGGTGCCAGTTCTTCAACGCCAACAGGGACAGTATATTTATCCCATGCATTCCTGGCTTCCCAATAACTTGAGCGATAAAACCATAATAATTCTTTTACGGGATGATTGAAAGGTAATGAATAATTTTTATGGGTTGTTGCCTGGTCTACTGTTAACTCTAGGTCCCACATTTGCTCAATCAGATAATTAATATCGGGTTTACTTGCAAATACGGTGCGCTCCTTGCTATCTAAATACACATATTCAGCCAAAACTGAACAATCCAGCATTTTAAGAGCTTCTAAATTAACTAGCCCGCTAAGCCCAGAACGCAACCCACCACTATATAAGCATTCAGTCAGTGGCCGGAATTCCACCTCTAGGACCACATCTGAATAACCTAGACTTATCATCGGCAAAGTTTGTGACAAATCCCTGCAAAACCAAAATGGCAGCGGGATGAATAAACTAATCTCATCACTTTGACTATTAACATTATACCCACTTACTCGCCCGACCATTGATGAGTAATTAGAGTAATGCCCGATTTCCAGGGAATAGCGGTGATAAATATCGATATAATCACCAGTGAGCCGGCTAACTACTTCACCGCCCAATTTAATAACGGCTTCTTTTATCATGAAATTCCCTATACCATTAATCCAGCTGACATCAGGGTTACCAGTCGCAGGCAACCGCACTAATAACATGGTCCGGTAGAGCAAATCACCTTTTTTATCCAGTTTTACTACACAGCGTTTCCCGAAGTCATACCCGGATTGGAAGATTTCCCTGTTTTCGAACCTAGCAAAATTAGTATGCCGCTTGTGCACTGATTTGAAATAAGTCATTTGGGGATTACCTATTATATTCAAGTCTTGTTCACCTCTAGCTGCTAATTCCAATAATGCGCCTTTCATCTTGTATCTATTCTGTTATCTATTAGTTTTTTAATTCCAGAATGTCTTATCGCAGTGTTTAATTAGTTTTTAGATTTTATAAGACCTAGAGTAACCGCTATGAGAGTTCAGCTAGGACCCTATGAATAGACCCTAAGTAAAAATTGTTTTAAAGTCCTCATCTATTCTGTTCATTAGAGTTAATACAAACCACTACCAAGATAACAAATCAGCGCACAATACAAAAGTAATATGGGATATGAGATATGGATAATAGATGATGAAGGTAATCGGGATTCGGCGGCATGTTATGCGCCAAATATAGGTGACCTAACTTATAATTATACTGCTCACACGGAGTGCCATAAATATTGGAAGCCGAAACGTGATTTTGATGAAAAAACAGTTGGTGAAGCAATTGTTAACCTGGAACGCGCAACGGCACAAATGATTGCAGATGGCTATTTAGAGAAAAGCTATGCAACTCCTGTTGATATACGTCTAGGCTCGATGTTAGATAGAATGTTTGAGCTATATTCAGGGTTGATTAGAATACCTAGACATTACCGGATTGAATTAGAATCATAAGACAAATAGACAGATTTTTATTTATTTTTTTTATACACAACTATAATAAATATAATACAAATGCGGAATACTATAAGGAGACCTAAACTCCTTAGACTTAAACACAAAGGTAGACGAACAAATAGGAAGACATATTTGGGGAGAGCAAAAACCAAAATATTGAAACGGCGTCGGTTTTTACAAAAAACTACACTAAAAGGTGGTGACCCTCCTGTCTTGGCAGATGATAATTTCAATGAAGAAGAGTTTTTTAAATACTTTGATAGGTTTCTGTCAAAATGTGAGGATTCTGCGGAAGTTGAAGCAATATTTGGCTCGTCGGATAGTAAAAGTAAAGTTTTATGTGAACGTTTTGGTCTGAATATGTTGCAAAAAGTGAGTATAATAAAGGGTATATGGGAATTATATACGGCAGGGCTTGACAAAACACAATCAGATGAAACAGATAAACCAAAATTAACTATAACAGACATAAATAATATATCAAGCCATTTAGAAAATAATACATGTGATAAAGTTGATGATACTAATAATTCGAACACAGTTGTAATTAGATATAAAGATGACATAATTACTATGTTATCTAAAATATTTAATGAAAAAAACATTAATCAAATAAATAATGAAATAAATAATGAAATAGTCAGTAAAAATTTCCTTAACATTAACATAGATTCAACTGATGCTGAAGCTCAAGCATCAAACATGAAAAAATTACTTGAAACGTATTGGTTTGGGGATAAAAAAGATGAAAAATGCAAAATAAGCAAACATATTATTATGTTGCTAAAAATACTATATGCAATTCAAATTACAATTGAAAAAACCGAAGAAAAATGTGAGGAATATTCTTATTTATGTAAATTACGAGAAAAAGTAAATTCTATGATACAAACTAAAATTGATGATTTTATTGATGGAAATACTTTATTTGGTGGTAGTAATGAAGATATTATTACAGTAGCTGAGCCAAAATTTGATAACGAAAACTTACAAAATATAGATAAAATAGATATTGGAAAGATAATTAAATATGGTATGGACTTAGTGAATAGGACACCTCTTATTGAAAATATCAAAAATTTAAATGACAGACTTACTGAAATGTCAAATGCCTACAAGGAAAATAGAAATATAAACAATGTTTCAATTTCAGTTAGTGCACTTGTCACCATAGGTGGTATAATTGCACTTGCTGCAGGTTCTACAGCAACAGTAGCTTTGATTGCAACTGGTGTCGGTGCGGGTATATTTGTGCTTTGTGCAGTAATAGGGTATTTTGGATATCGCGAATATAAAAAACACAAAGCAAAGAAAGAAGCAGCCATTAATAAGGTTAAGGCAGATGGAAATATTAAATATGAAGAAAACATAGGCAATTTTTTAAATAACTTATATACATATGAGCAAAAGTGGTATTTTCAGGTGCACTGCATATCTGACGATATATTGAATAAGCATACTAGTTTGATTATATTCTTATTAAATATTCATATTTATTTAGGTGATAAAAATATAACATTTTTTATGACGAATAATAGTTTATTTAAATCTCTACTTAATGAGGAAGATAAAGAAAAAAAAAAAATGATTTTAATATACCACTTAATTACATTATATAAAGCATGGTTTGGAAAAACAATAAACCTAACTAAAGATGAAAACGACATATATATTGAAATACAAAAGTATAAAGACACCACAGAACACAAATTAATAGCGTATTTTTTTGTTAATGGTATGCAGTATAACAATGATAACATCAAATTCATGCAAGACACCCTTGAAAAAACCGGGTTTACATTAAAATATTCAAACACAATGCATAATTGGTATCTTGATCGTGACACACGTAGTTGGCTAATAAAGGGTCCGGATGACAATATAAACATGTCAGAGTCAACTGCATAATTTAATTATATTATTTTATTTATTTTTGTATTTTAGGTCAACTTTTCTGAAAAAATTGAAATAAACATCTATTGTGTAAAATACATAGCAATATATTATACAGGTATAAAAAGTATTACACTTGACTAACAATGACAGACGCCTCATCATGCGAATTACAAACACCGTCAAATGACCTATGGCAGGAGAAATACAGGCCAACCAAACTTTCGGAATACCTAGACTATCAAAAATACGCCGATCGCGTAACAAGTTGGCTCCGGCCAATACGCGAAACAGGCCGAACACCTAGGCCATTCCTAGTATTACATGGTGAACCGGGTGTAGGTAAAACTACATTGGCACATTGTATCTTCGCAGAATATGGTGATTATTCGGTAATAGAATGCAATGCAAGTGAAGCCCGCACTAAAGATGAATTACACAAAATCATGCAAAATGGCACATTTGTATATGAATTCACGGCGAAAGGCCTAGTTAAAAAACGGATTGGCATCATCATGGATGAACTGGATGGTATTTATGGCAATGAAATGGATGGTATCGGAGAAATCGTTAATAATACATTCACCGAACCGCTGGACCGGAAAGTCAAGGGTTATAAAGACATGGACCATGCAGTCCGCTACCCGGTGATTCTAACAAGTAATAGTCTCAAAGGGGATAAATATAAAGCTATCCTAGACCATGCAGTGGCTATCAAAGTCAGTCTCCCGACAGTGGATTCACTTGTTCAGCTAGGTTCCCGGATTTGCCAAGCCGAAGGAATCCCACTCACTAAAGTTAAACTCCGGCAACTGGCAATCCTAGATGCCGCAATGGATTACCGTGTTCTCATCAGTAATTTATACCGGATTAAGCTGGATATGGGCCGGGCACAAGATGGCACGGCAAATCCCGATACTTTACCCAGTCCTGCACACTTGGAGCAACTGGCAGTAGCATCAATGGACCGGATTATTCTAGAGACCCGGATTAACACTCAGTTGGCCAATTTTGTGAATCTACCGGTGCATAATATGATAGGCACTATCTTAACACATGTTCCGGAACATGATATTCTACTTCATGCCAGGGATACCCGTGGACAAGAACTGCCTCCGGAATTCGCAGAGTTCAAACAAATTTATGACCAACGACTATTGCATGCAATTGAATCGGATATGGCAGTTTATTACAATGACCTCATGGATAATATCCCCGCAATTATGTCGGCAATCGGTCATGAAATCCTGAAGGCGGCGGCAGCAAAGAAACGGCCAGCACGGCCAATTCTGCAGAAACTACTTGCAATTATGTCTCGTATGTCGGCGACTTATCGCCAATTAATGCCATTAGAAGATACGATGGCTAAAGAACGTGATTCCGAGCCCAAAATGCAACTATTCAAATACCTGACTTATTCGCTATTCGGGTTAACGGTCATGCTTAATCAATTAAATCAACACAGGGACACTACACAGCCAGTCGTCAAGGATTTACCGCTTGAATATCATCATCAATACAATTCATTCAAACAAACGGCAATGATGATATCCAATAATATATCCCTAGCATGGAATGACCGTCCTGTGCAAAATACTAGTTATCAAACTATTAATCAGCAAGCTGCATTTATTACACAAGACCCTGAGCTTATGTATATCGCCGCGAAATCCGCCAAAATGCCCACTGCATTTAAACCACTCGAGCACATTTGTAAGGAGAAACAATATCAATCAGCTATTAATAAGATTGCTGGCCAACTAACCCCTGTTATACAGTCAACCGCCGCAACATCAGTCTCGTCAGTTAAACCATCTACAAAAGAGGCAATTACTAAAACAGCGTCCGCAAAAAAGAAATAACCCCCCGATTAATAATACTATATATGCCCCATTATTCAGCACTCATACCCATAAGTAGAGCATTTGATGCAGCACTTGCTTCAGCGGATGTTGGTTTAACTGCTTTGGGTCGGGCAACTTTGGCGACTTTTTCTTTGGCACTCCCGGCTTTCCCAATTTTAATCTTGTCAACTTCGACGGTTTCTTTCATTCCTTCAATAGTTGCAGTAATATCTTTAAGAATCTCGGGTTTATCCGCTAATTTGGCCTTTATGACATCTAGGATAGACCCGGCGCTAGGTGCTTTCACGCGTTGTTGATGCAGTGGAATCAAGTCTTGGCCTTGGTAACTTCCTTCTAAGTTCACTTCTTTAATATCATTCTTAACAAGGAATGCCAATAGTGTTGCCTCTAAATCACCTAGACGGTCGCGGCGTTGTTTCATGGCTTTTTGCAGTGCTTTAATTTCTTCGGTGACTTTAAGGTATTCTTTGAGAGTGATTTTAAAGTATTCCATATCCATATTTTGTCCTGCAGCAGCAGATTCCCCACTAGCAATATTAGTTTGGTTATTTTCAGATGACATGAAAGACTAGATTTTTATTTAGTTAGACTTCTAGGATTAATTGTTGTGCTAGGATAATTATTTAATCGTTTTATTGATTTTATATTAATAAATTAAAAAATAGATTTAAACCTGGAATTTATCGTCCTAGCACAGCTTTATCATCCGCACCCTAGCCGGTTTTTGCCGGCCTAGCCGCACCCTAGCCGGAAGCAATTAATGAGG
>JACCEB010980088.1_pt1 | contig 10606 bp, 13 predicted proteins | sample 7454761 | NCBI WGS metagenome assembly JACCEB01 (sample SAMN15323454, study PRJNA562643) | freshwater metagenome | isolation source: river surface water | place: USA:Blue River Watershed | collected 2017-08-18 | reverse complement strand
ATCGAGGTGCATTTCCCGGAGGCATAGACCTGATTACCTATGAGGGCGTCATTGGTTCGCGTCATGTTGCTCAGCCTCAGGGGCTCAATCGCCTGGGCTTGGAGCAGAGCATTGCTGATGCCCAGCTGGATTTGATGGGTGATGAAGTGCCTGCGGGCAGCGAGGCCATGCTGAGCCTGCGCAGCAGTCAGATTTTGGCGATGCCCGCCGAGCAGCAGGTTTCGCAAGTTAAACTCAGCTACAATGCGCGCAGCGGCATGGTCACCGGCAGCATGGTGCTTGGCCAGAGTCGCGGCAAGCGCGGCCGCAGCGTAACCTTCCGTGGAATGCGTGCGACTGACGGCAAGAGCATCCTCGGGCACTACACCGTGCCTGAAGCCGCCAATGCGCGGCGGACTAGCGCAGGCATGATGAAGGTGAGTGCCAAATCTCGATAAGATGAAGGCGATTGACACCCATCGTCACGGACGGGCCAAAGTGACCCTCATGGTAGTTTTTGATTTTGAGGATTACTCCTCAATGAGGTGATCAAACAACCCCCGCTGGAACGGCTCCAGGGCCACCTGCTCCGCCTTGAAGAAGTCCGCCTTCGTCTTGCCGCGCTTTTTGCCCTCCCGCGTGTGGCAGTCATACGCATACTCGGGCATGGCCACATACTCCCCACTCTCACGCAGCTCCTGCGCCAGCGTTTCACCCTCCAGCTCCGCCTGCGGGTCATGGGTCAAGTTCTACAACGCATCGAGTGCCAGGCCCCTGGGCGATTGGGTTGTTGTGGCCTGCGGCCTAGGCAGACTCGCTGCGCAATCGCTTCGCGCTTGCTGCGCTGGGGTGGTCGAACTGCGTTCTCATCCCGCCAATTATAAAGACCACTCCGTTGGAGTGGTCGGGATAAAGACCACTCCGTTGGAGTGGTCGGGCTGGCGGGATTCGAACCCACGACCTCTTCGTCCCGAAAGGAGATTCGGCACACACGAAGGCCTGATTCCACCGGGGTTATACCTGGCATGTGTTAGCGACAATGTGCTAATGAACACTACAGGAATATCGCACATTCAAAGGAGAAAAACCACGGAATAAAACCAGGCTCAGGCCTGCCAGTGGACGGGAGCGGATCCGTGCTTGGAATGAAGTGAGCCGGGCAACCTTTTTCAGGCCGAAGGGGTAATGTTCTCGGAGGTGCTGAAGCGGGTGCTTTTCTTATCAGGCGAAGAGGCAAGGCCATCGGAAGAGTCTGGACATTCAATAGCTGGCTTGTTTGGAAATCACTGCTTTGTGCTTTTTTGCCAGGGATGAAAAACTGACGTGCTGAGTCTTTATTTCTCCTGCCCATGCACTTGTCCGATCGCCGCCGTCATGGTTTCCTACCTTGATTCTGCATGAGCCTTGCCCTGCCTAGCCATTCCAATATCCAAATCTCTCCCACGGGTCTGGATGTGCTTGCTCCTTTGACCTTCGAGGAATGGAGCCAGGTCGCCTCATCGCTGGGCAACGCTGCCCGGGGCATCGCCTTCGTCATCGGTGACTGGCTGGTCTATGGTGAGGCTAACTTCCGCAAGGGGCCGGCTGCGAGTCGTGTCGCCACGGACGCCTACGACGCTGCCATCCAGACCACAGGCTTGGACAGGAGCACCCTTCACAACTACGCCTACGTCGCTCGGCGTGTGGCCAGGAACCGCCGTAACGATGCTCTCGCCTGGGAGCATCACAAGGTGGTCGCCAAGCTCCCCGCTGCTGAACAGCGTCGCTGGCTGGCGCTGGCCGCCCCCAAGAAAAACCAACGGGCTCTGAGCACCATGCGCCTGCGCAAGAGCATCCTCGCCGGACGGGTGCTGACTCCGGAGGAGATGGTGGCTGACCCGGCGGACCGGGGCATGAAAAACCACATCCCGCACATCAACAGGCTTTGTGCCTGGTGGAGCGACTTGAAGGACAGCAAGTGGCCAAGGTGTGCCACCGCTGAGCAGGTGGAAGCCCTGTTGCGTGACTTCAAGTGGGTGATGAAGATTCAGGATGAGCTGAAATTGCTCTTGGAATTCAAGCGCCGCAGAAAACCCTGATGCCCAGTTCCGAACATCCGGCGGTCCTTTTCAGCTACTGCCTTGCCATCGACGGGCGGGAGTTCCTGGTGCGGGTCATGTTCTCGGGCCTCATGCTTTGGGATGATTATCAGGCTCGCCGACGGTGCTACGGCAGCACAGCACCCATGGCCGGTGATGACCCATTCACGGTGGCCCTCACGATGGATCCTGCCCTGCTGGCTTGGTTTCAGGAGCTGGCGGCAAGGGTCGAGGCTGGATCCTGGGGGCTCAAGGACGAAGCAGCCTTGGATAAGAGGCTTGCCCCCATGTTCTGGGATCAGGTCAATCCCCACCTGCCCAGCCCTCTGGCCCCACCATCGCCATAAAAGCCTCCTACAGCCGCTCGTAGATCTGCATGATGGGCAGCAGGTCGCGTTTGAGCTGTGCACGTTGTTGGGGTGACGCTTTCTCCAGCCAGCGCTCGCGCTGGAGTCCAGCCCACCAGGCGCAGAGGCGGTTCACCTGCGGGATGTGATTGGGAATGCCCCGGTCGGCTGGATCCAGCTTTATTTCCTCTGCGTTCAGAAGCCTACCCGCTTGAATGCTTTTGCGCAGGCGACGTGTGGAGATCCGCTCCGAGCTGCTGCCGACCCTCTTCAACCAGCGTGTTTGCTCGATCATCTCCAGCTTCGCCACAATCTTGTGGTGCTCCCAGGAGAGCGTTTCATGACGGATCGTATGAGGCACGCGCCTGGCTACATAGGCGTAGGTGGCCAGCGTGGTTCGGTCCAGCCCGGTGGCTTCAACGGCTGCGGCATATTCCTTGGCCGACACGCGCGATTTCGACTTGAGACCAGGCGTGGCAAACTGCGTCTGCCCATACACAAGCCAGTCGCCGATGAGGAAGCCAATGCAGCGCGAGGCCTCATGAAGCCTTGGTGCCATTGCGGCCCATTCGGCGAAGCTCAGGGGGGCATGGACGGTGAGGCCGGTGCGGCCAACGGTGAACTTGGGACAATCAGGTAAAGTGAGGCTCATGGGACAAGGTCTTGCTGGTTGAGTTGGTTAATGCGGCGGCGGCGGTAGCTCTGGCGTGCTTCGGTGGAGCGCATGGCGCGGCTGGGAGCCAGGCCGAGAGCATCGGTGAACTCCACGCAGCGCTTGCTCACAGCAGCGCGCGTCACGCCGTAACGACGGGCGATGTCCGTCATGGAATCCCCCAGGTAGGCAATGCCGGTGGTCAGGGCGAGGCACTCGACGGACAGGCGCACGTTATCCTTGCTCAGCAACTCGCCCACCAGGCGGCGAACCAGGTGCAGCACCTCCTCCCGATCTGAACACGGATCCTCAGGTTCAGCCCCCTCTTCGGAGTCCTCCTCAAAGGTCTCCGGCAGGACGGCGCAACGGCTTGCTTCAGCCACGTCTCGAAAGCCGCTTCCCGCAGTGTCAGACATCAAAGGCTGGTCCAGTCCCATGGCTGCCAGCTGCTGGCGTTCCTCGGGCGGAAGTGAGTCCACCCAGGCCTGATAAGCCTGCTGGTAGTCTGAATCGCTGCGGCGCTGGCGACGGCAGTAGTGGGTGTCGGGATCATCCTGGAGGGAGCCTTCTTTGTGTGGGGCCACCGTTTTCACAGGCGCACCTCCTTGGATGGAAGGGTGGCCGGTGCATGGCCCAGCAGCCAGGCTCTCACCTGAGGAGGATCAAAGCGGATGAGGCGGCCGATGCGCACAAAAGGCAGACCCTCCGACCGCAGATACCCTACCTGCCGGAGGCTACACCGAGCGTAACGCGCCACATCGCGTGCGGTCCAGAGTTGAAGGGAGGCTGGTCTCGCCTGCGTTTCCTCGGGCGTGGCTGCCCCTTCTGGCATGTTGTTGCTCATGCACGGGGGGCGATGTCAACCAACCAGCCATCTTCGTTGCGCAACGAAGATGCCCGCCCCCTCAAAATGGAGTCACCGCCCCGTCCCTGACCGGGTATCCGCTCTCTCCGTCGATCTGCGGCTGTTCTTCCAACATCAGGTAGCTCCCTGGTGGTTTCACATGCTCGAGGCGGCTCGGGTCCCAGAACAAGTCCACCTTGGGATCGGCCCATAGCAGCACCGGGCATTTCTTGCCGTCCTCGCTGGTGTAAAGGCCCACCACCCACTCACCGTTGGCGGGTTCCCGGAAGTCCGGGTGCAGCGGATCCAGCGAGCGGAAGCGGTGGCCGAATTGCGGGAGTCCCGAATCCAAGACCCGCTTGGCTGGGGCGGCCTTGCCTTCCGAAGACGGCGGTGTTGGTTGAGGGTTGGCTGCCTTGCCAAGTTCTGACAAGGGAATGACTCGGCGCACGGCCGGTTTCTCAGGAGGTGGAGGTGTGTTCATGGTCGTTGATTCAGTCAATGAAGGCCACATTGGAATATCCCCGCTGGTTGCGTTCAGCCCCGGCGCTCTTGCGCTCCACGGAGCCAAACATCTCAAGCATCCGGTTGTTGAGCTCCTTGCGCGCGGCCATCTCCGGGAGCGGATCCCACATCTGCTCGCCACAATAGTCTGCGTAGGCCTCCAGTAGCTCGTTCTTCTCGAGGCACTCGCCCACCCGCTTTTCCACCTTCGCCGTCAGGAAGCAGCGGATCGAGTCGGACATGCCCAAGAGTGCCTCCAGCCGCCTCGTCTGAGACGCCGAGAGGGCACGCGCTCTGCCGGCCTTGGCATCTGCCAGCACCTCCGAGGCACCGACAATCGCCCAGTTGAGAATGCCGGGTCCTTCGTTTTCTATGAGCCAGCTGTCTAGGTCGCGGATCACGGACGTCTTTTCCAAGGGCTTGCGAAACTCAATGATCTGCAGACGGCGGCGCCAAGCGTTCACATCGCCGGAGAGCCGCACCGAGAGCCGGTTGTTGCAGGTGATCAGCACGTTGAAATCTCCCCGAATGTTGAAGACCTCGTTGCTGTTCTTGCCCTCGGGCGTGAGCAGGTCGTTGCCAACAATGCGCTTGAGGCTGTGAGCGCCCTTGGTGCGCAGAAACCCAGGATCCACATCCGCGCCGTAGAGCAGTGACCGGCCGATGTAGCGGTAGATTTCGAAACGCTCCTCCAGGTGGTCGGTGCGCAGCTCCTGGCAGTTGTGCACCCCCACCAGCTTCTGAATCACGTTGGAGGTGGTGCCCTTGCCCGTGCCCCCTTCGCCATGCAGAATCAAAATGCTCTGCGTCAGGTTCCTGCCCAGCAGGCACTGCCCCGCATAGTATTGAAGAAGGCTGATGTCGTCCTCATCCAGAACAGGGCGCAGCACCTTCTCCAGGAACACCGGGCAGCGCGCCGCAGGGTCAAAAACGATGGGCGATGAGTTGCGGCTGAAGTGGGAGGGACTGAACTCCTGAAGCTCCATGGACTCCTCGCCAATCACGAGGAAGCCGTTTGCCGCATGAATGCCAAGGGGCGTCTGCGCAAACACATGGGCCTTTTCGCAAATGCCCTTCAGATGGCCTACAACCGCCTTGGCAAAGCGCATGCTCGTCAGCTCAAGGCAGTCCTCTCTGAACTGGGTCTCCCCTCCCACCGTCTTGCAGCTGAGCTGCTCCATGCTGGGTTCGGTTTCGGAGCGCCACAGACCCGTCTGGCCGTGGTAACGGTAGAACCGCTTTTCCATGGGCTCGTAGATCAGTTCGTTCTGGCTGGCCACCAGCCCGGCCCAGAAGCGTTCATTGAGCCCGACCACAGCTTCATGTTCGCCCCCCTGAAACACCGGCACCCCATACGCATCGATGAGCGGCTGCCAGTCCTCCTTCGGCACAAAGGGCGCAAGGGCCTTCTTCAGTGTGCTCTTGGCCGTCTGCTTGAGCATTGCATGGGAGACGCCGAGGGTCTTCTTGGTCAGCTGCGCCAGCTCGCCCAGGGCGATCGGAGTCAGGCAACCGGCCAGCTTGCCAAGACGATGCAGCACCAGCGCGCGGTCCAGGTTCTCGGAGGCCCTCAGCCATGGCAGGGCTTCCTTGAAGAGCTCCACGGCCAGAAGACCCGGCTCCAGCTTGGCCGGAACCTCCAGCGCCCGACCTACAATCTCCAGCCACCACTCGCCAAACTCGGCCTCACCGAGGTGTTCACGGCAGTCATCGACGCCCTTGGGCATGTTCCAGGGAATGCGCGGCAGGAACACCGGAGCCGGAGCCCGGAGTCTCGCCAGCTTCACGGCCGCATCTGAAAACTGATAGTTCAGGGCCGTGTCGGTGTCGCCAAGGAACAGGATTCGCCGGCAGGGATGGTCAGCCAGGTGGTTCACGAGCCTCGGGCAAAGCTGTTCCTCGTGCATGAACCCATAGAATCCGCTGATGCCGATCGCACGAAATCCCCCTTCACACAGGGCGATGGACTTGAACTCCCCCTCCACGATCACCAGGTCCTGCTGGGCGAAGAGTGCCGGGAAGTCTGGAATGTAAGGGTGCACACCGCTGCCGACTGCCTGGGTGTATTTTCGGTCCGACTGAGGGGTGTCGAGCCTGAGGCGCCCAAAGGGACGCCCCTGGACTCGCACGCCATAGGGGATGAAGAGACCGGCAAACGACTGGCCGACAAGGCTCTTGGCTTCTTCAGGCGAAACCGACCGAATGCCAAGCCGTTGCAGTGTGGCGTTGGCAATCCCTGGACGCGTCGGAAGAGAGGCATCGTGGCTCATGGGCGGTCCTCCTGAAGACGAAGCTCTCCCGTCGATGCGGCCCCATCAGGATTGCGCGAGGGAATCATGCGGCGATCACGGATGTGCCAAAACACCTCATGAAGGTCGTAACGGATGGAAACGCCAAGCTGCAGGTGGGGCAGCCCTGCCTTGCGCAGGTTCATCAGGTGCCGAACACTGACGTTCAGAAGCTTTGCCAGTTCCTGCTCGCTGAGCAATCGGCCGGTGCGTTGGGGAGGATCGCCATTCATCTCCCAGGATGCCGTGTCAACTTGCTGCAGCTCGGCAGCTCAGACTGGCCAGGGAGAAACGAGGCGACCGAAGAAAACGACCTCACCCTCTGAGCCGCTCAAAAACCCGTCTGGGGACGGCTGGGACACCTTTTCTGAACTCTTAATGCACGGCGAAAAAATCAAATTCTGGAACCTGGCTCTGGGGCTTTTGTGTGATTTTTCGTGTATGCATAAGGACTTTGAAAAAGGTGTCCCAGCCGTCCCCAAGGCCTCGGCTGCATCCGTGGGCGGGGAGCTGCCGTGGGGACTTCCTTTGCCTGCATGAATACACCCAGCTTTTGACAGCGGTCACAGGGCATGCACCGCCCGGCCACTGAACACGACTGCTTCGTCTCTCTGCATCGTTTCGCTCAGCTGACAGGACGCAACCGTGCCACCCTTCTCATCCGGGTGAAGGACGGTCGCCTGATTCCGGATGCCTGGCTGGAAATCGGCCCCGGGCGGCAGTTGCCGCTCTTTCTGGCGTCCTCCGCTCCACCGCTGCGCCAGACGCCGACCCGTTCCCACCCGCTTCTCTGATCCCAATGAAAACCCGCACATCCCAACAAGAACTCCCGCCTCTGAGCAAAGCCGACGTCGCTGCCCTCAAAGCCCTGCATCAGCAATGGAGTGCCCACACCCAGCGGATGGCCCAGCTGACGCCGGAGCAGGTGCTGGCCGAGCAGGCCGCAGCTCTGAAGGCCTTTCTCGCCTCGCCGACATTGGAAAACGAACAGCGGCTGGCCGTGGTGGCTGACGAACGGCTCACCCGGCAGCGTTATCGCGTGCTGCACGACGCCTACCTTGAGCTCGCATCGCAGGCCAAGACCAAGGCGGTAGCCATCATCCGCCGTCACCTGGAGCAACTGCTGGAGGCTGCCCGGCAGGGCTTGCGGGATCGGGAGAACGAAGCCCTCAAGCAGGGCCAATCGCGCCTCCTGGATGAACGGAGCACGGAAATGCGGCAGTGGGTGGCTCGGATGGAGCAGAGCCTGAAGGTGCTGGACGAGGCGGCCTCTCATCCGGATGAGTGGGCTGAGGAACTGCTGCGCTGGGTGGAGCAGACACCCCCGACAACCTTGTTGCGCAACGATGCTGAGCAAAGCTGAGCGGGCAGGGGAAAGCCGTGCTGCTGAAGGCGGGGGATGGCAGCCTGCCAACAGACATGTTGAGCAGGTCTGTTCAGCACAATTGTTCAGCGTCGTTGCGCAGGAGCCGGGCCGGAGACTGAATGGCCCCGAGAGAGCTGCAATGCGGCGGTCAGACAGGTGGGAAAAAAGCCATCGGGAGACGGTAGCTTTACACTCCTGTGAAAGGGCTCAGGAATGCGAAGGGTAGGGTTTGATAAAGTGCAAACCGTTGGAAAAGAGTTAGTTGCGTTGCGGTCGAAAGCCGTTGAGAGCGGGAATCGCGTGGGCAGTCAGTGAAAAAAGTGGGAAGTGCGAAAATTGCGTTCACATGGAATTTGCGTGGTGGGGCGCCAACCCAAGGACACGGACGATCACGGAAAGAGATTCCCTGGCTCGGGGCGGCAGCGAGAAGCAAGGGGCTAAGCGCGGCAGCAAGCACTGTGATCAGCATCTGTCTTACGCGACGTAGTTGCTCCACGGTTAAATCCAACGCGACCAGGCCTCTCTTCAAAAAGCAATCTACTAGCAGCCAATGTTTAGAAAGTAGCAGTTTTGTCCCTAGCTGTGACCGTCGATATTTAACACTGCTGCCCGATGACAAAGAACCGCTCCAAGCCCCGACGCAATCTCGCCCCTGTCATTGCCTCGCAGATGCGTCGTGATATCTTTTCCGGAGCGCTCAAGCCGGGGGAAACGCTCGCAGAGCCGGTGTGCTGATCACCGATCAGGGAAGTCCCATCGCAGCGCTCTTTGCGGAGCCAGCGGCGGTGGATCGCACAAACATCCGCGCACCGTACGTAGGTAGCCTCGTCATGAATCACCCGCCGCCGTCACGCTTTCGATGCTCAGGTCCGCTGACCTCGCGCAGGAGCATCATGCAGATCGGACTCACCGGCATGGCCTCGCTGTGCTGGCCTAGTTTGAGGCGCTTGCGTGCTGAAAACGCGATTAAGCCGAAGTCGGAGCGCAGGGCGATCATCTTCGTCTATCTGCCCGGCGGTCAGTCGCACATTGATACCTACGATCCAAAGCGCCGCTCCATTCTCAAACGACCATCACCAACGGAACATCTCTCCACATGAACAACGACAATCCAACACCCGCCGATTTCACCCGCCGTGCCTTTCTGAAAACCTCCGCCTCCTCCGCTCTCGGCAGCGGACTCCTCGCTGGAGCATCTGAGCCGGCGCGTGCTGCGGGCCAGACCGCTCAGAATAACATCAGCGCGCAGGAGAATGCGAAAGAAGGCACACTCGACTGGCAGCTTACCCGCGTGCGGCTCGACAAGTCCGACGGCATGCGCTCGCCTTGGATCGAAGGCTATTGCTCGCGCCAGAGCGTGAAGGCGGGTGAGTCGATCGACATCATGGTCTCGACCGCGCCCGCCGCGAAGTTCACGATTGAGATCTTCCGCACCGGTTACTACGGCGGCAAAGGTGCGCGGCTCATGAAAATGCTCGGACCCTTCGATGGCAAAGCCCAGCCTATGCCAAAGCCCGGCGCGAAGGATCTCCATGAGTGCCAGTGGGTACCGACCACCAAGCTGACCATCCCGGCGGACTGGGTGAGCGGCGTCTATCTTGGCAGACTCACCACACTGCCTGAGCAGCCTGACAAGCCTTACTGGCAGAGTTACGTCATCTTCATCGTGCGCGACGAGCGGCCTGCGGACATTTTGTTTCAATGCTCCGACAACACCTGGCAGGCCTACAACCAATGGCCAACTCATTACTCGGTCTATACCCATCCGAAGGGCAACCAAGGGCCGTGGGCCGACGTGAGCTTCGACCGGCCTTACGGGCGGCAATCGCAATTCACCGGCATCGTCAATGACCCGCTCTCGGTCGGCTCCGGCGAGTTCACTTCGTTTGAGCAACCGCTCTCCTACTGGCTGGAACAGCATGGCTATGACGTGAGCTATTGCTCGAACAGCGACATGCTCACGCCCGAGCGCGGCTTGAAGTGCAAGACATTCATCAGCGTTGGCCATGATGAGTATTGGGACATTCGCCAGTTCCGCAGCGTCGAGAAGATGCGCGATGCGGGTGTGAACCTAATGTTCCTCTCTGGCAATGCCGTCTGCTGGGTGACGCCCATGCGCGCGGGCTTCGATGGCCGCGAAAACCGTATCATGTTCCGCGGCGGCCCCTATGGCGGCGATCAACCCTACCTGAAGGACCGCATCGAAAAGAACGGCCCCTTCCCGGAGCGTGGCCCTGACGAAGGGCTCCTCATGGGCGCACGCAACGGGCGTCCCATCAACGGCGGCGGGGATTGGATCGTGACCAATCCCGATCACTGGATTCTCGAGGGCACCGGCATGAAGAAAGGCGACCGAATCCCCGGCCTCGTCGGCTGGGAATATCACAACCTTGCCGCGACAGAGATACCCGGACTGGAAATCATCGCCGAAGGCCCGGTGTGGGTCGGCGGCGAAAACCTTTCGCACTTCACCGCCACCGTCTATCCTGGACCGAAAGGCAATTGGGTCTTCAACGCCGCGACCATCTTCTGGTGTCAGGCACTCAGT
>JACCEB011542767.1_pt1 | contig 10607 bp, 9 predicted proteins | sample 7454761 | NCBI WGS metagenome assembly JACCEB01 (sample SAMN15323454, study PRJNA562643) | freshwater metagenome | isolation source: river surface water | place: USA:Blue River Watershed | collected 2017-08-18 | reverse complement strand
GTCATGGGATTGAAATATGACAAAATTTGATATTTTTCTGGAATATCAGAAATTCCATAAATAATAGGTGTTAAATAAAACATCATTCGCAATAAAATTCTTAACAAATTAGAAGTATCTCTTGCTAACACCGTTAAAGGAGCCAAGATTAGACCGATACCTGAAAGTAATAAAAATTGTAAAACGATAGCTAAAATAATCCAAAATATTTGAAGATTTACATTTTGTTGAGTAATCAAGGTAATAATAATTAAAATAGGAAATGCTAAAAGAAATTCAGTTCCTTTAGCACCAATACTTTTAATTACCCAAAGATATCTAGGTATCGCAATTGATCTAACCATTTTACTTTCTACAACTAAAGATCTTGCTGAATCTGTAACAGAACCGTTAAACCAGGTCCAGGAAAGTATTCCAGTTAGTAAAAATAAAATATAAGGTTGTTCACCAATATTTTTTGCACCGATTATTTGAGTAAAAACTAACCAGTAAATAAATGCCATCGCTAAAGGATCTAAAAGAGTCCACAAATATCCAAGCCATGTTCCGGCATATCTAATTTGTAAATCTCGATAAATCAAAATCCGCAAAGCGCCAAACTTACCCAAAGGGTTCGTTCTCCTCCACGCTTATCAGTGTGATCGCGTTATATCCAAGATTACAGGCGCTTAGTTGGTTTTAAGAAACCAACGCCCCACGATAAATGCATTGTAGGTAAAACTAGAAATAAAAGTAATCGACTTTTTAGACTTATTTTTCCTTTTATAGAAATAAATCCAAGAATTAAAACCGCAAGGTAGCTAAATATTGCAAGCCAACCTATATTAAAGAAATTATTTTTTGTAAAAATATTTAACAGAATTAAAATTAATCCCGTTACTAAACCAGCAACTGTTATAGGAGGTGCTAGATAACGCAATGAAATAGTCTCAGGATATTTTTTAGTAACCTGTTTTCTCCATTGCCCATATTCAAAATATTGTTTGGCTAAAGCTTTTATGTTTGGACGTGGCCTGTAACTAACTACTAATTTTGGATTAAACCAAATTTTTCCACCAGTTTTTCTTATTCGATAATTTAATTCCCAATCTTGAGCTCTAACAAATGATTCGTCAAAATATCCAACTCTTTCCAATGCGCTTTTTCTAAAAGTTCCTAAATAAACTGTGTCGACTTCTCCAGCAGTTCCGCCAACATGAAATGGTGCATTACCTACTCCAAATTTAGAAGTCATCGCTGCTGCTACAGATTTTTCAAAATTTGAAATACCCTCTGCTTGCATTAAGCCTCCGACATTATCTGCTTGAGTTTCCAAAAGTGTTGAAACTGCGTTTTCTAAATAATTTTTATCAACGATGGCATGTCCATCTAAACGAACAATAATGTCAAACTTTGAAGTCTTAATTGCTTCATTTAAAGCAGACGCGGTTTTCCCTGAAGGATTATTTATTAATTTAACTCGTGAATCTTTAGCCAAATCTTTTGCAACATCGTTTGTATTATCCCTTGAAGGTCCCAATGCCAAGATAACTTCAAATTCAGACTCATAATTTTGATTCAAAATGGCACTTACGGCTTGATACAAAAATCGTTCTTCATTAAGGACTGGAATTATCACCGAAACCGCAGGTTTCATATAGATATCCCACCTTTTTCTTAAATCTATATAGCAACGCTAGTCGAATATAAATAAAAATGTTGTTACTTAATCATACGATTGTCTGCGTGGATAACAAAAAAGGTTTACCTGAGGATTGGTATCAGGATTCTTCAACGTCAAAGCAAAAATCCGGTCGAAAACCAACCAATATCTCTAAACCAAAAATCTTTCTAATACTTCTTGCTTCATTAGGTGTCTGGTTTATCTTTCTTCTTTTAATAGCTTTATTTCAACTAAACAAGATCGAACTTGTCAGAAATGAAACAGAAATTCCAAAATCACCAGGAAGAACTTGGTTATTAATTGGAAGTGATTCCAGAGACGATATTGATAATCCTGTATTAGAGGGTGCTCCACTTGGAAAATTTGAAGGACAAAGAAGCGACACGATTTTAATCATGAGTGTTCCAAAAATTGGCACACCACTTCAACTTACAAGTATTCCCAGAGACTTATTAGTAACAATTCCTGCTCATGGAGAAACTGGTGAAAAGAAAAATAAAATAAATGCTGCTTATGCATTTGGTGGACCAAGTCTTTCATTGAATACTGTCGAAAATTTGGTTGGCGTGCAAATGGATAACTATGCAGAAATTGGTTTTGCTGGATTGGTAAATGTTGTAAACAGTTTTAATGGCATAACAGTTTGTCCAAGCCAAGATTTTGAAGATAAAAAATCGGGCCTATATATAAAACAAGGTTGTCAAACCGTAGATGGTTTAACAGCCCTTGCTTATGCTCGAATGCGCTATGCAGATCCCAAAGGTGATATTGGACGAACCGAAAGACAACAAGAAGTTGTAAAACAAATAATGAAAAAATCTCTATCGCCATTTACTTTGTTAAATCCAATAAGAGCACCTCAAACAGTTTCTGCACTTGCCAATGCAATTTCTGTTAATCAAGGAGTTGGACCTTTTGATTTAATTCCTCTTGCTTTTGCTCTAAGAAGTGGTGGAATTGAATCTCAAACGCTTCCAAATAAATCAGGTGGAAATGTTGGAGACTTAGGTTCAGTAAGAAAACTAACTGATAATGCTCAAGAAGTTTTCAAAGCTTTACAAGAAGGATCTAAAATTCCTGTATTTGAAAGTGAATAATTATTCAGTAATTTTGCCGTTCAAATAATCGGCCGCATGGTGGGTTCTTTCAAGTAAATCTTTTGTGATTTTTCCTTTTAAACTCACATGTCCAATGACTTCATTAAATTTCATTTCTTTTTGATACAAATGAACCTTTAACTCTGGATCTCTTGCCATTATGTGTAAAAACGGTCTATACATATCTGAATAATTTCCACCAATTACATTTACAGTCACAACTTTTTCATCAAGTAATTTAGGGCTTCCTAAAGGCAAATTGAGTAATCCCCTTATGTGATTTTCAAATATTGAAGTATTAGCGCCATCTAATGTCCATAAACTTAAAAAAGTTGGTAATGAATTAATTTTACATAACTCATTTGTTGTATTAGAAAAAACTACTTCGATAGCGCCTTCTAAATTAATTTTTGAAGCTAATTTAATTGCTTCTGATTGTAAACTTGAAGCTTTTGTATCACTTAAATTAATTGCAGGAGTTATGACTTCATGTTCGATGAAACTTGCAACTGGATAGACCACAATTTGACCTTGCTTAGATCTTGCAACAGTTACTACAAATCCTGAACTTTCCTCTTTAAAATTTAAATCAATTTTATTAATAATTTCGTAATTAATATTTAATTGTTGTAAATATATCTCGTAATATTTAAAGAATTCCACTGAATTCAATGCAGCTACTTTTGGCGAATAATTGTTCATATCAGTGTGACAAAGTAATATCTGCCGAAGATAAATTAACAGTTTTGGAACCTGTTTCTACTTTTAATTCCCCAGTTTCCAACACATCTACAGCTTTTCCTTGAATAATATCTTTATCAAAAAGTTGAGCCTTTATTTCTTGACCAATTGTTACACAATTCTTTTTATAATCTCTGATGCTTGTATTAGTAGGCCAAACTGCTGCAAGATTTTCTTCTTGCCAAAGTGCAGCAAATTCTGATATAAAACTTGCAATTATTTCTTCTTTTGTTATTTCTCCACTTAAAATTGTCTTTAAACTAGTTGCGTTTTTAATCGGTAATTCATCATTTTTTTGATTGTAATTAATTCCAACTCCAACTACTGCGTATTCATCTATCATTTCCACTAAAATTCCAGAAAATTTGAATTGTTCATTGTTCTTTATTTGAACCAAATCATTAGGCCATTTTATTTTTATATTATCTTTAGTAAGAGATTCAAGGCTTCTAAATAAAGCAAGACTTGTTAGTAGTGGAATCCATGAGAGTCTTCCATTCTTAGTTGGTTTTAAACAAATAGACATAAAAATCGAAGAGTTTTTTGGAGCAACCCAAGAACGATTTTGTCTTCCCTTGCCATGTGTTTGAAAATTAGCTAAGACAAATAAACCTTCTTTTTTTTCCATTTTTTTAATAAATTCATTAGTGGAGTCAACTTCATCAAGTAACACATATTCCTGCCAGAGACTGCTTCGTTTTTTGAGTTCCTGCGCTAAAACTTGAGTGTCTAGGCCTGCTCTGTTTTCGTAAAAATCTGTCACACTAGTACCGTACGACAAGAGACATATATAGAGTGAGGACCAGGTGGCAGATAATTCAAGCGACAACATAAATCCTCGCACCACTGCGTCAAAATTAAAAAATCTTCAAGGAATAAAAAAAGAAATTCACCAAGATCAAGCCCAAATTGCCAAAGAAAAACAAAACGCTAAGGGTAAGAAAAGTGCTCGAGAAAGATTAGCAGCTCTTTTAGATGAAGGAACTTTCCAAGAAATTGATGAATTAGTAAAACATCAAAAAAATAATTTTGGAATGAATAAAAATCGTCCAGCAGGTGATGGTGTCATCACTGGTTTTGGAACAATTGATGGTCGACCAATTTATGTTTATTCACAAGACTTCACAACTATGGGTGGATCTTTAGGTGAAGCAATGGGTGGAAAAATTGTTAAATTAATGGATTTGGCAATAAAAACTGGCGCACCAATAGTTGGAATAAATGATTCAGGCGGCGCAAGAATTCAAGAAGGTGTTGCTTCATTAGCAATGTATGGAGAAATATTTTTAAGAAATACTAAAGCTTCAGGTGTGGTTCCTCAGATTTCAATAATTATGGGACCCTGCGCAGGTGGAGCTGTTTATTCTCCAGCCTTAACTGATTTTGTGGTCATGGTTGATAAAACTTCACACATGTTTATTACAGGTCCTGATGTTATAAAAACTGTTACTGGAGAAGAAGTTTCTTTTGAAGATTTAGGTGGAGCAAGAGCACACGCTACAAAATCTGGAGTTGCTCATTACATGGCAAGTGATGAAGATGATGCCCTTGATTATGTTCGTACCTTATTAAGTTTTCTTCCTTCCAATAATGCAGAATCTGCGCAACATTTTGATTCAAGAGTTGATTTAGAAATTAATCAACATGACTTAGAGATGGACTCACTTGTTCCTGATTCACCAAATCAGCCATATGACATGCATGTCTTAGTAAAACATGTTTTAGACGATGATGAATTTTTTGAAATACATTCAGGATGGGCGCCAAACATTATGGTTGGCTTTGGAAGAATTGAAGGGCAAAGTGTTGGAGTCGTGGCAAATCAACCAATGCAATTTGCAGGAACTTTAGATATTGAAGCTTCAGAAAAAGCAGCAAGATTTGTTAGAACATGTGATGCTTTTAATATTCCCATAATTACTTTTGTTGATGTTCCAGGATTTTTGCCTGGAGTTGATCAAGAATACGGTGGAATAATTAGACGTGGTGCAAAATTAATTTATGCTTACGCTGAAGCAACAGTTCCATTAATAACTGTTATTACAAGAAAAGCTTATGGTGGTGCATATATTGTTATGGGCTCTAAACATTTAGGTGCTGACTTAAATTTTGCTTGGCCCACAGCTCAAGTTGCAGTAATGGGTGCTCAAGGGGCGGTAAATATTTTATTTAGAAAAGAAATAAATTCAGCAAGTGATCAAATAAAAGAAAGACAAAATCGAATTAGTGAATATGAAGAAGCTTTTGATAATCCTTATGTTGCAGCTGAACGTGGATGGATAGATGCAGTTATTGCACCAAGTGAAACTAGAATTCGAATAATTAGAGGCTTAAGACAATTGATTACAAAAAGAGAATCAATGCCTCCAAAGAAACACGGAAATATTCCTTTATGAGTAAACCTTTAGATTTCAAAGTAGTAAGAGGAAATCCAACTGCTGAAGAATTACATGCAATCGAAATCGCTTTAATTTCTGCGAAAAATTCTTCAGAGGATGTTTTAAAACAAAAATCTAGAATCAGTAATTGGAATAATCCAAGGTTAAAATTTAGAACTTCCCCACTACTAGATAGTGGTTGGCAATTTTCTAAAACAACTGGAGTATGAGCTATCCGGTAATTCTGGCATCTAATTCTCCAGCAAGACTGATGCTTCTAAAAACTCAAAAAATTAATCCAATAGTTATTCCTAGTGACGTTAATGAAAAAGAAATTGAGAAATCACTAAAAGATGCATCGATAACAAATATTGTTCAAGAACTATCAATTGCAAAAGCAAAATATGTATTAGAAAACAATGTTTCCTTAGCAGAAGGTATTTTAATTGCCGCTGATTCCATGTTGGAATTCGAGAACAAGTCTTATGGAAAACCTTTAATTGCTGAATCAGCAATTCAAAGATGGAAAAATATGAGAGGAAAATCAGGAACTTTACACACTGGACACACAATTATTCGCTTGGATAATAAACAAAGTATTTCAAAAGTTGTTTCCACAAAAGTTTTTTTTGCAAATATTGATGATGAAGAAATTATTGACTACGTAGCAACAACAGAACCTTTAAATGTTGCAGGGGCCTTCACTATTGATTCTCTAGGAGCTGCATTTATATCTAAGGTCGAGGGTGATCACAGCAATGTAATTGGTTTATCTTTGCCAATTGTTCGAGAAATGGTCAAAGAACTTGGCTTGTCTTGGACCAAAATGTGGGACATCAAATAAAGTTAAACATCATGGCAAAAACTGAATCTCCTAAATTTCCTATAACTAAAGTTCTAATTGCAAATCGTGGAGAAATTGCTGTAAGAGTTGCAAGAGCTTGCAAAGATGCCGGAATTAAAAGTGTGGCAATTTATGCAGATCCTGATCGAGACGCATTACATGTGTTGCATGCTGATGAGGCTTATGCTCTAAATGGCAATTTAGCTAGTGAAACATATTTATCTATTCCAAAAATTTTAGAAATTGCAAAAAAATCTGGAGCAGATGCAATTCATCCAGGTTATGGGTTTTTATCTGAAAATGCAGAGTTTGCTCAAAGAGTTATTGATGCGAATTTAATTTGGATTGGACCTCCACCTGCTGCGATTAAAGCTTTAGGAGACAAAGTCCAAGCAAGACACATTGCATCAAAAGTAGGAGCACCTTTAGTTCCTGGAACTAAAGATCCTGTTAAAGATGCAAATGAAGTGGTGGAATTTGCATCAGAGCATGGACTTCCAATTGCTATCAAAGCTGCATTTGGTGGTGGCGGTCGTGGTTTAAAAGTTGCTCGAAGTAAAGATGAAATTGTTGAACTTTATGAATCAGCTGTTAGAGAAGCAGTAGCAGCATTTGGCAGAGGCGAATGTTTTGTTGAAAGATATTTAGATAAACCAAGACATGTCGAAACTCAATGCTTAGCAGATAAGTACGGAAATGTAGTTGTAGTTTCAACAAGAGATTGCTCATTACAAAGAAGACACCAAAAACTAGTTGAAGAAGCACCTGCTCCATTTTTAAATGACGAACAAAGAAAACAACTTTATGACTCTTCAAAAGCAATATTAAAAGAAGCAAAATATGAAGGTGCAGGAACTTGTGAGTTTTTAATTGGTCAAGACGGCACAATTTCTTTCTTAGAAGTAAATACAAGACTGCAAGTTGAGCATCCAGTGTCAGAAGAAGTTACTGGAATAGATTTAGTTCGCGAGCAAATAAGAATCGCAATGGGTGAAAAACTTGGTTATCACGATCCAATTATTAATGGCCATAGCATGGAATTTCGTATAAACGGAGAAGATCCAGGTAGAAACTTTTTACCTGCTCCTGGTCAGTTGAAAGTTTGGAAAGAACCAAGTGGCACTGGTGTAAGAGTTGATGCCGGATTTAAACAAGGTGACATTATTGGTGGAAATTTTGATTCTTTACTAGCCAAATTAATTGTTACTGGCGCAACTCGCCAAGAAGCATTAGAAAGAGCAAGAAGAGCTTTAACTGAATTTGAAGTCCAAGGAATTGCTACAGCAATTCCATTTCATAAAGCTGTTATTAGTGATCCAGCCTTTGCGCCAGTTGATCCTTTACAAAAATTTAGTGTTTACACAAGTTGGATTGAAAATGAATTTAATAATCAAATCCCTGCCTACGTTGATAATTCCAAAACATCTTTAATTGATGATCGTTCCACTTTGGTATTAGAAGTAAATGGAAAAAGAATTGAAGTAACAATGCCTAATGGTTTATCTTCAGGAGGTGTTAAACAAAAGAAACCACCTGTGGCAAGACATCAAAGAACGAACCTTGGATCTCTTGATTCAGATGCTGTTCAAAGTCCAATGCAAGGAACGTTGGTAAAAATTGCGGTTACTAACGGTCAAAGTGTTAACGAAGGTGATCTTTTATTTGTCATTGAAGCTATGAAAATGGAACAGCCAATTTCAGCCCACAAATCTGGAGTAGTAAGTGAACTAAATGTTGAAGTTGGTGCCTCTGTTGCAAACGGGGCCGTACTTTTAGAAATTAGAGATAACTCTTAAGTCCTAATTTTGTGCGACATCTCACAAGGGTTTGAATAACTTCTGAGTATGCACAAACCCTCATCCAAAGACTAAACTCTTTTTCATGGCAATTAGCTCTATGGAAAAAGGTGTAGGTTCTCCTACCCGAGCTCAAGTTCCATATCGCCATTTAAGAATTGATAAGTGGTGGATACAACCTGCAATAACAGTTGGTGTTTTAGTTTCATTCATTATTTATTCAACATTTAGGGCATTTGAGAATAAGTTTTATTTCACTGAACCACTAATTTCACCTTTTTACTCACCTTGCTTGGCAACAAGTTGTGTTGAAGGTGCATCACATCTAGGTCAACCATTTGGTAGTTGGTGGATATTGTCACCTGCGCTAATAATTCTTGTGTTCCCACTTGGATTTAGATTGACTTGTTATTACTACAGAAAAACCTATTACCGTTCATTCTGGCAATCACCACCTGCTTGCGCAGTTGCCGAACCACACAAATCATATTCTGGTGAAACTAAATCTCCTTTAATTTTGCAAAATGCCCACAGATATTTTTTCTTCGCCGGATTAATATTTAACATAATTCTTACTTATGATGCAATTATTGCTTTTAAAGATCCGCAAGGTAACTGGGGACATTTAAGTGTAGGAACACTTGTCATGGTTGCAAATGCCACTTTGCTTTGGTTGTATTCACTTTCTTGCCACTCTTGTAGACATGCAATTGGTGGAAGATTAAAACATTTTTCAAAACATCCCCTTCGATATAAAAGCTGGACAATAGTTTCAAAATTAAATGTGCATCACGCCAAATTTGCATGGGTTTCATTAATTGGTGTTGCTCTTTGTGATCTATATGTTCGTTTAGTTGCCAGTGGAACAATAACTAACTTTTATTTCTTTTAAAGGAGAAATTTAAATGAGCGAAGTTGAACGTCACGACTTTGATGTCGTGATTGTTGGAGCAGGTGGTGCTGGACTTCGTGCTGCAATTGAAGCAAGAGCAAATGGTTTAAGAACAGCAATTATTTGTAAATCACTTTTTGGCAAAGCACACACTGTTATGGCAGAAGGTGGCATTGCTGCATCAATGGGAAATGTGAACTCAAATGACAACTGGAAAGTTCACTTCAGAGACACAATGCGTGGTGGAAAATTTCAAAATCATTGGAGAATGGCAGAGCTTCATGCCAAAGAATCTCCTGATCGAGTTTGGGAATTAGAAACCTATGGTGCCTTATTTGATCGGACAAAAGATGGCAAAATCAGCCAAAGGAATTTCGGTGGTCATGAATATCCAAGACTTGCTCACGTTGGCGATAGAACTGGACTTGAATTAATTAGAACTTTGCAACAAAAAATTGTTTCTCTCCAACAAGAAGATTTTAAAGAAAGTGGCGATTATGAAAAAAGAATTAAAGTTTTTGCTGAATTAACAATTACCGAGATTTTAAAAACAGACAATAAAGTAACAGGCGTTCTTGGCTATTGGAGAGAATCTGGAAAATTTGTAATGTTTCAAGCTCCAGCAGTTGTTTTGGCAACTGGTGGTATTGGAAAATCTTTCAAAGTAACTTCCAATTCATGGGAAGGTACCGGAGATGGACATGCACTTGCTTTGAAAGCCGGTGGAAATTTAATGCATATGGAATTTGTGCAATTTCATCCAACTGGAATGGTTTGGCCACCAAGTGTTAAAGGAATTTTAGTTACAGAATCTGTGCGTGGTGACGGTGGAGTTTTGAAAAACTCTGAAGGTAAAAGATTTATGTTTAATTACATTCCTGCAGTCTTTAAAGATAAATATGCAGAAACAGAAGAAGAAGCAGATAGATGGTACGAAAATCCAGATTCAAATAGAAGACCACCAGAATTATTGCCAAGAGATGAAGTTGCACGTGCAATCAATGCTGAAGTAAAAGCTGGTAGAGGTTCACCACATGGTGGAGTTTTCTTAGATGTGTCAACACGTTTAAAACCAGAAGTGATTAAAAAAAGATTGCCTTCTATGTGGCATCAATTTAAAGAATTAGCTGATGTTGATATCACCGAACAACCAATGGAAGTTGGTCCAACTTGTCATTATGTAATGGGTGGAATTC
>JACCEB011639970.1_pt1 | contig 10610 bp, 6 predicted proteins | sample 7454761 | NCBI WGS metagenome assembly JACCEB01 (sample SAMN15323454, study PRJNA562643) | freshwater metagenome | isolation source: river surface water | place: USA:Blue River Watershed | collected 2017-08-18 | reverse complement strand
TGTGTTCAGAAAAAAAATAGAGAAAAAATAAAAAGATTAAAGCAAGGAAAACTGAAAAAGAAATAGTATATGAACCGGTTGAAAAGACAATTACAAAAGAAAGAAAAATTATGGTTCCAAGACATGATAGTGTAAGAAATGATAATTATTCATCAAAATTGGAAAACTATCAGGCCATAAATAATATGGCCATAAATAATACATCTAGCACACAACCCTCTACTAGTAATGATTTATCATTAGATAAAATACGTCTATTGGCAAATAAATATGATATAGATTTGAATAATATTAATGGAATGAATAATATTAATGGATTGAATAATATATCTATCACACAACCATCTACTATTAATAATTCATCATTAGATAAACTACGTCTATTGGCAAATAAATATGATATAGATTTGAATAATATTAATGGGTTGAACAAAGCACTTGAAGACAATAAAACACCTCACTCGGAACCAAATAACAAACTTATGAGTTTAGATAAAATACAATCGTTGGCAAATAAATATAATATAGACGTGAATAATATTTTAAATTCAAATAATGCCATTACAAATAGTAGTAATAGTAGTAAAAATGAAACCAACCCCGATATAAATATGTCTCTTGAATTACAAATACATGATACAAATAGTGTAAAACCAAATAATTTTAACTCAGAAAATGGTTTAAATTCAAAAAATACGACAAATACTATATTAAAGAACAAAACATCCTCAAAAGCGGCTAGTGCCTTAATGAGTATTAGTTTACTATCTACTATTAAATCTATGAAAAATGAAATATCAATTATAAAACCAAATGAAATAGCAAATATAGCTCCAGAGTTTCAACCACATGAATATGAATATGAGGAAAAAATAGAATATTATACTGAAACAATTATTGAAAACACCCCCAAAACTATTTTTAAAGAAATAGAAGTAGAAACTACATGTGAAGTTTATAACAGTTGTAACTATTCATTTACTATGTCAGATTATTCACAAATATATGATGATTTACATCGCATACATCACAATCTATATTTTATTTATAGATTTAACAGCTATATTGATTTTAATTTTAAAAATAAAAAAATAAATATTTTAAACAACAGTGAAAAACACGCAATATATTATACTTTCAATCATTATAAACATATTCAGACAACTTTACGAAATAACATTATAAAATTAGGTGACGGTTGGCGTCACAGTGTAATTTGCGGTTTAGATAATGAAGCTTTTGTCAAAACCATTTGTAATAATATATCCCCAAACATTTGTGTAATAGTCTTACAATTTAACAATATCACTTATAATGAAGTTAACACTGTGTTGCTTGATAAAAGTTTTTGGCAAAATATGTGGGGTGAAACCATTTTACTTCATAATGAAAATACCTTTATTTTAGAAGAAAAAATTACCAATTTTTTAGATAATAAATGTTTAGGATATAAATTACCGTCAATATTTACATTTAATAAATATGTAAACGGATACAGCGAAATTAGTATTCGTAAAAAAAATATGATTCTAGAATTTTTAGACAATATTGAAAAAATAACTATTCAAAATGAATTATGTAATGAAATTAAGGGGTTTTTCAAACTAGATTATTATTCAGAAGATATGTTGTATTCTACGTATGTTTTTGAAAATATTAGCAATACGTTAGAATATTCCAAAATGGATAAAATTATTTCTGATTTTGATGATACTATTTTAGCGATTTTTTATAAATTTTCAAATATAAAAAGTGAATTAAGGGAAGATATTCATGAATTCGTAAAAAATAAAAACTTTAGTAAAATTATTTTTTTGGAAAAATTTTTTTCTAGTTCAATTGTATAATGGCATCCACTCAAGGATTTACTCAAGCACAACTTGTAGAGCTGACCGCTATTGTATTAGCGATTTCTTTCAAGGCCGACGGTGTCGATCAAGTGAAATTAGATATGGGCGATCATATTGACAGCCATGGCTTATCAACTGTTTGGAATGTACTCCTCAGATTAGGTCGCACTGATGCTACCTTTGCGGCGGTTGACTTGAAAACTGATGTATTAGAAAATGTATCAACCACTTACGCCACAAATAATGACGTGATTAACGAGTTGTTAGCCTTGAAAAATTCACAAGTAGATAATGTGTCTGGTTTGTACGGAACCACTGAAACAGCTATGTTTTCTAGTTTTGAGGCTATGTTTGTTGCATTAAAGGGTGTCACTCCAAATACAGGCTGTGCAGATCTTTTAGATTTGGCTACTTATTTAAAGAGCAATTCTATTGCTGTAGATACCACCGACAGAAAAGCTTCTTTCGCAAAAGTGCTTGCCTATTTTTACTACGCCAATGCTTCTAAAAGTAGTAGTCAAACAGTCGGCACTTACATCAGAGCTGATACCACCATCACCACATCGGCGGTTCCTGAGAAAAGAACCGCCTCTTCAGTAGCGGGTGTCACTGCGGCACAAACAAGCGCCATATTGAAATATAAAACTGCCGCAAATACTACCCAAACTCCATTATCAGTTGATCATCTAGTTGACAAGGCTGGTTTTGCATGGCACATTCTCGCAAACTCCTTCAACTCATTTACTGGTTTAACAGGATCTATTAAACAATCCGGTGCTGTAAGTTTACAAACTCTTATTGAAAATTACACTGCTCCTTTTAGAGCAGACACCGCTGGTAGTACTACTGCTGCTACTTCTAAATACTCCAGTGTGTATACAGATGCGCAAGCTACAGCTGCTAGAACTAACGGATATGCCGACAATCATGGCTTTTTCGTCATTGCTAAGGTATTAGGTTTTTCACTAAATGATCTATATCCATTGTTATATGATATGACTGCCGATGAAATTCAAGGTGCTAATGGTGTACACGCATTCACAGGTGAAGTTGCCAACAAACCACTACTACAGAGATTGGCTGTTTTCAGTACCGTCCAAAAACAACCAAAAACAACCGCTTTATTGTTCAATGATAAAGCTATTGACATCTATAATGCCATTAACGACAACACAGGCGCAGCAGGCGTATCAGGAAAAGCTTTTTTACCTTTGGTACCAGTTACTGTAGTAACACAACCAGGTGTCTCAGCACCTTCAGCAGAAAACATATCCAAGTACACCATTCTCCAATTCATTAGAAGTGCGAGTGGAACAAACACAACAGCAGGCACATTGGGCGCTCCTGTTCTAAATGTTCCTAGTATGGTAACAACATCTACCACTGATCCTATTGTACAACTGTTAGGAAATGTATACGTACCTAATAGTACTAATACAGCAGTTGTATCTCGTGTATCAACAAACTATACTCTTGACGCCGATATTTCAGGTGACTCAAACATTAAAAAACGTATCCTTTCAATACTTACAAACGGAAATGCTACAACAGTACTTCAACTTTTGATAAGTGGAACTACATCAGGAACTGATGATGCCGCAATTTCGTTATTATTAACTTTACTTGACGGAAATGAATTTAATGATGTTTTAAATTTAGCTTCGGGAGATCATTCAAACGGAAAATCTTTTGTTACTTTATACTTACAACACATAATTTCATCAACAACTGATGTTAAAGACAAATTTACAAAAATAACTGGTTTCTCTAACTCTAAACTAGCATTAGCTCAAGCAGGATTTTCTGGTTTAGATGAAAATTCAAGCACAGTTTATACTAAAAGAATAGCGTTGATAAAGAAATTTGTTCTTAGCAATTTAAGTTCAATGTCCACTTTAGTAAGTGCTCTACATAACATGAGTGGAGCAACCGACGCAATTAGATTGAATGTCCTTGGTGCTGTCATGGCAAGCTCAGATAATGATTTAGTATCTGGTTTCAAACCAATGATGAAGAACTACACATTTGCTGCCTTAGCTGACAAAATGGGTGTTCCAAAGGCACCAAAAGATTCTACTCTAGATGCTGATGTTAAGTTAAGTTCTGAAACTACCGCATTAAACACATGGTTCACAGCATTTAATGGCGAAGACGATATTCAAAAGTTCAAAGATTATGGAACAAGTCCATTAGTTTTAGTGCCATGGGTAAGATCAAGTACTTTTGTTAGTACAAGCACCGGAGCTTACAGTTACAGCCCAAGTGCCAGAAGTCCTGTTTTCCCCCTATTAAAGATAAAATCAGTTTACGGATTATCTGATGCTGAGCTTGCTGATATTCTTGTGTCTGCTGGTCTTACCCCTACTGCTTAAATGATTCGGTATAAACTATATATTTAAGAGCCTGATAGATGCGTACATTTATAATGTATAAAACGCCTTATATAATAAATTTATTATATAAAGCACCATAGTAGTAGATATTTCATAAGCGTTCGTGAGTATAATAAAATAATGTTTATAAAATAAAATTAAAGATAAGACTACAATATTAAAGAATGGCACTAATAAAGGAATATTTTGAATTAACTAAAAAATACCAAGATGAATATGGTGAAAATACGATATTATTAATGCAAGTGGGTGCATTTTTTGAAGTATACGGAAATTACGATAAAACAACCGAACGTATATCCAACAGTAAAATAACTGATTTCTCTCAAATATGCGAACTCAATATTGTAGATAAAAACACTTGTGTTGGAAAGGACGCCACTGTCATGATGGCCGGTTTTAAAGATTTCCAAATTGAAAAATATATCAAGAAAATACAAGACGCCGGATTTACCGCGGTAGTATATGTCCAAGATGAGGCTACCAAAAACACGTCCAGATCCTTGGCTGGAATTTTCAGCCCCGGGACCTATTTTCACACCGAATCTCCCAGTTTAACCAACTCTATTTCTTGTATATGGATTCATTTAATAGAAAATAAGGTGTTGTTGAAGGGCAAATTTGTTGTAGTAGGAGTTGCGAATATAGATATTTATACGGGCAAAACTACCATGTTTCAATTCAAAGAAACTTATGTGAATAATCCAACGACATATGATGAGTTGGAGCGTTTCATATCTATTTATAACCCAAGTGAAGTAATTTTGATTTCTAATTTACCTGATGAAAAGGAAATGGATTATATTATTAGTTATGCAGGCATCAATTGTAATTTAATACACAAAATATATGATGGATGCGTGAATACCAATCATGTAAAGCATGAACCTGGCAAGCATGAACCTGGCAAGCATGAACCTAGCAAGCATGAACCTGGCAAGCATGAACCCGACAAGCATGAACCTAGCAAGCATAACCAAGAAAAAATAAAACGACTACGTAATTGTGAAAAACAGGCGTATCAAAAAGAGATCCTTTCGCGATTTTATAAATTTGACAATTACGATGTTTTCTCACAAAATTTCTATGAAAACGATATTGCCACACAATCGCTGTGTTTTTTATTAGATTTCGTATATCAGCACAATCCACATTTAGTAAATAAAATAGCTGAGCCTGAATTTGAAAACAATTCCACACGGTTAACTTTGGCCAACCATTCATTAAAACAATTAAATATTATTAATGACGGTAGTGTAAAAGCCAGTAAATATTCTTGTGTTTCCGAAATGTTGAATAATTGTTTGACACCCATGGGAAAACGCAAATTTTTATATCATTTCTTGAATCCAGTTTACAATCAAGATTATTTACAACGAGAATATGATATTATTGAATATTTTCTGGAAAAGGTGTATTCACAACAGGAAGGCTTTTATAGAAATAATTTATCCACGATAAAAGATTTGGCTAAATGGGAACGACAAATTTTTTTGAAAAAAATCTCTCCCAAGGCGTTTTGTAATTTATACAACAATATTTTGACGATTCGGAAAATATATGACCGGGTTTATAACGAAGTACCGCATAACGAAGTACCGTATAATAACGAAGTACCGTAGAATAACGAAGTACCGTATAATAACGAAGTACCGCATAATAACGAAGTACCGCATAACGCGCTTATTCAGTATTTACAAGTATTTGAGCCAAATATACTAAACATTGCATCTTATTGTGATGAAATATGTGAATTTATCCAAAATAATTTAGTTATTGACTACGCCAAGGATTTAGACCAATTACAAAATTTTGAAACCAATTTTATTCAATCTGGTATAGATGACGATTTAGATAAAAAAACATCAATTTTAAAAGAATCAGAGTTAAAATTGGCAGCCATTCAAAATTACTTGAGTTCATTAATAGAAAATAAAGAGAAAAAGGCTGGCAAGTCAGCCGACTATGTAAAAATCCACGAAACCGAAAAAAACAATTTTAGTTTGGTTTCAACCAGTAGAAGATGTAAATTATTACAAGACGCGTTGCCAAAAGAACCTAGTATAGTGACATTACAATACAACAATAGTAACAATAGTAACAATAGTAACAATAGTAACAATAGTAACAATAGTAACAATAGTAACAATAGTACAAATCTTAAAAAATACGAATTCCAAATATCCAAAACACAATTTCATTTTGAAAAACAAAGCGCCTCCAATAATTTTATTATAGACGAACAAATAAACGGTCTATGTAAAAATATTTCCACGATAAAAATTTCCATGAAAGATTTACTTACACACGTATTCAATAAATTCGTAGTTAATTTTGAAGCTTACCAATCCAAATTAGATTCCATCATCAATTTTATAACACTCTTGGATGTATTATTTACCAAAGCTCACATCGCCAAAAAATACAATTATTGTAAACCAACAATTGTCAAATCAGACAAGTCATTTGTAAACGCCAAACAATTACGACATTGTTTAATAGAGCAATTTCAAACCAACGAATTATACGTAACGAATGACATTGTATTAGGCGATGGAATAACCGACGGGGTATTATTATATGGCACCAATGCCGTAGGTAAAACCAGTTTCATAAAGGCACTGGGGGTGGCCATCATCATGGCTCAATCTGGACTATACGTCCCTTGTTCAGAATTCAATTATATGCCATACAAATATTTATTTACGCGCATTATTGGCAATGACAATATATTCAAAGGTCTTTCTACATTTGCGGTGGAAATGTCGGAACTTCGCACCATTTTACGTTTGAGCGACGAAAACAGTTTAATATTAGGAGACGAATTGTGTTCTGGAACCGAGACACTTAGCGCCATCAGCATATTTGTGGCCGGTATTTGTCAATTACATCGTTCTAGAAGCAGCTTTATATTTGCGACTCATTTACACGAAATCGTTGATTATAGTGAAATAGCTGGACTAGAAAGCGTGAAATTAAAACACATGGAGGTGATTTATGATAAAGAACGTGATATATTAGTATATGACCGTAAATTACGGGATGGCCCGGGAAATAGCATGTATGGCCTGGAAGTATGTAAATCACTCAATTTACCGACCGATTTTCTAGATGCCGCTTACGAAATACGAATGAAATACCACCCACAAGCGAAAAGCATTCTTTCACTCAAAACATCGCAATATAATGCCAACAAAATTATAGGGTTATGTGAAAAATGTGGGAAAAACATGGGTACCGAAGTTCATCATTTACAACACCAAAAGGCTGCGAATCATGACGGAATGATTATGAGTTGCGATGGAATATTTCATAAAAATAACTTGGCGAATTTAATGACATTATGTGAATCTTGTCATAACGAAACTCATCATCGCGTTAAAAAGGGTGAAAAACGGGTAAAAACGAGCAAAGGGGCCATCGTCCAAGCATTGTAAGCGGAATTTTACACGTTCAATGTCGTGCGGCGCGTCGTGTAGCACGTTTTCTTGAACCGTCTCTTTTACGTGTTGCATGTCTAGGGTGTCTCTTTTTATGACTATATATTTTCTTTTTGCGGCCACCTGTTACTGCCCCTGGACAACTTAAATCCGGCATAATATCATTATTACCAGTAAATGGGTCTACTATATCTCCTTTTTGAGGGCATAAATCCGGTGGTGACAACGGCTTCATTCCACGTATAAGGGCATTAAACGCGGTAAACGTAACTCGTCTGTCTTCGGCAACTGGACCACCAAAGCCGCCTGCGAGCCGACGACGTCCGCCTTGTTGACCTACTGCGTTCAACTCCTTTTCTTGAATAACATCTACATTCGTTGGTTTCTCTCGGGCCTTGTTTACATCAAAAAATACCACTTGGTAATTGTAATCTTTTGTTTGAGGATTTACAACGTTCTCGCCCATAATTAAACGACAAACGGTGCTTCCAGTAGATGTGCGGGATACTTCTTGTGCGATTCCTATTCCTTTAAAAAACTTGGGAATATCCACACCACTAACGTATAAAATATCCAAGTAAATGGTATGAGATAATGGATTTGGCGCATAAGCACGGGTTTTATAATTTTGGCAATCCAAATCGCCTTTATAATTCACATTTGGTGTTGGTCTCATAGTGAGTTGCGCATTACAATCTTCCGAAACGACCTTTCTCATCTCACTATTTTCTGAACATGGATGTTGGAATCCCGTTTTTGGCGGCAATCCTGGCACTGGGTCTCCTCGTGTGGTTATTCTCAAAAACAATATTTTCCCTTCTTCAACGAACTTACAGAACTTTTGAGCCACAGATGAGCTCATACAACGTGGCGCACCTAAACTAATACATATGATATTATCGGCCAACATATTATATTCAGCTCCGTTATAAGGCGCCGTTTTTTTAACTCCCATCCATAAATAGGCAAAATTGGAACACATTGCCCCGCCTAATGAATGACCTGTTGTAAATATTTTAACCGGTTTTTCCTTTGTGGCATTTAAAAATGTAGTAGCTAAATAACGCATGGCTTCTACAATCGTATGTATCATTTCCGAAGAAGGTTTAAAAATACCATAAAGAAAGGATTCAGGGTTGCCATTTTTATCTTTACAAACGGTCAATGGCACCAAAGAGGTCGCCTTACTATATAACGCGGCAGTTTTGGCACTATAGGTGCCTCTAAAAAGTAACAATAATGTTTGCGGCATTCGCTTATCGGCAACTACGTATACTTCACCGTAGTTTGACCATCCAATAGATATATATTTTACGGAGCCGGGACTGGCAGGTTTTCCTGGAATAGGATATTCCGCTTTGCCTTTTATTTCTCCATTAAGTATATTTATATTTTGTGGCATACCCAAGGCAATGAAATCTATGTATTTTTTACCATTGTAATCGTATGTGTAACCATCAAAATTTATAACGGGTGTCATTAGCGGTATTTTTTTGGCGTTTGGAATAATGGTTGCTTCAGGAATGGAGACAGTAGGGGGAACCAACGGATGTTGTGCGGTTTTTTGGGGAGGAGACATTTGTGTGAGTACACCAGATGGCGCCATTTCTTGGGGTGTTTTATTTAAACCCGTTTTATCCGTAGTATTTACCATAGGAACTGGATTCTTAGTAGCTACGGAGTCTACCTTTTTAGGCCCCCATAGATTCACATTCAACCCTCCCGCCTGGATTGGGTTATTTTTTTTATTTAAACCGAATATTTTTTCATCATCTAATAATTCGCGCAAATTATTGGGATCTACACTGTCAATACCCGCTAAAAGTTGATCGTAAACCACTGGACCCATAATTCTCAAATAAGATTTTAAAAATTTTTTGTCGTCATCATACGCAAGTCTGGCTAAATTTGCGCCTAAAAAGGATATAAAATGAACATCTCCATATTTATCCGATTTTCTACTTAAATTACTTATTGTATTAAACATATATTACAATAAGAAAAATATTTTAGTATGCTGAAAACGATTTAACGTCTGCGACTTTTGCCCCCTTTACGGCTGCGTTTGCGACTGATACTACGACTTGCTTGTCTTTTTCTAGATATATTTTTTACACCTTTGGCAATTGATTTGGCGCCCTTTACCCCTAAATCAAATCCTTTTGCCATTGTTCCATAAACGGCCGAAACACCTTTTTCTACAACAGGAATAGAGGCGGTTGCGACATCTTTAGCTACAGTGCCTACTTTCTGTAAACCGGTATTAACGGCAGGTAATGCGACATTTGTCGTTTTTCTAATAGTTTTCATAATACTTCCACGGGCTTTTCGTGATTTGGTCATTACTATAAAATATGTATATATAAAATATTTTATACGCAATAATATATTAAATTTATATTATAGTAAATTTTTATTTTTGTAGTAAATTTAGATTGTGACAGTATATCCGGTTGGACTCGTTGTTGATGTAGAAGATAATGGTTCAAAAAATTGGTTTAAATCTATTCCGCCCACAGCATATCCGGTTGGACTAGCTAAAATATTTGTATAAATATAACCATCATTTACTGTTGCAGCTAATTTACTTCCATCGCTAGAGGATGCTATAGAATACCAAGTTCTAGAACCCGCATTTGTTTGCTCTGTCCAAGTAACTCCTGAATCAGCTGATGTATAAATGTAACCTGGAAGTGTGCACGCTGCCAAGTAAATTCCATCGCTAGAGGATGCTATAGAAATCCAATCTCTAGAACCTGAACCCGTTTGTTGCGTCCAATTAACACCTGAATCAATTGATGTATAAATATAACCTCCAATTACACTTGCGGCTAATTTACTTCCATCACTGGAAGATGCTATGGCACTCCAAACTCTATAACCAGAACCGGTTTGTTCTGCCCAATGGAAACCCGAATCACTTGATG